>Ga0247841_10008736_pt1 | contig 14443 bp, 13 predicted proteins | sample LaCruzMarch2015__2_FD_192410 | JGI IMG/M metagenome (GOLD analysis project Ga0247841, IMG submission 192410) | Freshwater microbial communities from meromictic Lake La Cruz, Castile-La Mancha, Spain - LaCruzMarch2015_18m | ecosystem: Environmental > Aquatic > Freshwater > Lake | place: Spain...
CGCTTTTAAAGTGGAATTATCTATATCGCGCCTGACCCCGCCAACCTTGGCTGAGGCAAATATGACCCTTCCGCCTGTGGTGTTTTCTATGATATCCAGGATCTTTTCCCGCATGCGCCAGGTATGCATAAAAAGGCTCTCGAAACCAAAGGAGTCAGACATGCATCCCATCCATAGCAAATGGCTATGCATCCTGGAAAGCTCAGACCATATGGTCCTGAGATAATCAGCTCTTTCAGGGACCTTTATTTTCATGATCTCCTCGACTGCTATACAATAAGTCAGGCCGTGAATAAAGCTGCATATACCGCATATCCTCTCGGCCACGTAGACAAAATCTATAAAATCTTTTTTCTCAACGAGTTTTTCAAGGCCGCGGTGAATAAAGCCTATGGAAGGTATGGCCTCCACGACAAGTTCGTCTTCCAGCACCAGGTCCAGATGAATCGGCTCAGGCAATGACGGATGCTGCGGGCCAAAAGGTATGATAGTCCTCTTCGTCATAGCGGGATCCCTCCTTCTGAAGCCGGGGCGGACGCGGGAGGATTAAACGGGAACTTGACTGTCGTGCGATAAAAACTGCCTTTGTAATCCACTGCCATATTTTTTATCTTTATCCCGTATAGATCGCTTATCTCGTTCTCATAAAGAAACGCGCTCCAGTAAACAGGGCTCACGCTAGACATTTCTACGTCAGTAGAAGGAATGGTAACCTTAAGATTTACAAAACTGTAATCCTTATCAAACGAATAATTTATTTCCAGGACGTCTGTCTTCGTGCACCCTATCTGCACCAGCCTGTAACCTGCGGCATGAAACTCTTTTACCTTATCAAAAAGGTCCTTTATCTCTACGCTTAACAACTTCTGTTCCTCTCTCATACCCGTATCCTATCCGCGATTTTTTCCAGATAAACCCTGTGGCGTTTATCGTTGACTTTTTCGCATTTAAACTGCTTGTACCCAAGCCTTTCGTAAAAATTAATATTGCGCCTGGACTTGTGGCCGGTAAGGACCTCGAACCTGGAGGCAAAACCGAAATGGAACTCTATGTCATTCATAAGCTTTTTGCCTATACCGAGATTCTGATACATGGGATGCACTATCCGCCTGTAGATATAACACGTATCGCCTTTCACGCAGCCCCTCACGGAGCCTATGATCACGCCATTGATAACGGCTTTGAAAAAAATGATAGTCTTAAAATCCTCTTTTAATTCTGTCAGGGTCTGTAATAGTGGCGGAAAAGAAAAATCATTATAAAGTTCTGCCTCGCTCTGATAAGCGAGTTTCTGCAGCGCCAATATCTCCGCAGCATCCTCTATGGTCGCAGGCTCTATGATAAATGCCTCCCGGCTTAACTGCATCTCTACAAGTTTATGCTTTTTCTCTTCCAGTATTTTCAAAGCCTTTACCACGCCGTCGATGATAGACTCAGGCCTGGCTGCGCATCCCGGGACATACACGTCAACCGGCAAAACCTTATTGACCCCGCCTAAAACATTATAGCATTCGCTGAATATGCCGCCGGAAGTAGCGCAAATGCCTATGGCCACGATAACCTTGGGGTCAGGCATCTGCTCGTAAATATTCTGTATCACTTCCCTATTCTGGTCGTTTACAGAGCCTGTGATCAGCAATATATCGGCGTGTTTGGGATTTCCCGTATTTATCACGCCGAGCCTTTCCACGTCATACCTGGGCGCAAGAGAAGCCAGCACCTCTATGTCACAGCCGTTGCAGCTGGTGCCGTCATAATGTATGATCCACGGGGATCTTTTTAAATAAGCCATGACTCACCTTCGGATAAAAAACAAAACTATAATATTGCCCACTCCCAATAAAAGCCCTACCAACAGAGAACTCATAAGAGCCATCTCCCACTTAACCCTCGCAAATACATTATCAACGAGGATTATAAAAAAATATACCGCGAGCGTGAGCGCAGCTCCGACTAAAATATTATCCGCAAAAAACAGCCACACAAACCCGAGCATAAGCATATTTTCATACCAATGGGCGACTTCTATCATAGCAAGAGATTTGCCTGAAAATTCCGTAGTAAGGCCCTTTACCAGTTCCTGATGGGCGTGATGCGAATATGCCAAGTCAAAAGGAGATTTGGAAAATTTCATTGCCAATATATATAAAAAAGAGAAAAATATTCCCGGGAGATGATAAAAAATCTGGCCGGGATGCGAAACTATATCCGCAACATAAAAACTTTTGGTAACCATGTACATGCCTACAGCCACCAGTATGATAATGGGCTCATAAGCCATCATCTGTATCAATGACCTGTGCGCGCCTATGATGCTGTAAGGAGAGCTGGCCTTGTATCCTCCAAGCACGAAAAATATATCTGCCAGCGTCAGAGCAAATATGACGAGCAATAGGTCCTTGCCTGAAAAAAATAAAGAACCTGTAAATATTATAAAAACTAAAAAGAAAGCCACGTAAAAATTCTGCGAACGTCTGACCACGAGGCTATCCTTTTGTATCAATTTAAGCACGTCGTAGATAGGCTGCAGTATGGGCGGGCCGACCCTGGACTGCATCCTGGCAGTAACTCTCCTATCAAGGCCTGAAAGCACGGCGCCCAGAACCGGAGCAAATATTATATAAGCCAGTATCATTAAAAATGTCTTCATTTTACAAGCACCATAAACATAGAGATAATAAAAATAAAACAGAAAAGGACCCCGAACCTGTAGAGCCTTTTTTCTCCGAAATATTTCTCCATATAATAATTCTTCATCGCCATATCTTTTACGCTGCCGGCTGCGCCGCGGAAGCGGGTCCCGGTCTCTATATTGGCCCCGCCTAAATAAGCGTCCACGACCTTTACCCTTTTACCGTAATTTATAAAACTGAGAGGGAAAAGCATGACCATCGCCAGCATTATGGTCATTATTACTATATTTCCCTGACTCATGGCCAGCGTCATACCGTATATCTCCATGACATAGGGCTGGATAAGCGCCGTGGATACAAGCGGGAAAAGGCCGCACAAACCGATTGTCAGGAAAGCCAATATATATAAAGGTACTGTTTCGGTTTTATTCATCCCCTCTTCCAGATCATATTCCTGGTTCACGACCGTGATAATTTTACCAAGCCATTTGACCCAGAAAAAAAGCGTGGCAGAACTCCCGAATATGACAAAAACCGCCAAGAGCGGGTTAAAATCCACAAGTGCTTTTAAAACAGCCCATTTACTGATAAGCATTCCGAACGGCGCCAGAAACATGCCTACCATGCCGATCTGCATCATGATAGATATCTTCGGCATGCTGATAATAAGTCCGGACATATCCTCTATATCCCTGGAATGGATCCTGTGCTCCACAGCTCCGACGCATAAGAATAAAAGGCATTTAGTCACAGCGTGAAATATAATCAGAAGCATCGCAGCCCACAATGCTTCATAGGTACCTACGCCTGCGCAAAGCACTATGAGGCCGAGATTCGCAATCGTAGAATACGCCAGGGCTTTTTTGGCATCGCTCTGGCTGATCGCAATAAGCGAGGTTACCAGAAAAGTCGTACCGCCTATAAGCGCAAGTATAAGGCCCAAGACAGTGCCCTGTAGTGCTGACGCAAATCTGAGAATAATATACACGCCTGCTTTGACCATGGTGCTGGAATGTAAGAGCGCCGAGACTGGCGTAGGAGCCACCATGGCTCCGAGAAGCCATGATGAAAAAGGCATCTGGGCGGATTTCGTAAGGCCTGCGAAACTTATGAGCGCGGCAGGAACCAGCGCCCCAAGCTTTCCAAGATATATCGCTTTATCCAGCTCCACTACACCGTAAAAACGATAAAGGTATATTATGCCTATTAAAAATGCCAGGCCGCCTAAAAGATTAAATTCCAGCGCGCGGAAGGCATTGTTCCTGGCCTCCGGAGTTTTATTATAGCCTATCAATAAAAATGACGAAAGAGTGGTTATCTCCCAGAAAAAATAAAGCCACAGAAGGTTATTGGAAAAAATAATTCCGAACATGGCTGACAAGAATATAAACATCAGGAATGAAAAAAAGCGCCTATTATCCTTCAGGGCTTTATGGTGCTCGGAGTGATAATCTTTCATATAACCTATGGCATAAATACAGGTAAGGCTTCCAATTACACCTATAATAATAGCCATTATTATTGAAAACTTATCCACTAGCAAAACATGCTCCACTATTATATCGCGGTTGTATTTTGTTTCAAAAAATGCCATGATCAAAAACTGTACAGAGATCAGGCCTGATACAATATATTTTTTATATTTCCATCCTATATAAAAAATATATATTGTCAGTAACACCTCTATAAAAAACATGGCTTTATCTATATAATGAGTTTCCAGGCTGAAATATTGGATTTCTTGGTGGAAATTAATAATAAGCAAGGCTATTGAACTAATGGAAAGGATTGCAGCTGCGGAAGTTATGGTAATAGCCCTTATTTTATCGTTTTTCAGGAACAATAAAACAAACGCGGTTAATGCGGGGAATGCTATTAAAAAAATTAACAGGTTCATAGGCGTATAAGTAAAAAAGGTTCACTCTAATCAAAGAGTGAACCTCAATTGATTGCAATTATTTTATCATAACTCTGCTATTTGTCAATAACTACAAATTAAACGTATTTTCCCACTTTTTTATACAGCTCATCGGGATCTATGGGTTTAGCAATATATTCAACCGCATCGCATTCCTTTGCCTTTTCCTGGATTTCCTGGATGCTGGCAGTAATCAAAATAACAGGGATATGTTTTAGAGTTTCTTCTTCTCTTAACTTTTTAGCTACTTCCGGAGCGTTCATATCCGGCAAACGGTAATCAAGAAGTATCAAGTCAGGGATATAAGCCTTTGCCATAGTAACTCCGTCTTTTCCGTTAGTGGTAGTAACGACCTCGAATCCTTTTGCCTTAAGCCTGTAGACTACCATCTTCATGACATCGATTTCATCATCAATTATGAGAATCTTCTTTGGCATATCAACCTCTCCTTCGCTCTTCGACAGGCAATACAAACTGAAAACAAGAACCCCTGCCCACAACTGACTCTACCCATATTTTGCCTTTATGCCTCAGTATAATCTCTTTAGAAATAGCTAAGCCCAAACCGGAACCGCCTGTCTTCCTGTCTCCCGCCGGCGTCAACTGTGAAAAAGTCTGGAAAAGCTTTGGGATATCCTCCGCTTTTATGCCGGGACCTGTATCCTCTACCATTACATGTATAATATTTGCTTCTTTTCTGGCTTTAATCTTTACGCTGCCTTTGTCAGTAAACTTAAACGCGTTATTCACTAAATTTGTGAGTACCTGCACAATCTTGTCGTGGTCAAAATATATATCAGGAATATCCCGGGCAATATCTGTTTCAAATCTCAGGCCTTTCTTGTCCATTACCAATTTTATAGCATCATAAACTTCTTTTACAGCGTCGCTGAGCGTACCTTCCTTGAAATCAAAGGTCATCGCCCCTGACTCTAATTTCTGGAAGTCCAATACATTGTTTATCAAACGGTTGAGGCGATCGGCGTTTCTATTTACGGTTTCAAGAAGGTCTCTTTGTTCCGTATTAATCTCTCCGGTCAAGCCATCCAGGATGATTCTGGCGCCTTCTTTTATCGGACCTAGCGGCGTACGCAATTCATGAGAAACTACGGATACAAAATTTGATTTTAGTATGTCCAGTTTCTTCAACTCCTCATTTTTCTTCTCCAGGTCCTCTTTTGCTTCCCTTAAAATTTTTTGTGCTTTCTTCATTTCGCTGATATCCTTAGCTATATGAATCGATCCAATAAGAGCGCCTTTTTCGTCAAAAATCGGAGAAGTGGTGACTAAAAGAGGCAGCCCTATGCCAGGGTCTTCCACTTCTTCTGTATGCGGCTTTTTATCCAGGATTGTTTTATGATGCGGACAATTAACCCATGGCGCATTTAATTTATGAACAACCTCGTAGCATTTCTTGCCGATAACATCCTTCTCTTCCAGTTTTAAAGCGCTAAGAAAAGCGGAGTTAACCTTTATAATACTATGCTCTTTATCGAGAATAAAAATAAAATCTGATATGGAATTAAAGGTTTCAATCCATTCTTTATTTGCCTGCTTTACTTTTTCTTCTATATTTTTGCGGTCAGTAATATCGCGGCCCTCCGGTATCATTAATACTACCCTGCCGTCTTTATCCTTAATAGGTTTTAAAGAAAAATCAATATAATGGGTATTGCCGTCAGAACCAGGATGGGTCGCCTCAAATCTCTCGAATCCGCCTTCTGAAACTATTTTTATAGCAGCGCGTAATCTATCCTGCACCTCTTTGGAATGAGCCCACCACGGCCCATCCCAGAACGGTTTGCCGATAACATCTGACTCTTTAACTCCGGCTAATTTTAAAGCCGCTTCGTTTATCTCTATAAGCGTACCGTCAACTGCAAGAAGCCCGATCAACTGAAAGGCCTGGTTAAAGACAGCCTGAAATTTGCGCTGGGTCTTTTCCAGCTCTTCTGTCCTTTTTTTGACAAGCGTTTCTATGCGGGCAGAACGGATGATCAGAGTGTTTAAATACATGGCTAAAGCTATTGTTAAAAATAAAGAAAATCCTAAAATGCCCCACGTGTCTTTTATATTATGCCGTTTTAAAAATGCGGGTGCAGGCCTGCATATTATAGTTAATGTAGAATCTGCTACCCGGAAAAATTTCTTATACGCGGTGCCTTTTATATTTTCAAGCTGTTCCTCTCCGAAAATAGGCGATATGGCCTTCCCTCTTGCCCTGGAATAATCAAAACATATAAGTTTCCGGCCTTCCGGCAATGCTTCATTGTATATATATGTATCTACCCCCTTTCCGCGCATATCTTTTAACAATATATCTACAAGGGTTTCTGTATTGTAGAGCATGACTATAAAACCGACCAAGCTATCCTGCCGCTCGCCTATTGTTTCGTGACTTGAGCCGTTGGCGTAAACAGGTAGGTAGATTCTGGATGCAGATTTAAACTCAGGCTCTCCTATAGTTTTTATTTCTGTAGCTACGACAATATCATCCGTATCGCGTGCCTTTTGCATAGCAGCCCAGCGTTCAGGTATATCTGCGGCATCAAGGCATGTGATATTGACGCGCTCCACATGCGGTTCTATATAAAAAATAGGAAAGTACTGCTCTTTATCAGCTGATTTTATAATATTTCCTTCTTCATCAAGTTCCTTAATATAAAAGTTTTCCAGTTTTTCATTTTTTTCATTAAGCGCGGATTCCTCAAAAGCCCGGCGCTCCGAAGCCAATACTTTTGGCAGCCATCTAAACTCATATATCTCAGGATGTTTTTCAAGTATGCCCTTGGTAAAATTATGGAATTCATCGCGTTCCACGCTTTGACTGCTGGCATAAAAATATCCTATGGCCCGCAGTAATTCTGTATCTTTCAAAATGCCGCTTTCTATAAGATTAGCGCGATCGCCTGCGATAATATCAAATTCGGTATTTATAATTTTTATCTCTGCTTTGCGAGCTTCAAAAAAAATGAAAAAGGATAAAAATGCCCCTGCGGTTAAAATCAGATAGACCGCTAAAGACATGCCAAGTTTATTGGATATGATTTTTTTCATGGTCGATTTCCTTACTTAGATTATGGCCTTTCATACATAAACCCTCAAGTGAAAGTTATTCTTTTAGTTTCTCGGGGTGATGCTTTACAACCTCCGCCTGGACCATGTATATGACATCTTCGGCAATATTGGTAGTATGGTCGCATATGCGCTCTAAGAAACGCGCTATCAATAACAGCTGGACTGCCCTGGGAGCGCTGGAAGGGTCTTTTACCATATAATCCTCTGTCAATTCTTTCTGAATAGTATTCCTTAAATTATTTGCCTCAGAATCTGACAATAACACTTTTTTTGCCAGCTCTATATCGCCTTTTACAAATGCGTCTATGGACATTTTCACCATATTCTGGGCAACAGAGGTCAACTTAGGTATATCAACCAATGGTTTTAACAGTGGTTTATCCACGAGTTCAAGGGTACGCTGTGCAATATCCACTGCTATGTCAGCTATCCTCTCAAGTTCTGCGTTTATTTTCATGCCTGTTGTGATAAGGCGCAGATCCTTGGCCATAGGCTGGTACCTGGCTATCAGATCTATACATTTCTCGTCTATGGTTAGCTCCAGCTGATCAACATTATTATCATTAGCTATCACGCTTTTGGCTAACGTCTTATCGCGATTTTTAAGCGCCTCCACGGATTTATAGATAGCCTCTTCAGCAAAAGCGCCCATTTTTAATATATCCTGATTCAAACTTTTTAATTCCTGATCAACATGTCTTTCCATATTATCCATACCTCCCTGTTATATAATCTTCTGTGCGCTTATCTCTTGGCGCGGTAAATATCTCCTGTGTTTTTCCAAACTCTACCAGTTCTCCCAGCAGCATAAAGCCTGTATCGTCTGAAACCCTGGCTGCCTGCTGCATATTATGAGTAACTATTATTATAGTATACTTATTTTTTAATTCACGCATTAACTCTTCTATCCTGGCAGTAGCCTGCGGATCCAGCGTAGAGCAGGGTTCGTCCATCAATAATATATCAGACTTCACTGCAATAAGACGTGCTATACAAAGTCTCTGTTTCTGCTCCAAAGACAACCTCAATGCAGACTCTTTCAGCCTGTCTTTTAGCTCGTCCCACAAAAGAACGCTTTTTAAACTCATTTCTACTGTCTCGTCTAATTTATCCCGTCTTATGTTTTCCGAATGCACCCTTTCCCCGAAAACTATGTTCTCATAAATAGACAGCGGAAATGGATTCGGCCTCTGAAAAACCATGCCTACTTCTTTACGAAGTTTCACCAAATCTGCATTTGAATTAAGGATGTCTATCCCGTCTACCAAAACCTTACCGCTTGTCTTGACGCTTTCTATCAAATCGTTCATACGGTTAAAAACTCGCAGCATAGTAGATTTGCCACAGCCTGAAGGTCCGATAATAGCGGTAATCCTATTGGGCTCAAAGCTTGCATTTACATCTTGCAATGCTTGAAAGTCACCGTACCATAGGTTAAGTTTTTCCGTGGATATCTTTGCCATTAACCGAATTTTCCTCTTATGTAACCATCTGTACGCTTATCCTGCGGCACAGTGAAAATCTTTTCTGTCTTATCTAATTCAACTAGCTCTCCGTTTAAGAAAAAAGCTGTCCTGTCCCCAACTCTGGCTGCCTGTTTTACATTGTTGGTTACAAGTATTATTGTATACTTTTCTTTTAATTTAACCATGGCATCTTCTACCTTGGCAGTAGAAATAGGGTCAAGGCCTGAGCATGGTTCATCAAAAAGAATTACCTCGGGTTCCACTGCAAGAGTCCTGGCTATGCATAAGCGTTGCTGCTGGCCTCCTGATAATTTAAAGGCAGATTCATTCATCCTGGTTTTTACCTCGTCCCATAAATACGCCTGCTTCAAGGCATTTTCCACGCCTTTTTTTATGCTATTTTTGTCCTTTACGCCTGCCATTTTCATACCATAAGCCACATTATCAAATATAGATAGTGGAAGCGGCAGGGGAAGAGCGAATACCATGCCTATTTTTCTACGCAAAAGTTCGACATCAACCTTCTTTATATCCTCATCGTCAAACCAAATATCTCCATTCATTTTAAAATGAGAATTAAGATCATTGAGGCGGTTTAACATCCTTAAAAAAGTTGTCTTGCCGCTGTTGGACGGGCCTATTATGCTTAAGATTTCATTGGGCAAAACCTGCATATTCACATCTTTTAGCGCCTGAATGGAATCAAACCAGATATTGAGCTTTTTTATATCAAATTTTACCATTTTTTCTTCTTTCTGAATTTTGTGCGTATAATTATCGCCACCAGATTCATAAATAAAACAAGTGCCAGTAGGACAAAAGCAGTCCCATATCTTACTTTCTCATCAACATTTGGCACCTGGGTGGAAATAACATATAGATGATATGGTAGAGCCATTGCCTGATCAAATATTGAATCCGGTAGCTGCGGTAAGTAGAACGCCGCTACTGTAAAAAGAATCGGAGCTGTTTCGCCTGCAGCTCTTCCCAGCCCAAGAATAGTGCCTGTCAAAATCCCGGGTATAGCATTTGGTAGGACAATATTTCTGATAGTCTGCCACTTGCTTGCCCCAAGAGACAGACTTACTTCCCTAAAAGAGTTAGGCACGCTTTCAAGCGCTTCGCGTGAAGTTGTAATAACTATAGGGAGTATCATTATGCCCAAAGTAAGAGACCCTGAAAGTATAGACGCCCCAAATTTGAAAAATACTACAAAAAGCGCGAGACCGAAAAGCCCATAAACCACTGACGGCACCCCTGCAAGATTAACAATAGCCAGTTTTATAATGCGGTTGAGGGGATTATCCTTGGAATATTCGCTTAAATATATCGCGGCTAAAAGCCCTATAGGCAAAGCAAATATAATAGCCCCTGTAACTAAATATATAGTTCCTATGATTGCCGGAAAAATGCCCCCGGCGCGCATTCCCTGTCTCGGGATATCAGAGATAAACTGCCAGTTTATTGCAGGCAGGCCTTTTTGAATAATAATTACAACTATGAGACCCACGGGCACTACTATTAAAAGCGTAGCCAGAAGTAAAAAGAAAAAAGCGATATTTTGCGTTCTGTGAGGATTTCTATTCATTGTTTTTTATGTAGGCACAAATCCGCTGTTACGTTAATTGCAAAACTTATAACGAATAAAACTATGCCTATTGCAAAAAGCGCGAAATAATGTTCGCTTCCCACAACTGCCTCTCCCATCTCAGCAGCAATAGTGGCTGTAAGCGTCCTTACAGGCACAAGAATGCTCTGAGGTATGACTGCGGCGTTTCCCGTTATCATCATAACAGCCATTGTCTCGCCTATGACTCTACCTATCCCAAGCATCACAGCAGCAAGTATCCCGCTGGACGCTGCAGGAAGCATGACCCGCCATATTGTCTGCCAATGAGTTGCCCCAAGTGCAAGCGCGCCTTCTTTATAAGTTTTTGGTATAGAATAAAGCGCGTCTTCAGCAATAGAGACTATCGTAGGCATAGCCATAAAAGCAAGCATTATAGAACCTGACAATGCAGTCAAGCCCGTAGGTAGATGAAAAACATTTTTTACAATAGGCACCAGTGTTACCATGCCAATAAAACCAAGCACAACGCTCGGTATCGCAGCCAATAATTCTATTCCTGCTTTTAGAATCTCTTTTATTTTTAAAGGCGCTACCTCTGCAATATAAATAGCGCAGCCTACTCCTATAGGAATAGAAATAATAGCCGCGCCTAAGGTAACCAATAATGACCCGAGAATAAGAGGAAGTATCCCCAGCTGGGGCGGGTCTGAGATAGGATACCAGCTTTTACCGAATAAAAAATTAAAAGGGCTCACGATATTAAAAACTGCGAGCCCTTCTTTAAGAAGAAACAGGAATATCAATACAACAAAAAATATAGATGCGATGCCGCAAATCAATATTAACTTTTCTATAATAAATTCTTTTATTTTCCGCATGCAGTTTATTTATTAATCGGCACGAAATCAGTGGCTAAGACTATATCCTGGCCTTCTTTAGAGAGTGCGAAATCAACAAATTTTTTCACTAGCCCCTGGGGCACGCCATTTGTATAAATAAGCAATGGTCTTGATATAGGGTATTTACCATTCACAACGTTTCCAATTATAGGTTCTACATACTCTGATTTTTCGTCTTTAGCTATAGCAACTGGTTTTTGCTTGGCTGATATATAACCCATTCCGTAATAACCTATAGCGCTGGAATTCCCAGCTACTTCGTCAGCAATGGCCTGGGATGATGAAAGCATCAAGGCGCTTGGCACAAATTCTTCTTTGCTATTAGGGTCATTTTTTCTCAATACATGCTCCTTAAAATAAACATGCGTTCCGGAATTAACTTCTCTGGAAAGCACCACTATTTTTTCATCTTTACCGCCAAGTTCTTTCCAGTTAGCTATCTTTCCTGTAAAAATACTCGCAAGCTGGTCTAATGTAAGCTTACCAACGGAATTCGCGGGATTCACGACCACTGCAAGGCCATCCAAAGCAACCTTTATTTCGTTTGGATTTACACCTTTTTGCTTAGCAAGCCCTATTTCTTTATCCTTTATATTCCTTGAGCTCATAGCTATGTCACAAGAAGCGCTTATAAGACTGGAAAGACCTGTGCCTGATCCTCCGCCTGTAACTGCTACAAAATCCCCTGGATTCTTTTCCATATACTTCTCTGCCCATGCCTGGCCTAGATTTACCATGGTATCAGAGCCTTTTATCTGTATAGAATTTTTTCCTTGTCCAGCAAATACAGAAACCGCAAACATTAACATTGTAAAAATAAATAACCCTTTCTTAAACATACCGCCTCCTTTAATTTTTACATTTATATTATACTTTTTATACATCATATTCATGTTAAGCTAATGTAAAATCTATGTAAAATTTAAAATGCTACTTTTAACTTAGTGCCTACTACATTAGCGTCTGTCCATTTACCCAAACTTTTCATGGTCTGAAGCATATAATAGATCTCTGCCTTTACATTCTTAGTCAGGTTCATGCTGATTCCAGTAGATGCCCTGTTTTGGCTTAACTGGTTAGTCGCGCTTAAACTAAAAAGCAATTCATCAGACATATACGGCTGGATATCCATCTTCGTATATTTCCATGGAAATTTCATTGAGAGTTTATTGCGATATCTCCAAGCATCAGCCTGATACTGGAAATTACGGTATTCTAAGCGACTGCGGTCTTCAAATTTGAATCCCTTTGAATCCCAGAGTAAAGACAGCGTCACATAAGGTTCTCTCTCTAACCTAAACCTTCTTTTTTTAGATTCATAGATATAACGATATCCTGCTCCGACATTTAAATACTTTTTTAGGCTATAGAAAAATCCTACATCATAATGCTGATAAAAAAATTCATCGGCATTATCTCCCAAACGAAATTCCTGCTCAAAAGCTATCTTTGATTTATCATTGATTTTCATTTCCTCTACATCGGTATTCCATACCTGAAAATCGCCATCATCATAGGCATACGCCATAGCTGTTACAATCAACAGCAAAGCCATAACTAAAACTATTTGTTTTTTCATACTTCCTCCTTTTTTTAGTTTTATTATGGTTTAAGTATACAAGGAAGCTATTAAATGCGCTTCAAGGATAAGTAAAATATTTGTAAAGTTTTTTAGGTGGATTTTACTGCTTAGGAAGGGTAAACCAGAACTTCGAACCAAGGCCTTCTACGCTTTCTACGCCTACATTACCGCCGTGCAATTCTACAATGTGCTTTACTATGGAAAGCCCGAGGCCTGTCCCGCCAAGCTCAGTAGAGCGAGCTTTGTCTACTCGGTAAAAACGTTCAAATATACGAGGCATATCTTTTTCAGGGATGCCAATACCTGAATCTTCTATAATAATTTTTATATTGCCGTTTTGATCCTGGCTATATATTCTTATAGTGCCGCTTTCTATATTAAACTTAATGGCATTATCTATAAGATTTGTTACGACACCTTCTATTTTATCTCTATCAGCATTTACTGAAAGATCTACCGGCAATTCATTTTTAATTTCTATCTTTTTCTTTTTTAACTGTGCTCCGCAATTCGTAATAACTTTGGCCACTTGCTGATAAAGGCTAAAAAAGTCTTTTTTCAGCAATATCTCTTTTGATTCAAGGTGCGAAAGAGAAAGAAGGTCGTCCACTAACTTATTAAGACGCTCTGTATGATTCTGCATGATAATTAAAAAGTGACGGTTATTCTCTTTGTCATCCAAAGCGCCCTCAAGAAGTGTTTCCAGGAAGCCTTTTATAGAAGTAAGCGGGGTTTTTAATTCATGCGATACGTTTGCGACAAAATCACGACGCATGGTCTCTAATTTTCTTATCTCGGTCATGTCATGAATAACTAAAAGACATCCATTGACAATACCTTTTTCAAAAATAGGAGAAGCGTTTATCTGAAAAATCTTCTGGACCGGCCACACCAAAGTCAGTTCGCAGGATGTGAATTCGCCTTTTTTTAAAACTGCGCTTATGATATCTGATATGTCATTATTGCGAATTACTTCCAGAAAAATTTTGCCTTCCAAATTTTTCTTTGAAATACTAAATATATTTTCTACTGTGATGTTAACAGAAACTATACGACTGGTTTTATCAACAACTATTATGCCCTCAACCATACTTTCCAGTATTGCCACAAGATGCTGGTTCTTAATCTCAATCTCATTAATTTTGTCTTCTAATTTTTTAGCCATCTTGTTTAAAGTGGCGACAAGTTTATCTGATTCATTTTTGGAATCGATAGATATTTTGTAAGTAAAAACAAAAGACAGAGCTAGGGCAATAAATAAGCCCAATAAGACATTATCGAGGAATGCAGAAAATCC
>Ga0247841_10008738_pt1 | contig 14441 bp, 13 predicted proteins | sample LaCruzMarch2015__2_FD_192410 | JGI IMG/M metagenome (GOLD analysis project Ga0247841, IMG submission 192410) | Freshwater microbial communities from meromictic Lake La Cruz, Castile-La Mancha, Spain - LaCruzMarch2015_18m | ecosystem: Environmental > Aquatic > Freshwater > Lake | place: Spain...
GATTTCCATTCCAAACTCGCTTTTATATAGAGCTTGAAACTTTAAAATGTCTTCGTCTGTAAGTTGCATAACTATTCGGAGTATAATTTATTCTTAAGAGCCTTGATTGCATCAAAAAACGACCGAGCCCGAAGCTCTAGTTTGTCTGCAAAATAGCTATTTGCTGTCTCTTCTATCCCGACCCCTTTTTTAAAAACAAACAAGGCTTTCCTTGGGTTGTCTTTTTCAACAGAGACCAACTCAAAACCAGCACATAGGAGTGCTGAACTAACACCTAGGTCATAGGTGCTAAAGATTTCAAACGATGGCTTTTTTGTTTTATTATTCGCCATATAGATTGGTTAATAATTGTTAATAAATTGAGAGTCTTCCTGCTCTCACCTATAGATGGCGAAAAATCACTAGCAAGAAAAAAAGCCCCTAGTTATTGGGCTTTTTAATCCTTATTTTTTCTATTTTTTCACTATTCAGTCAAATCGCGAAACATATCCTCAACTTCATTAGCAATGGAGTAATCTTTTTTTGGTTCTTCTTGTTTTGTCGGAGGAGGAATGAGTGTTATTCTTGTTTTATAACCACCCTTATACGGCTCAAACGGGTCGGGCTCTATATTAAAATAATCTTTTAGTTTTTCAGACAATAGTTGTTTATGTTTTTTGTAATTATCACTAGCATCATTTGATGAATTAGGAAGTTCTCCGCCACCTTTTGCTAGTATGGATAGTAATGTCCATTGAATTGTTGGCTTATTTGTTCTTTTATCAACAAAGCCCATATCTGCGTATCCAGTTTGATGTGAATGACCTGCTACTTGGATATTTACCATATCATTATTGATAAATTGAATAATGATATTTTGCCAAGTGGTCCCTGCTGGTATCTTGAATGGAAACTTATTTGTATGTGAAGTGCTTTTTTCCACAGTTACTTGCATTTTCGGCATAGCAGTAATTTCAACTTTTTGTGTTGTATGTTGCATAAACATTACAACAGAACTTTGCATATTTTTTATTGCCTTTTTAATTTCAGCGACCGTGGTGGTAATTCTTTTGCTGTCATTTTTTGTATCAGGGTCAAATACATATTCCATTATTTCAATTGCTTCTGTTGTTTTTACAGGAAGCTCTGTCTTTACTTCGGGAAGCTTTTTAATGACCTCCTCAGTCGTCACTTCTTTTGGAGTAAATAAAAACGGTGAGGCAATTGGTTCGGAAGGGAAAAAGATAGTGTTATTTCCTAATATTGAATCAAATTGTGTTCTTGTTTTTTCTATTGTTGCTATACTGTCCTTAAATAATGGATTTTCTGTAAGAATATTGAATTGGTCCTGAACAGCTTTTCCATAAGCCATCACAGTAGTCATATCTTCTGTGAATAATTTTACACTTGCTATTGATTCAGAAAGTATTCCTGTTATTGAACCCAGTCGTGAACTTTCTGGCATTATCCCAATCAGTCTATTTTCAGCATCAGCAATATTATCTAATAAGATAGAATTTTGAGAGAACTGGGATGCAAAGTTGTTCACCCCAAATAAAAAATTCTTTGTTTCGTCAATGGAGCTTACATCCATTCCAAGAATATGATTTCCTGTGACAATCAATCTGTCAGTTTCAGCGCTCAATTCCCAATAGTTTCTTTTGGTAGTTGGATTTTCTTTTTTCTTATCTTTTTCCTCCATTGTAATTGTAATTTATATAGTAAATCTACTCTTTTTTGGCTATTTATCAAGGGGGTAAATGGTCAGAAGTTATTTTTTCTGCTACAATACCAAAGTCCACCTATAACGTTATATTGTCTGAAAGCGAGATTGCTTTTTTTAGCTCCAATTGTGGGCGGAAAGGGGCAGTCCGAGGTCCATAATTGGGACTTGCTTTCGGGCATACCGTTATGGGTGGACCCTCGGCTGTCCCTTTTTGATTTTATAAATAATCAATCGCAAAAAGAGACCCGACATAGAATCCACCTATGTCAGAAAAATTACAATTACAATCGTTCAAGGATTGGTCCAAAGAACAGCTTATAGATGAAATAAAAAAACTTCGTAAAAGGAAGAAGTATGGTTTGGTGTGGGAAGATAAACCTGAAGATGTCGCAGAGCGATGTAAGGTTGAACTGCCTGTGCTTAAGGAAGTAAAAAACAGAGCAATCATTAGAGATAAAAATGGACCAACTAATATTTTAATAGAAGGTGATAATTATCACGCTCTATCAGTTTTAAATTATACACACAAAGGAAAAATTGATGTTATTTATATTGACCCACCTTACAACACTGGGAGTGAAGGGTTTATGTATAACGACAAGATTGTAAATAAGGAAGATACATATAGACATAGTAAATGGCTTTCTTTTATGGAAAAAAGGTTGAGACTTGCAAAAAATCTACTGAAAAATGACGGCATTATATTTATTTCAATTGATGATAACGAATTCGCACAGCTCCGTTTATTGATGGACTATTTTTTCCCAGAAGGCAGTATGAAGACGACTATTATATGGCAGAAAAAAGTTAGACCATCAAATAAAAATAAAAATGGGTTCTCTGGCACTACAGAATATATTTTGATGTATTCAAAATCTAATGAGGATATAAAACTAATACCTGTTGATTTAGACGCTGATTATGTGAAAAAAGTTTATAAAAACCCAGACAATGACAGTAGAGGAGCTTGGAGAGGGCAACCATTGTGGAGTGAAAGTAATACTAACAAAAGAAAGACTTTGGTTCTCCCAGATGGTAGAGAAATCACTCAAAAATGGTTTATCAGTCAGGACACATTGAATGAATTGTTTGCTGATAATAAAATTCTAGAAAGCAAAAACGGGGTGTTAAATGCGAAATCTTTTTTACAGGAAAGAAATGGTAAGGACCCTATGAATTTATTGATGGGTGAAGACGTAGGCACTACAGAAGAAGCAACAAAAGAACTAAAAGAAATTATGGGTTTATCGGAGAATATGTTTATGTATCCAAAACCAACGAGACTGATTAGTTTTCTTATTTCAAGAATTCCTAATAACAAAGACGCATTGATACTTGATTTTTTTGCTGGTTCTGGGACCACAGGGCAAGCTGTTTTAGAATTAAATAGAGAAGATGGTGGTAATCGCCATTTTATTCTATGCACAAACAATGAAAATAAAATTGCCAGTGAAATATGTTACCCTCGTCTTGAAAAAGTAATAAATGAAAAAATAAAACAAAAAAAAGATAAAAACATACCAACCAGAAATAATTTGAGATATTTTCGCACCGCTTTTGTTGAGGCAGAACCAAATGACAAGAATAAAGAAAAGCTGACAAAAGAAGCGGTAGAAATGTTGTGTATGAGAGAGGATACTTTTGAATCAGTTAAAGAGACAAATACTATAAAGATTTATAAAAATAATAAGCAATATACAGGCATTGTATTTGATGAGGACGTTATTCCTGCAATAAAAAAAGAAATCGCAAAAATTGGTGGTAAATGGAACGTCTTTATATTCTCACTAGGCGATGACACATTTGACGATGAGTTTGAAGATATGAAGCAAAAGATAACAGTCTCACCAATACCTGAAGTTATTTTGAGGGTTTATAGGCGTTTATTTAAAATATAAAAATATGAATTTCCAATTAACTACATATCAAGACGAACATACGCAAGAGCTTTTAGGAGATGCTGTAAGACTTTTGCGAGTAGGAGATAACAAAAGACTTGTCTTCAAAGCGCCGACTGGTTCTGGTAAGACGATAATGATGGCTGAGTTTTTGGCTAGGTTTGCAGATGACAAAAGACATCCGCCTTGTTCCTTTATCTGGACCGCACCTCGTCAGCTTCACGAGCAGAGTAAGGAAAAAATTGAACAATATCTTGAAAAAACGAGAGCAATGGAATGTTCATTTTTTGAAGATTTACACAATAGGCAAATAAATGAGAACGAAATATTATTTTTTAACTGGGAAAGTATCAGACAAGATGGCAACATTTATATTAAAGATAATGAACAAGATAACAACCTCTCAAACATTATAGAGAGGACACGAGAAGCTGGCAGAAAAATTGTTCTAATTATTGACGAGAGTCACTTTCACGCGCAGGCAGAGACCTCTCAAAACTTAATTTCTGCAATTAAACCAGATTTGACGATTGAAGTTTCAGCAACACCTTTTATGCAAAGCCCAGATAAAATTGTAAGTGTTGATATTACCGAAGTTAAAGCAGAAGAAATGATAAAAAAAGCGGTTATTCTGAATGAAAATTTTAAGAATGTTATAAAAAATAATAATGGAGAAAGAATTAAAAGTGAACTTGCAAATAGCACTGATGAGATTGTGTTAAAAGAAGCGTTAAGAAAACGTGACGAACTAGTAAAAAAATATAGAGCAGGCAAAATTGACGTAAACCCATTACTACTAATTCAATTACCCGACAGACGAGGGCAAGGAGATGATGACCGCCAAGAGATACTCGTAAAAATTCTTAAAGACAAACATAATATCAGTCTTGAGAATAGAAAACTTGCTTTTTATCTTTCGGAAAATAAAGAAAATTCTGAAGACATAAGACACAATGACAGCGAGGTTGAGGTTTTGATTTTCAAACAAGCAATTGCACTTGGCTGGGACTGCCCCCGCGCGCAGATACTTGTTTTATTCCGTGAATGGTCCAGCCCTATCTTTTCCATACAAACAATTGGTCGTATTATGCGTGTTCCAGAACCTGAAGTTGGCTACTACAAGGACGATATACTCAACTATGCTTATGTCTATACAAACCTTGATGATATTGAAATTAAAGAAGATATTGGTCGTGGTTATATTGTCATTCATTTTAGTAATAGAGCAGATAAATATAAGCCTATTGGCTTACTTTCGGTCCATAGTAAAAGACACCGTGAACAGACACGATTAAGCCCACTCTTCACCTCACTATTTCTTGAAAAGACGAAGCAGTTTGAACTTACTAAAAAGATTAAGACAAAAAATCAGAGTGTTCAGCCAGCTTTTATATCTGATTGGAAAACAGAAAACATAGACACGGTTGCAGGCGAACATATAAAGGCAGATGTGCATATTGATAGTGCTAGTGATATGGATTTGCAGAGATTGCTTGACTACTTTATTTATAAAAATCTCTTACCAGAATTTCATCCAGAAGATAGGTCTGTCGGTCGTCTTAAAGAATCAATCTACCAGTTTTTTGATAAAGAGCTAGGGATGAAAAAGATGGACCAATTCCAAGAAATAATAAACATTGTGTTAAGCGAAGGAAATAAGCCTCATTTTGAAGACGTAATTGGTGAAGCTAAACGTGCATATGTATCAGCCACTGAAACACGTAATAGAGAATTGGTAGAAAATGATTGGGATGTGCCAGAACGCACCACTTTTGGTGAGGATTATGAAGAGACAGCGACTAGAAAATCTATAATGGAGCCGTTCTTTTCTAATAAACGCTGGCAATCAGAAAAATCTTTCATTGAGTTTTTAGAGCAACCTAGAAATAATGTTTTGTGGTGGTTCAAGAATGGAGAAAGGGACGCGACTTTCTTCGCTGTGCCATATAGGACTGGAGAGGAGAAAGCTCCCTTTTATGTTGATTTTATAGTGATGATGAAAGACGGAAGTATTGGTCTCTTTGACCCACACGGCACGCATTTAGCTGACTTTCCAGCAAAATCAAATGGCTTGCTGTCCTATATAAAGAAAGGTGGCAAAAAGTTGTTCGGCGGTATTGTGGCAAATACGGACCCTCTCAAATACACAGGTCAATGGATGATTTATACTGGAGATGGTAAAAATGTTAACGATAATAATTGGGAGGATTGGGTCCAACTAGATATTTGATTTATAACCAGAACCCTACCGAAATCAATTGAGATTGATACTGAGGAACAGTATAATAACAGTATCCTTTGTAATGTCGGAAAACTCCTAAAATATAGTGGTGGGCACTGTGGGGTAAATCTTTATTTATTGAGACAAAAGTGCTATATTAGCGAAATGGAATTTCAGTCTAAAATTGAATCGTCAGAGGGTCAGCCTAAGCTACTTTTTAAGGTAACTTTAATGCGACACGAGAAGCCTTTTTATAAGGATGAAGGGCACGATTTAACTCCAGAAGGTGTTGAGGGTGCTATAAACACAGGTAAAAGACTTAGAGATGAAGGCGTTATTTCTGATGAGGACGAAATTATCTTAGCCCACTCTCCTAAACCTAGAGCAAAAGGAACATTAGATTTTGTGGTTCAGGGAGCAGATTTGAAAGGTAAGACGGGAATAGAAATCAATCAATTACGAGATAGCGATAAACCGCAGTGGGATGTCTTACTTAAATTGTTTAATGAGGGGGGCAAGGATATGGAAAAGTTTGCTGAGGCTCATTATAAAAATCCGATGTTTGAAGGGAGACCAGATATTATTGAACCTCAATCTAACAAAAAAGAGAGATTATACCGTGCTTTTGAATATCTAATTCGCTGGTTTGATAAACACCCACAAGAAGGTAAAACCCCACACATTATTGCTGTTTCTCACTTTGAGGTAATTACCCATATTATTGATGATGTTTTTGGTATAGAAAATATGAAGGGTTATCATTCACCTGACTTCGGTGAGATTGTTTACATTGAAGCTTATGATTCTGGAGAAAAAGACAAAGTAAAATTAAAGGTAACGTATAATGAACACTCAAAGGAGGTCTATTTTGATAGGAGCAAGCGTTCAATTGAAATAATATGATAGATAATTATAAAAAAATTATTGATTCTTTCTTAAATGGCACGGTAGATGGTCTTGATGAGAAAGACCTGACTCCAGAACATATTGAGACACAGATTTCTCATCTTTTTCTATTCCCAAATATAGTTTATAAAGTTTGCAAAAGAGATAATACATTTTTCAATGAGCATTTTAGAAATATTGCTGATTTGAAAACCAGACTTGATTTTTATAGGTCAGATTTTTTTGAAAATAACTACTTCAGCCCCGATGTTTATCTCGGTATTTACGGAATTAAATTATTAAACGGTAAAGTTACAATAACTGAGGATTTTAGTGACGTAGAAGATATTGTAATGAAGATGAGGAGAATAGATTTGAAATCTAATCTTAGCTTACTTCTACACGAGAAAATACTTACTGAGTCAGATTTTAAGAGTATGGGTTATCTGCAAACAAAAGCGGTAGCTTTATATCCTCATCAACCTAAAACAAACGAATCTTACTATGATATTTTTCAAAGAAGGCTAAACGACTTAAGGGATTGGATGTATTCAGCCCCCGATTATATTGATAAAGACAAGACAGACGAAATTATTAAGACACTAAGGGATTATGTAGAGAAAAATAAGGGAGAATTTACCAATTTTGACACTAGCAAGTATGTTATATCTCTGGATAATCACTCTGATAATATCTTTTATAAAGACCAGAAGACTTTCTTCTTGGATATTTACCCACCAAAGGAAGACTGGATGATAGTATCTCCTTGGATAAATATTTATAGACCAGCCACTGACGTTCTTATTTTAATGGGAGAGAAATATACTAAAGCTCTTATTCAAGGATACAAAGATTATTATGGAGGTCTAGATGAAAAGCACGAACTATTTTATTTTGTTTATAGCGCCTCAATTCAAGCCGTTTCCTTATTTAATCTATCTAAAAATAGTAAAACAAAACTAGAAGATTCAATTAAGTATAAAAATTTTATCCTTGATAATATAAACAAATTATAATTATGAAAATAATTTTAGTTGATGCTATAAATACTTTTTTCATTAAGGACGTAGGTGTCTTTAAGGAAATGTATAATTTACTTGAGCAATATCCAAATAGGAAGATTATTCTGACCAATGCTAATGATGAAGAAGTTAAAAAATATAATCTGGTCAATTTACCTTATGAATTATTTACCTTAAAACATAACCCCGATAAGACTGACCCAAAATACTACATTACTATGCTTAATCATTTTGGTTTGAGTGAAGAATATGTGGTTTATTTTGAACATAACCCAGAAGGAGTAAAAAGTGCCGAATCAGTTGGTATTAGGACCTATCACTACGACAAAGATAAAAGAGATTTATTAGCACTAAAAAACTTCTTAGATAAAAACTTATGAAAACAATCTTAATCACTGGAGGTTCAAGTGGAATTGGCAAGGCAACGGCTTTATTGTTTGCTAAAAACGGTGCAGATGTAGCTTTTACGTATAAAAGCAATAAAGTTGGAGCTGATGAAGTGGTAAAGGAGATTGAAAGGTTAGGTCAAAAAGCTTTAGCTGTTCAAGCTGACTTAATCAACGAAAGTGAGGCTAAGAATGTTGTAGAAGAAACCATTAAGGTTTTTGGCAAGATAGATGTTTTAGTAAATAATGCTGGACGATACATTGATGGTGATGAATGGAATGGTCCATCTGATATTTGGGTAAAATCACTACAACAAAATCTGGTTTCCGTAATGAACGTTTCTAAATATGTAATTGAGGTATTTCAAAAGCAAAAAAATGGAGTTATGGTGAATATTGCTTCTAGATATTCTACTGATGGTCAATATGAATCTTTGTCCTATGGCGCTTCAAAAGCTGGCGTGGTGAATATTACTCAGGCTTACGCTAAACTACTGACACCTTTTGGCAGGGCTAATGCCATATCACCAAGTGCTGTTAAATCAGGTTATTGGCTCAAAGCTCCAAAGGAGGAAGTAGAAGCACAAGGTAAACTTATTGAACCAGAGAAGGTGGCTGAAAAAGTATTTTTCCTTGCTTCCGATGAGGCTAAAGATATAAATGGTCAGAATTTTCAGATAACTACTTAGGTTAGATATAGTGAGTTAGACCGTGGGGTAAAGTGCTGGAATATACACCGTGGCATCATTTCTCCGCTCAAATCCAGTTCTGATGTCGTCCACTAGTCCGCGCAAGATGGGACGAAGAGACGCAAAAGCGTCTTTTTGTCTATATGGGTCCTTGCTATTTTTCAGTTCTAACCGTTTATATTCTTTTTCCATAGCTGGATACTTCTCAATTATAGGTTTTAGCCATTCGTTTGGGGTTATAACGAGCTTTTGGTCCTTGAGTGTAAAGTTCTGACCAAGTGCTACAAGGATTTCTTTCTTGGTTTGAATATCTCCGAGTAGAAATGCCTTATGTGCATATAGCGCAAAATTGAAAGTCTTTTCAGTCAGTTCTAACCATTCATCAGCTCTGCTCTCTGTTTCCTTCAAATTGTTTCTTAGTTTGATGACTGTGGCTCTAAGTTCGTCCCTTTCCTTAACAAAAGTGTCATCATCAATAAGTTCGCGATAGCGCATCTTGGTTAAGGTATCAAGCTGGCGTTGTGTATCAGTCAAAGTCTTCTGTTGAGCTTCATATATTTTAGCTCTTTCTTCAATTTCCTTATCATTACCATCGTTTAAGATTTGCAGAGCCCAATCCTTGAAAGTAGGTAGTATAGAAACCTTCATAATCTCTTGTTCAATCTGTTCGTCCATTTTCTCACCAGAAACATAAACCCTCTGGGAGCATTTTATGCTTTCTTTTCTTCCAGCACAGAAATAATAGATAAAGGTTTTAAGTTCTCCTGTTTTTTTGATTATCTTAGTTTTCTCAATTGCTGTTATCATACTTCCGCATTCGCCACAGCGTATAACACCAGTGAAAGGAAACTCGTGTTCTCTGGGTCTTGGTTTGCCGTCTCTTCCAAGAAGGATTTGCACTCGGTCATATTCTTCAAGTGAAACCATTGGTTCGTGCTTTCCTTGATGTGTCTTGCCTCGGTATAGGAAAAGTCCAACATAAAATGGGTCTGTAAAGATGCGATAAATAGTGCTTCGTGATATTGGTTTGTTTCCTCGGTGTTTTGTTTTGCGTGTTCTAAGACCCCATTCGTCATTTGCCATATCGCGTATTTTTGGAGCAGTATAATTTCCTGTAAGCATAAGGTCCCACATCCTACGGAGAATAGGAAAACGCTCTGGGTCTTTTACAATATAATTTTCACCCCTTGCCTCTATTTTTGTATTGAGATAACCAAGAGGGGCTAGTAAAGGGGCTAACCCCTTTTCTAATTTACTATCAATACCTCTCTTCACCCCTTTCTTTAAGTCCAAGATAAATTGATTGGCGGACCCGCTCTCAATGTTCAAAAGTAAGGCATTATCATCTGGTCGGTATTCTCGGTTTATGGTTCGTATGGATTTTATAATACCTTGCTGTAGGAGCCATTGAATTTTTCCGCTATCAACAGGATTTCTGGAAAGTCTATTTATTTCCCAGCACAAGATACCGTTAGCTTCACCTGCTTCAATACGTCTTAGCATCTCATCAAAGATAGGACGGTTGTTTGGCTTTTTCGCAGACTTGGATTCTGGTAAGGTTTCAACAATTTCTAAACCATAATCTTTTGCCAGTTTCGTAATGTGATTAGTTTGGTCGCCAATTGATTGGACCTGCCTGTCATCACTTTCTGATGACTTGCGAACGTAAAGGAAGTATTTTATTTTTTCAGTTTCATTTTTCATATAATTTTATATATTAAAACCCGAATGGGACGTTCTGGTTGACCCAGCATCGGCAATCACAAGGATTGAAAATGGCTGGCAAAACGCCCCACTCGGGTTCCATTTTTCAATAAAAATACCTTGTGCTTTATAATACCTTACTGGGTCAACATAGCTATTATAGCACATTTTCCTTTTCAAGTTTAGCGAATTTTCCATAGTTAATATTAGCTCGTCTATACAGCCTTTCCAGCTTTCTTTGTTTTTTTGTCGGTTTTCCTTTGTAATAGTGACGTTTTATCTGTTTCTCAAGCGCACTGATTTTGTCGTCAAAGTTAAAGACATCAAACAACGGAAATAATTTATACCTGCGGTTAACTTTCTGGGAGCTATAAGCTAAGTTATAACAATGACGGCAAGCAAAGTAATCTCCATCTTTATACAAGGTCCCGACTCTTCTGCCACAGTAGACACCGTTTTTATACCAAGGACAGATAAACCAGTATCTTTTACCACCATATCGGCAAGGGGTAGTTACCAACGGTATTTTATAATCAAAGTCTTTCTTTTCTTCAGTTGTTCGGTCCGTCTGTGTGTAATGAATACGGGCATAACTATCTCCGTTTATTAAGGAGACGTCCACTCCTACGCTACTTTTGTTTTCTCCATAATAGTTATTAGTTGTCCAAGTAATCGTGCCACAACGCCACCCACAGAAGTAATCGTGCTTCTTAAGGAAGTTTACTGATATTTTTTTGACTTCATCTGCATTATTTTTACTCATAAAGTTACCGAAATCATTAGGGATACGCCTGTTATCGTGGTTAATTCTTACGAAACGAACCCATTTTCCTTTCCACCAGATACATCAACGTCTAAAGCAATTGGCAAAGCGACCTTTTCACCATTTCTCTTTGCTTGAATACGCTCAAGTTCGTGCAGTGCTTTATAGATGCTTCTTTCTAGCATAATTTCATATCTGAAGAAGCGGTCAGAGTTAATTGAAATACCAAGCTTCTTGTCAAAGATACCCATAGAGAAAACCTCATTTTCTTCAATAGACAATGCTCTCTTCAGTCTCCAAATATTTGAGGCAACTTTATCTACTAACAGCATTTCAATCTCAGAGGCTGGAGCCAGTTCTGTCCGTAACTTCTTTTCAAGACTCAATAACTCTTCTTCATCATCACCCTTAAACAGGATTTGCTTTGAAAGTAAGCCGTGTTTTATTGAGTTGTATCGGCTGATAGCTTTTCCTTCCTCGGTTATCGGACCTGTGCTTTTTTCTGCGTTAAGTTTGTTAGCCTCTATTTGTTTTTGTGTTGTTTCTTCCATAGTTTTAAAAATTTATATCTTCGCTAATAATCTCATCTTCTTCATCAACTCCTTTTACCCCACACTCCTCACCACTATTGTTTTGTGGTTGAGCAAGACCAATAAGGGTAGAAGGGAATATCAATACTTTTCGTCTGTCACTTGGGTCCTGCTCCTGAAATATAAGCCCTGAAGTCTCAAGCACTGGGATAATCTCCTGTCGGAGTTGCTGAGCGTCTAACATTCGTCCGTATGTTTTGTAATGCTTCTCAAGTATGTCTTGGCGAGTAATACCTTTCCTTTCTATTTCTTCAAATACCTTTGAATTATGGATATTTTTTTCTTTATACGCAGGTATTATTATTTGCATATAAATATCATAAATAAATGGAGGTAAATTAAGTTCCTGACTGATTGAGATTTTCTCCCAAAGCTTTAGCGCCTGCTCTATGTCTTCATCATTAGCTGTTATGGTAGACCCCTCTCTTTCTCTCCACCAAAGATTGAGTAGTGCAAATGATTTTACTAGTGATAGAAGACGCTTGATGTCTCTCTGGTGACGAGGTTGTAGTTTTTTATCACCCTTCAGAAAACGCTCAAAGATTTTTTCTTGATTTGCTATCTTTATGTCGTCAATGTGTTCTTGCCTGATAGCTTGAATACGAAGCTTAAGTAGTTTTCTTTTGGGGTCTGAATTTAACCATTCACGATACTTTTCATTATCGGCTTCCTTGCGAATGGTGTTAGTGATTCCAGCGTGGATTTTTTCTTGATTAACCTCGGGGGATAGGAGGATAAATCTGGTTTGTTCTTGAGGGTCCATCCGAAGTCCTGCCGTGCAAAAAATAACTGATGGATAACCCTTTAATGCAATAGTTTTTGTGCGATTACCACCTTTTTGGTTTTTATCTGTAATTTTGGAATACATTATCTTTTCATCGTGGGAAAGGAATGAGCGAAGACCCTCTAATAACCCTGTATGTGGCATATCAGTAAATATTAGTATTTTTCTAGACAGGTCCACCGTGATTTCATTCGTCTCCTTGTTATAGCTTCCTTGCTCGTGAAAGAATGCTGTCTTGGAACAATTGCCAAGTTTGATAACGTCTTCATTTGGAAATAGTCTTGATACCTCTAGGGCAATATAACTTTTACCTGTGCTTGAAGGGCTGTTGAATGAGATATTAAATTGAGTATCTTCGGTATAGGCTGATAACTGGCACAAAAAGGTAACGATTTTATTTTCATTATCATTTTTAATTGTCAGCTCAAGTGCATCGGACAGGTCTTCGGGTGTGAGTGGTTGAAATTGAGAGTGGTCAATCTTCTCTGGATACTCTTTTGCATACTTGTTAAACAAGTCAGTAACAGGTAGCTTAAGTTTTGTTAGGTAATCAGTAATATCTCCACCATCTCCAACCTCATCGGGAAGTGTGATGTTGTAGACATTTCTCAATCCAAGGTTTTCCAAGATTTTTAGGACCTTTAGTGACCCCTTTTTGCCCGCTTCGTCATTGTCATAACACACATAAATACTCTTAGCTTTTTTTATATCCTCATCAATCCATTCTTCCTTAAAGGTCCCAGCTCCGTGTGTGGAGGTGAGAGTTGAGTAACCTTCAGAGATAAGTGCCAGAGCATCTAGTTCACCCTCACACAATACCTGTGTATCCGTAGCCCCTAAAAATAAACCAAAAAGCTGTGCTTCTGCCCCCTTAGGGTATGTTATCTTGCCATCACCATCCTCAGGGTCCTGACGCAGTTTTAAGAAGTTATAACCTTCTTCTCCAGAGATAGGAATAGTGATATATCGCTTGCCGTAAAAGTTTCCATAACCTAATTTGAAGCTATTTATTACTTCATCTTTGATACCACGATTATTCAGATATTTTCGGATACGTTCTGGTAAATTATCGTGGCATTTGTGGACCAATGCTTCACTAAAACGTGGACCATTATATGATGATGAGCGCTGTGGGGTAGTTTTATCACCAAAGTGTTTTTGTAAAGTTATAAGGTTTCCTTTCTCTCCGCATTTTTTGCAGTCGTATTGTCCCGTCTCTATACTAAAATACAAATGTCCGTCATTGCCCTTATTGTCCTTGTCGCAGTCATTAAAAATACATTTTGTGATTAGCTCCTTACCGTCTTCGCGATAGGTGATACCTTTTTCTGATAAATATTCTTTGATTGTAATTTTTGAATTGTTCATAATTTTAGTTAATTTAATGGTTAATAGTAATTAGTGTGCTTTGGGTAGAATAATCGCTGTAGGAGCCGATTTACCCCCAAATTCTGTCGTCCTCAGGGAGTTTGAAAGATTCTCTAGGTGTGCCAATAGTGCTCTTTTCTCGCCTTTGGCATAATCGTCTTTATCAACCAGTTTTTGAAACCAGCGATGGATTGTTTGGCTATTGTATTTCTGACCTGTTACGGTCCGAGCAAAGCAAACATAAGAGCTAAGGTCAGGATTCTTTTCTGCGATTTTTCTGAATTTAATTTCTAACGATTTCATATATTTTTAATTTTTTCTTCTGATAAAGTGGGTGCGTTGGCATATTGCTTTTGCATAAAATCATATTCTTTTTTGGTCATTGGCTTATAGACGAGGGACATCAATCGTAAGAGCTGGATACCT
>Ga0247841_10008740_pt1 | contig 14440 bp, 15 predicted proteins | sample LaCruzMarch2015__2_FD_192410 | JGI IMG/M metagenome (GOLD analysis project Ga0247841, IMG submission 192410) | Freshwater microbial communities from meromictic Lake La Cruz, Castile-La Mancha, Spain - LaCruzMarch2015_18m | ecosystem: Environmental > Aquatic > Freshwater > Lake | place: Spain...
AGAGAATAGCTATAAACCCAAAGCTTACATTTTTATCCGGGAACATTGAATAAAATATATGGACGATTTTACGGATTATTTTCTTCGGCAGGAGTACACAAAGATTGCCATTTTGGGAAACAAGTTAGGCGAGATCCGTGACATTATCAACTGGGAACAATTCCGGCCAATCGTCTGCAATATGTATCATGATAACAAAGAGATAGGAGGACGACCACACACCGACGAAATTCTCATGATAAAAATGCTCGTCCTTGCCGGATGGTATGGCTTGTCAGACTATGAATTGGAACTGCTCGCTACGGATCGGTTGTCATTTCGGCATTTTCTGGGATATCCTGATAAAATACCGGACCGGTCAACGATCTGGAAATTTCGGGAAGACTTAGCGGAGAACGGAATCCATCTTATCTGGGAAGAACTCCAGCGCCAACTGGAAGAAAAGGGGTTCACCATAAAGCGAGGCACCATTCAGGATGCTTCGATTATCACGTCGGATCCCGGACACGTTGCTTCCAGTAAGCCGCGTGGGGATGACGCAAAGACATGACGAAGTCGGGATGGAACCTGGGCAAAAAAGGGCACCAAATCAGAGTTCGGATACAAAGTTCACACGATCATCGATAAAGAATTTCAGTTCATTCGGAGATTTGACACAACAACTGCATCGGTACATGATAGCCAGATCGATCTCTCCCAAAAAGGGGAAACGGTTTACCGGGATAAGGGATACTTCGGTACAACACCGTTTGCTTCGATGGATAAAACCATGAAAAGAGCCATCCGGGGGAAACCACTGTCTGAAAAGAACAAGCGGAGAAACCGGGCGATTAGTAGAGTTCGGGCTCGCGTTGAACGACCGTTCGCGGTGATCAAACGGGTATTTCATTCCGGGCATGTCATGGTTACCACTCACTGGAGAGTTCATGTGAAAAACCTCTTTGCCTGTTTTTCATACAATCTTTTTAACCTTGTTACTCTCGCCAAGGTTAATCCTGTATAGCGATAGCTTTTGAAAAATTTCAAAAAACAAATAAAAAGAGGGAAGATTTTCAGCGAATTTTAGGGTTTTTCTGTGGTTTTATTCGCTTTTTCCCGTCAGTTTCGAATTTTCAACGGGATTCGTGAGAAAAAGAGGAGATTTAAGCTATCCTCTTAATAATATTTGTAACCGGTCAGTTCCCCTTCTATCTTATTTTCAAGTCTGATGCTCTTTGATGAGCCTTTCCAGATGTCAAAACGTACTTCCAGAAACCGGTTATAAAAAGATATTTCAACACAGGGTAGAAATCCTCTCAATGGAGAAAATACTTGAAATTTCTTATCGTTGGTTTAGGGAGTATCGGAAAACGTCATCTCAATAACATCCGCATTATTGATCCGGAGGCAAAAATAACCATCTGGCATACCCGCTCCCGCCAAGAGATAGAACCTGCAGGTGTGGTGCGTGAAGTGTTTTGTTATGAAGACGCGATATCTCCAAAACCCGATATCGCAATTATCGCCAACCCGGCATCCGCCCACATTCCCATAGCTCAAAAACTTTCTCAGGAAGGGATTGACCTTTTTATTGAAAAACCATTATCCTCGACAATGGAGGGTATCAGCGAGCTCCTGCAGATCCAGAAAATTTCCGGGAACCTGATTATAGTGGGATACAATTTCAGGTTCCACCCCGCTTTAAATGTGCTGAAGCAATGTATTACTGAGGGAAAGATCGGAAAACTGGTCGGCATCCGTGCGGAGGTCGGTCAATATCTCCCGGACTGGCGTCCGGGAACAGACTACCGGCTATCTGTCAGTGCGCAAAAAGAACTGGGTGGCGGAGTCATTCTCGAACTCAGTCATGAAATTGATTACACCAGATGGCTTGCCGGGGAGATAACTTCTGTCATGTCCATGACTGACCACGTGAGCGATCTGGATATTGATGTGGAAGATTCTGCAGAGATAATCCTGAAGTTTTCATCCGGCGCCCTTGGAAGCATTCATCTGGATATGATCCAGCGTACTCCGGCAAGGTCCTGCAAGGTGATCGGTACTTTGGGGACCGCCATATGGGATGGAGCATCTGATTCTGTAATGATATACACGATCGAGACCAATCAATGGAACCAGGCAAATCCTGTTGGAAAAACCGATCGCAATCGCATGTACCTCTCTGAAATGGAACATTTCATATCCTGCTGCAGGAACCGGAATGAACCCGATGTTACCATATCTGATGGAAAGCGGGTGCTTGAGATCGCACTCGCTGCACTTGAATCCTCCAAGAATAAGAGGTGCATCGCGGTATGAACCTGAATATTATCGGATATATTTTTGCCCGCGGAGGATCGAAAGGAGTACCCCGAAAAAATATTCGCCTCCTTGCCGGGAAACCTCTGATTGCTTACGCAATTGAAACGGCAAAACAGAGCCGGTACATCGACCGGGTTATTGTTTCCACGGATGATCTGGAAATCGCGAAGATCGCAAAAGTTTTTGGTGCAGATGTTCCGTTCCTGCGTCCCCCGGAACTTGCCGGGGATACTGCACCAGAATGGCTTGCCTGGAGACACGCTATTCAGGAGGTTCAAAAAGAGTCCGGGAAAATACCCGACGTATTTGTCAGCATTCCTGCTACATCGCCGTTGCGTAATGTCTCTGATATTGATTGCTGTATTTCATGCCTGCTGGAAAGCGATGCAGATATTGTGATTACCGTGAAAAAATCCGACAGGAGTCCCTATTTCAACATGGTCACCTTAGATGAAAATGGCTACGCAAAGGTGGTTATGCAAGCCGGTACAACTCTGTTTCGGCGTCAGGATGCACCCCCTGTTTACGATATGACGACCGTTGCCTATACAGCCAGGCCTGAATTCATTTTACAGGCAGACGGCATCTTCTGTGGAAGAGTGAGGGCTGTGGAAGTTCCTCCGGAACGGGCGATCGACATTGATACCGAACTGGATTTCAGATTTGCGGAATTCCTGATTTCAGAGAGGAAAAAAAGTGCGGGAGAAGACACGGAGTAGTATTTTTATGAAAACGGTGAGTGAACTTCAGGACATGAAAAATCGGGTCGCCGTGATTACCGGTGGAGCTGGGCATATCGGCTCTGCGATCTGTAATGCACTGGCGGAACACGGCGCAGATGTTGTCATCATTGATTCCAACGAATCGCTGTGCAGGGAAACCTGCGTTCAGCTGGAACAGGAATACGGAATCGAAACACTTCCCCTCGCCATCGAACTGACGGATGAAAAAGCCCTCAGGGAAGTTCCTGATCGGGTGACAGACCAGTTCTCGTCCCTTGATATTCTCGTTCATTGCGCAGCGCTTGTGGGGACCTCTGACCTCAAAGGCTGGGGTGTCCCATTCAGAGAGCAGAACGCTGACACCTGGAGACTGGCGCTTGAGGTAAACCTGACTACGCCATTCATCCTTACCCAGAGTTGTTCAGATGAACTTGCAAAATCCGGGCATGGATCGGTCATCAACATCGGTTCGATATATGGGATCAATGGCCCGGATATGCAGCTGTATGAAGGGACCTCCATGGGAAATCCCGCGGCATATGCTGCGAGTAAAGGAGGACTGATCCAGTTGACGAGGTATCTCGCAACCGTCCTTGCCCCTCGGATCCGCGTCAATGCTATCACTCTCGGAGGAGTCTTCCGGAACCAACCAGAGCCATTCCTTTCGAAATATATCAGCAAAACGCCCCTGCATCGGATGGCAACTGAAGAGGATATCAAGGGTGCGGCAGTGTTTTTTGCAAGTGATCTATCCTCATACATAACGGGTCATAATCTTGTGGTCGATGGTGGATTTACCGTCTGGTAATTTCGTTTATCCGCGAGGATCTTTTTGGTCTAAAAACTAAAAATTTTTCAGAAGTTCCTTTAATTTATCCTTACTCATGAGGGGAACGTTTTTTGAAGAGTAATTTTGTTTTTTTGCTCTATTAAACCCGGCAAGAACCTCCCGGCTGCCGGGATCTTCAGAATCAAGAAAATGTGGAAGAATAATGAACATATCGTCCCGCTCATACGCCCGTTCCGCCTCGTCTTCAGTCATGAGCTCTTCATATAATTTCTCACCGTTCCTTTTTCCAATAATCTTAATGGTAATCTCTTCCGGACTGAATCCGAACTTTGGGGCATAGTGTTCGATCATCACCTCTGCAAGATCTATGATCCGGAGCACCGGCATTTTAAGGATGAAGATTTCACTTCCCCGGGATACCTGACCGGCAGTGAGAATCAGTTTCACTGCCGATGGTATATCCATAAAGAACCGGTTCATTTCCATATCCGTGATTGTAACGCATTTTCCCCTCTGGATCTGGTTTTTGAATAAAGGTATAACCGAACCTTGGGAGTTCAGGACATTTCCAAAACGTACACTGGAAAAGATAGTCCGTTTATTTCCTTTGTAATAATTGGCGGATATGGTAAGACGTTCAGCTAGTAACTTGGTTGCCCCCATGACATTCGTGGGATTTACCGCTTTATCGGTACTGATATTGATCACCTTTTCAACCTGGTTCTTGAGGGCAGCTTCCAGGACATTCTGGGTGCCGAGCACATTGGTTTTTACCGCTTCAAACGGGTTATACTCGCACAGGGGTACATGCTTGAGTGCCGAAGCATGGAAGACAATATCGATGCCATCCATTGCCATATGTACCCGGTCTTTATCCCGCACATCACCAAGGAGAATCCGGACTTTCGGGGTATTTAATTCTTGTTTGAGCTCAAATAACCCGGTCTCATTGTTATCTAAAACCCTGATACCGACCGGATCCGCCAGAAGCAGGTTTTTGACCAGCTGACTGCCAATGGATCCAACACCCCCGGTGACAAGGATTTTTTTATTTTCATAATAATTTGTGACCATCTATTTTCTCCTATAGAACGCTTCGATTTCACCGATTACGGTATCAATTTCCTGTCGGCTAATTCCCGGATAAAATGGCAGACTTACTATCTCCTTGGATACAGCATCAGTCACTGGCAATGAACAGGTATATTTCAACACATTTTGATAATAATGTGTTTTATGAACTGGGGGGAAATAAATTTTGGTCATTATCCCTTTCGTTTCCAGATATTTCATCAGATCATCGCGTTTATTTACTCTGATAGAAAACAACTGGTAGACCGGGTATGTACCTTCCTCTTCATTAGGGACTAACAGGTTAGGAATTGAGATTAAACCTGTACGATAATGATCTGCATCAGATCTTCGTTGCGAGATTATCTGTTCAATCTTATTTAACTGTGCAATCCCCAGTGCTGCGGTCATGGTTGAAATGCGGAAATTATATCCCAGTGAAATATAATCCAGTACCTCGGTTGTTGAAAAATAATCGACAGTATCCGGACGCCCATGCGATCGGATCAGTTTCATCTTCTCGTAAAGATCTCTGTTATTGGTGACCACAGCGCCACCTTCTCCGGTGGTGATAATCTTATTCTGGCAGAAGCTCATGATAGCGGAATCACCAAATGTTCCAACTCTCCTCTCACCAACCCGAGCACCAAATGCTTCAGCGGTGTCTTCTATCAGGATGAATCCATGATCATCAGCAATTTTTTGGAGTTCGCGGATTTTACAGGGGAATCCGCCATAATGAACCGGAAGGATCGCCTTTGTCCGTGGGGTGATTTTTGCTTCAACATCTGATGGATCAAGACCGAACGTAGCGTCTTCAATATCAGCAAAAACAGGTATTGCGCCGACAAACTTTGGAGCATTTGCGGTGGCGATAAATGTGAACGAAGGGACGATGATCTCGTCTCCAGCACCAATCCCGTATGCCAGCAGCGCTGCGTGAAGAGCGGATGTGCCTGAATTAAATGTAACGCAGTAATCGGTACCTATGTAATCCGCGATCATTTTTTCAAATGCGGGAATTTGTGGACCCAATGCCCAGTTCATGCCGGAACGTATTGCTGTATTGACGGTATTAATGTCGTTCTCGTCCCAGTACATTTTAAAGAGAGGTATTTTCCAAGTCACTGCAAACACCTTTCATTTTCAGTAATTATTGAGTGAATAAATGACCCATGACACCGAATCATCCTGAATTGAATACAGGTAGTAATTCTCAAAACGAATTGGTACATTTATGCAATCATATCATTTATTTGTTCTTTAAGTCCTGCACTCAAAGAGTACGCCGGGTTATAATTCATCTGCTTCTGCGCCTTGGAGATATTAAAAACAAAGTTTTTAGCCGGTTGAATTACACCAGAAACCATTTCTGTTTTTCCCTTTCCAATCAATTGAATAACAGTCCTTGCTAGCTCCTCCACAGAAGTCGGTGTTCCCAAACCAATATTAAAATCATTGTTTTTAGCATTCATATGAGTTACCGACAGAATATTCGCTGAAATAACATCCCTGACATAAATATAGTCATTGACATCCTTCCCGTTATTATTCAAAAGCAGCGGTTTATTATCAAAAGCATTCCCAATAAACCGGGAGATTACCCGGTAGGGGGGGAGTCCCGGGCCATAGACATAAGAGTACCGTAAAATTGTTGAACATATTCCATAGGCAGACAGGTATTGCCTGCAGTACTCCTCCCCCATCCATTTTGACAAACCATAATTCGAATCGGGGAGTTTTGGGTGTTTTTCATCAACAGGAGTATAGAATGGATCACCGAATACTTCCATAGTCGAACTATATACCATCTGCTCTACATTTTTTTGCCGGCACAATTCAAGGATATTTTTTGTGCCGATGGCGTTTATAGAAAAAAAGTCTGGATCTTGTGTATGATCTGGTGAATTTGTGCTTCCGGCCACATGAAAGACCAGATCAATATCAATTTTTTTTAGTGAATTCTGCAATCCACTGATATCGGTAATGTCAGCATTTACTGTTGTAACAAGAGGGATTTTTTTCTGTCTTGAGATGACCAGTATATCACACTGGTGCAGTAATTCCCGGACAAGATGATTCCCGATAAAACCTGTTCCTCCTGTTATCAGGATTGTCTTTTCCCGGATCTTTTTCATATCCATTCTTTTTTCTTGAAACAACATAGGATTGCCTAAAAGTAATCTACGGTCTTTGATGTTGAGTGGTCAATTTTTCCTGTTTGCGTGAGCTGGTTACACTCATCGAGGGAAGTATAGACTTCATTCATATACCTCATTACAACCCCGTTTTTATGAGTCATCGGTTCTTTTTTCTGAAATAAAATATAGTTAATCACTGCCTCAGGCTCATTAAAATTATAAAAAGCTCTGATTCCAGTTGTACCAGAAAACCTGGGATTAATTTCAAACGTAACTAGTCCCTTTTCTGTCAGCCGCATCTGGAAATTTGAGGGGCCGAACATATTAAACTTTTTTGCAACTTTCTCAACTGCGGTCCGGACATCCTCAAACGAATCAATAACACCCCGGTAGGTATTCCCTCCTTTGATCTCCCGTTTCATCGTGAATGTGCCAAGGATATCCCCTTCAAACATTACAGCTCCGGAGGTGTATTCTTCATCTTCCGGCACCAGGTATTCTTGGATAATGGGATTATTCACTCTTTTTATGAAGACTTCCAGTTCCTCGCGGTTTTTTACTATGTACACGTCTTTTGAGGCTGAACCTCCGCGTGGCTTAATCAGCACTGGAAACCCTGTTTTTTCAATAAGGTCGTCCCGGTTTTCAGGAAGAACTGATTCCGGATAGGGCAGACCACTGTTTTTTAAAAACCGGTATGTTTCCCATTTATCGTTTCCAATTTTGATTTTTTCAGGGGAACTTATTACCACTTTTGCGTCAGTTTCCTGTTCAATCCGGTTTTTATACTCGGCAAAAACCGGTAGTTCTGGGTCAGAACCCACAAAAACAATATCAATTTCTTCACTGTTGCATATTTTTATTATTGCATCGACATATCCCGGGTTGTTTGCAGCAGGGACAATATACCCTCGGTCTCCACGATAAATGCCAACCCCCATTGGGTGCATATCCGTCGTAATAATTCTTGATGAGAGCCGGGAGAGCCGGATTGCCTTAAAAATACTCTGCCCTACACCTCCACCAGTACCTGTAATAAGAATGTTAATCATGATATCCCGTTTCAATTATCTTTTTCATAAACTGGATAATATCACCCAGTTCATCTTTGTTATGAGCATCCGAACCCAGAGAAATAAGTGGATTCATTTGTGAGAATGGCTCTGTATCAAGACTAATATCTTTGAGATATGAACTATTTATCTCGATTGCTCTATCATGTCTGTTTGCGACTCCGATAAGGTCTTCTATAAATCCCGCAGGAACATTCTTTTTAAATTTTCTCATGAACATGCCCCCGGGATGCGCGAGGACATCTACATCGGGATTTTTCAGAATCTCTTTTGCGAGTTCGAGTTCAATTTTTGCGAATTGGTCTTCTGATAAATTGTAATTCGAAATCGCAGGAGTGCTACTTAAACCAGGAAACCGATGTACAGACCCTAAGACCAACTCAGCAGTATCGAGCATATCATCCGTTGCATCGAGCTCTCCATCGACATTGAGGATTTTTGTTTCTATACCATGAAAAATATTAATCTTTTGTTTATATGATTCGCGCGAACCTTCGACAGATTCGATGAATTCCGGATACCATAAAGACGTTTTACGGACATGTTCCGTAAATACGATAGCCTGTAATCCGCGATTAATGCCGGTCTGGATGTACTCTTCGAACGAAGAAGTGCCATCGGTAATGGTCGTATGAATGTGATAGTCCCAGAGCGGAATGTTCTTGTGGATATCATTAAATCTCAATAACTGCGGTTTCATGAACTCACACGTTGCATTAGTATCTGAGTTGCTTCTGTAATAATCTCTTATCAATAACCACTGATTCCAGTACGTCAACAATTTTTAATGCCGCATCCCCGCGATCATAGGGATTTTTACTCTGTTGTATCAGGTTTCTGAATTTTTCATCAAATAGCGCTGTCTTTATTGCATGCAGGATCTCGTAGCTATCATAACCGACATCAAGAACATTCTTTCCCCGTTCGCGTCCCGCCTGCCGTGAACCGATATTGATCACCGGGAGGTGGTATGAAGGGGCCTCAACTATGCCGCTGCTGGAGTTTCCAATCATCGCGTCTGCATGTTTCATAAGACTGAAGAAATCCTTTGAGGGTATTGATTTATACGGTCGTATATTTGGATTTGCTGCAAATTCCCCGATTACTTTAATCATCTGCAATCCCCCGGCATCAGCATTTGGAAATACTAGGATCGTCTGGATATCAAGTTCAGCAATGGCAGATAATGTCCTCCGTATCTGCTCGGGTGCCTCATCAGACTCAAGAGTAACCGGGTGCTGGATCATGAGGAGATACGGATGGGTCAGATCCAGATTATATCTTTTTGCAAGCTCGTTTTTTGGTGTCAATTCCTGATGGAGCATATGGTAAACACCGGGAGATCCTACAGTATGAATTCGCCAGCGGTCTTCGCCCATCTTAAAAATCCGGTCGGCACTCATTCTGGTATAAGGGAAATGGATATTGGCAAGCTTCGTTATTGCATGGCGTACATGTTCATCGATGGTAGATGTGACATCTCCACCGCTCACATGGGCTATGGGTATTGAACAATAGGATGCAACGATTGCACCACAGAGCATTTCAGCCCGGTCACCGGCAACTAGTACGATATCGGGATGAATTTTTTCAATCTGTTTTCCTAATTTTTTAAGAAATGTACCTAAAAAATTGATCGCGGATCCGGATGAGGTATCAAATTTTGCGGAAATCTTGTGGATTTTATACCCGTCCTTCTTGATTATTGTTATTGTATTTCCGAATTCCTTCATTACGTGCATGCCAGTTACGATCACTTCAAGATCAAGGGAGGGATGCGCATGAATTTTTTTTAACACTGGTTGCATGAACCCATAATCCGCCCGATTACCGGTTATATAGAGGATTTTTCGCTTCATTCTAACATTTCCCACGAAATAATAGTATTTTTTTCTATGGTTACTTTGGCCCTTTTACCTTTGACACGGTCGAGGAACCGGGGTTCAATTCCTGTTCCTGGTCGTTTCAGTGCAATCATTGTTCCATCAATGACAGACCCTGTGGAAATATCTTTTAGTGATACGATACTCCTTCGTGCAACATTCCTGTTTGCCATTTCATCAGGGGTGATTTTTTTAATTCCGTCTCCCATCGCCAGCTCGATCTGCCGAATACCGGTAATCAATGAGAACAACTCCTCCGGATCGAGCGATGCCCGATGATCAGGTCCTTCCATAGTTTTATCAAGGGTGATATGCTTTTCGATTATGCTGGCACCCATGGAAACCGCCACAATTGATCCGATAATTCCCAGCGAATGATCAGAAAAACCGATGGGCACCTTAAATTCATGATGGAGTTTCTGAATTACTCGAAGATTGAGGTCCTCAATTTTTGCTGGATAACTGGTTATGCAATGCAGAAGGGCTATCTGGGATACACCATTTTCAGATAACACCGTAACTGCTGTATGGATTTCATCCAGCGTCGCCATACCGGTCGAGACTATGACGGGTTTTTGTTTTTGGGCAATATGCGATAAAAGGGGATTATTGTTGATTTCCCCCGAGGGGATTTTATAGGCAGGAACCCCGATCCTCTCCAATACCTCAACACTCCGGATATCAAACGGTGTTGAGATGAACATGATTTTTTTCTTGTGGGCAAATCGTGCAAGCTCGGAAAAATTGTTTTCTGTTAATTCCAGTTTTTTTATCATTGAATACTGTGATTCATCTGCACCGGTTGTTTGTTTCTGATAGTCTGCTTTTCCGGCAGTTTCCAACACAACATCTTCGGAATGAAATGTCTGGAATTTGATGGCATCTGCACCTGCTCGGGCAGCAACATCAATCATCTTTTTCGCGAGATAAGGATCCCCATTATGATTTACTCCCGCCTCTGCAATGATGAAGCAGGGATTTTTATCCCCAATTTTTTTACCCCCGATCGTGATTGTATTCATAATATCTCAAAAATGCTTATTATTTCTAGTAAGATGTAAATAAATAAAACTTCAGATGTCTGTAGTGAGGTAGTGTAAGATTCAACTGTAAATTGAACAACCCTGACTCTTATTGATCAAATGTAACTGATCAGTAACGTATAAACCCATCGAAACAATTCGAAAAAGATCTAAATCGTAGAGGCCCCAAGATAAACCGATTTCCTTATATGATGTAAGATCTACAAAATACACAAAAAAAAGGTCTTAAGTATGGTTGTGTGGTGCAAAAATTGTTTAAATATGTCGACTCGTCATCGTATTACATTTGATGAACGTGGCTGGTGCAATGCCTGCCAGTGGATGGAAGAAAAGAAAAACATAGATTGGGACTCCCGAGAGAAAGAATTATTTGAAATTTGTCATAAATACAGTTCACATACAGGAAGATTTGATTGTGTAGTGGCAGTGAGTGGTGGTAAGGATGGTTCGTATGTTGCTTACCAGCTAAAGCACAAATATGGAATGAATCCATTAACTATCACAGTGACACCTCCACTACCTATGGACTTGGGATACGAAAACCTCAAGAATTTTATTAACAAAGGCTATAACCATATTCAGATAACTCCTGATGTCAATGTGATGCGTGTTCTGGACCGTGTTGGTTTTATTGAAAAAGGTTGGTCATATTATGGTTGGCTAATTGCAATGCAGGCAGCAGTTGTTCGTTTGGCAATCAATTTACATATCCCTTTAATATTTTATGCCGAGGATGGCGAAGTTGAGTACGGCGGCTCATCAGAGACAAAAAATCGGGCTATGTACAACATTGAACATATGAAGAACATCTTTTTGGAGGCAAAAAAGGAGGGGGGAGGACATGATAAGGTTTTAAAAGCATCCGGCTTATCAGAGGCTCAAATGTATTTCTTTTTATTTCCAACAGAAGATGAGTTGAAGGGAAAAGAATTATTTATAACGCATATGTCGTACTTTGAACCATGGGATTCTTATAGAAACTATCTGGTAGCGAAAGAACACTGTGGTCTTCAAGAGTCTCATGAAAGGAACATTGGTACATTTACTAACTATTCCTCGAATGACCAGGCCCTCATTCACCTGCATTACTATATGATGTATCTAAAATTTGGATTTGGCCGTACCACTCAGGATGTGGGAATTGAGATCCGAAGAGGATGTATGACGCGAGAGCAGGGTGTTAACCTAGTAAGGATGTACGATGGACAATACCCTGAGAAGTACATAGAAATGTACCTTAATTATTATCAAATGACTCAGGACGAATTTGATGCGGTATTAGACAAATGGGCCAACAAAGAATTATTTAAGAAAATCGATGGACGTTGGCAACCAACTTTTACGGTATACTAATGAAAAGACCGAATGTTACAGTCATTGATTATGGAATGGGTAATGTCTGTTCAGTTATAAATGCTCTGGAATACTTGGGCAGTACTGTGACACTGACCAATGATTCCAATCAGATTAGGTCAGCAGATTATATTGTACTTCCTGGTGTTGGTTCATTCAGAAAGGCGATGCAGGCACTCAACAAAGGCGGTATTGATAAAGCCATTCGTTATGCTGTACAAGTAAATGGCTCATATATTTTAGGTATCTGCCTTGGAATGCAGTTACTTGGTTCACATAGTACTGAAGATGGGGATACGGTTGGTCTTGGTCTTATATATAATCGAGTGGAGCAATTTTCTCAACATGAGCTGAAAAATAATAAATTGCCTCATGTTGGTTACAATTCTGTACGTTTCAGTGATGCAAAGGGACTATTTCACGAAATTCCTGAAGAAGCGTTCTTCTACTTTAACCACTCGTATAGAATGCTTGTCGATGGTTTTTCAGGAAGATACGCTACCTCCACCTATGGCATTGAATTTCTTGCTGCATTCGAAATTGATACTATTTATGGAACACAGTTTCATCCTGAAAAAAGCCAATCCAACGGTTTGATGCTCTTGAAGAATTTTATGGAGTCCTAAAATCTATGTTAAAAAAACGCATAATTTTCACGCTTTTATACAATAATAATAATTTTATGCTGAGCAGGAATTTTCGACTCCAAAATGTCGGTGATCTTTCATGGTTGCAAAAAAATTACAATTTTTCCCAAGTAGCTTTTTCAATTGATGAGTTAATCATTCTCGATATAACCCGTTTGGAACGTAATGATGCAAGATTTTGTGAACATGTGAAAATGGTTGCAAAAGAATGTTTTATCCCAATTGTGGCGGGTGGTGGAGTAAAGAACGTTGACCAGGCACTAGCGCTTTTACGTTCAGGAGCAGACAAGATTGTCGTAAACTCAATTGTTGCTGATAATCCGGACATGATTAATGAAATCGCATCTGTGGTAGGTCGTCAGTGTGTGATTGTGTCTGTAGATGTGAAACAAGTCGATCATGAGTTGGTTGTATTCACTCATAATGGGAGTCAGCAAGAAAAATGCAATTTGTCTCATTGGTTGGAGAAGATTAATCACCTTCCAATAGGAGAATTGTACTTGAATTCCATAGATAGGGATGGAACGGGCCAGGGTTTTTTAATGACATTACTTGACCATCTACCTGATAATTGGCATAATCCAGTAATTATCGCAGGGGGGGCAGGAAACTATCGACACATGGCTGAAGGTTTATCCGACCATCGAGTAAGCGCAGTTGCGACAGCCCAACTGTTCAACTTTGTTGGAGATGGATTAGAGCGCGCACGGGAAGAACTGCTTGCCAATGGGATAGATCTGGTTCAGTGGAATAAGGAGCATACAATGCAATTGCGAGATTGCTTGGTGAAGAGTTAATAGTGTCACAGAAAAAACACTATCCGGTGGACGATACTTAATGAAAGTTACATATGGGGTACAAGAAAACATAGCAAAAAATATCCTGTTCATTGATGGTATTACCCGTGTTGGCAAATCCCTTTTTTCTGGGATCATACCGTCATTGAACAAAATGGAACATATTCAATTTTTTTGGGCAATAGAACGCATTGTGCCAGCAGTAAGCCTTGATACATTGGATATTTCCTTTGCAAAGTCTTTAATCAGAACCGAAATGAATGAAATGGCTTACAATATTAAACTATCAAGAAATGTTAATTTCAGATATGATGATCAGACAGGTGTTCTGAACTATAAGGATCCAAAATTGTATTTTAATAGATTGAATAAATCGGAGGGGAAAGGTGTAGTTGAAGAGTTACGACAAACGGACTGGTTCATCCCTATTCAATCACACGATTTAATGGTAAATCTGGAATATTTAGATAAAATGGATATTGATTATCATATGATTGAATTATTTAGACATCCTGTCGATACCATTTATTCATGGTGGCAACGTGGTTGGGGAGAAAGATTTAGCAATGATCCACAATCCGGTACATTGAGTTTAGTTTATAATGATAGTATAGTACCA
>Ga0247841_10008741_pt1 | contig 14437 bp, 14 predicted proteins | sample LaCruzMarch2015__2_FD_192410 | JGI IMG/M metagenome (GOLD analysis project Ga0247841, IMG submission 192410) | Freshwater microbial communities from meromictic Lake La Cruz, Castile-La Mancha, Spain - LaCruzMarch2015_18m | ecosystem: Environmental > Aquatic > Freshwater > Lake | place: Spain...
GTCAGGGAGCTGCTGAGGCCTGATTTCATGTCGACCGGAAATAGCGGAAACACTCCATTCTGGAAGATCATCGACCAGGCCCAGGCTTATCGCTGGCGTTGCCGGACCCCCCTGAGGATGTACTATGGCGAGACAGATGCGATCATCCCGGTATATTTCTCCACCCTGCCGGCAGAATACCAGAATCAGTTGGGCTGCAATACCATGGCCATTTCGGCTGGTCCCAATGCTGATCACAGCGCCGCATACATTTATTCCCTCATTCATGCAAAAACATGGTTCGATGAATTACAAAACAAATAATCATGAGGCCAGTATAAAAACGCTATGATCGCGAAAAATGACAGTTTATCAAATTAACCTCATCCCCGAACCCCTTATTCACTTGTCGATAAAGCAACCATTTAAAGAGAATATTCTCAATTAGAAACCATACCAGATAATTTTGAAAAATATATTGTATCGCCCGACGACATTCAATTACAAAACAGAAATAGAATTTCTGTTCATACTTTTGCCTTGAATTAGAAGATATGTGGCGAAAAATCAAAGAATGGCTGGGCAGGTACTTTTGGGCGGAGGTGATCAGCACGATCTTCACCTTCCTCTTCGGATGGGTTTCCGGCTTAATAACCGCGAATCCTCTGGTTATTGCCTATGCAGGAACGCTTGGAGCTACAACCGGATTTTACGGAGTCATCTTTGTCAGGGATATTTACCTCAGTTGCCGTAAACATGAACCGGACACGATCGGAGCAAAGACCCTGCTTGTTGCCAAATGCCTCAGAAACATGGGATTTGAATTCGGGCTTGCCGAGGTCATCGATTTCTTTGCAGTACGTCCGTTCTTCCTTCTTTGGGGTCCTGTGACACTTGAAAACTATTTCTGGGGGATTATGGCTGGAAAAACAATAGCCGATATCATCTTTTTTTCCATTTCCATTCTCATGTTCGAAATCCGGAAAAAACATTTTCACTGGTTTTGAGAGACTTGTCAACGGGATCAGGATGTTCGTGGGAGGACCCTATTCCAGCGCGGAACTTAAGGCTTTAATCCCTCTTGTAAGCCAGAATCAGTGCGCCATTATAAATACAAGCAGTTCTGCCATCGGGCTGAATTATTCTGAAGTATTTGCCTGTAAAACAGGATTGATGTCACTATTTCGCTTCATCATTCATGACGGCCATGTCACCGATCAGCAGCCATTTACCCCCCTCCCCGACGTAGAACTCGACATTTTTTGCACTAATGTGCTGCAGAAGTTTTGTTTCTCCTGCCAACTGACGTAAATCGAGCCAGCAGTAAGAATCAACAACGGCGGCATTTTCTGTTACCGTTATCCCGGCCGGACCTCATCACGCGCTTTGGTCCATTCCTGTGAAACTGCGGTGTTAGAAATTACAATAAAACATGCGAGCATTGCAAATCTCAGTGATGTTTTCATAGATTTGATTTTTTAATTGGTTAAATTTACAAATCACCTGTAAAAATAAAAAATCAACCAATACCTATAACCATGAAAAGATTTACCATCCTGACCATCCTGCTGATGGTCATCTCTGTTCCATCCTTTGCCCAGGATAGAATAGAAAAGTCTAAAGAGCCAATCAAGCCTGCCCTGATTGTGATCGACATCCAGAAGGCCTTTTTACCAATGATGTCAGCGGATAAGGAGATGGCAATGGAATACATCAATGCCCTCATCGACCTGTTCCGAAAGAATGGCTACCCTGTGATCCGGGTTTACCACACCAGCGAAGAGTATGGTGTAATACCGGGAACCGAAGGATTTGAATACCCTGAAACGATGAAGATCCTGCCGACCGATCCGAAGGTGCTGAAAACATACGGCGACGGCTTTAACAAAACCGACCTCGACAAGGTTGTTAGAGCCACCGGTAGCAACACCCTCTTCCTTTGTGGACTGAGCGCGACCGGATGCGTGCTTGCCACATGGATCGGAGCCCAGAACCACGATTACAAGGCCTTTATGGTGAAGAATGCCATCATCAGCCCCAGCTCAGAATATACGAAGGATGTGGAGCAGATTTTTGATGCGATATCTTATGACATGGTGCAACTGATAATGGATTCGGTACAAAGATAACGGATCGTTCAATACATGCAGGAAAATACATTTATAAGGTTGGTGGAGGGGTCAATTTTAATTTCAAAAGGGGTCAGGAAATTAATAATTATCCTGGTATTTTTGCTTCCACTCACGGGTTGCAATGTCACAAAAAATTTTGAAACCAACGAATTCCTGCTCGTTAAGAATAAAGTTCAGGTTGTCAAATATAAAGTCCCGGCTGACAACCTTGCAGATTACATTCAACAGAAACCCAATACTAAACTGTTTGGGATATTTCGAGCCAACATTGCGTTTTTTAACATGGGAAGCCAGGGTGAAGATACAAGATTCAAGAAATGGATCAGAACCAAGGTTGGAACAGCCCCCGTGATTCTTGATACAAGTCTCGTTTCGATAACTGCCAAGCAAATGAGCCTTTATCTTACGAATATCGGCTACTTTCAATCCATTGTCAAGGATTCGATCATCATCAAGAAGAAAAAAGCCATAGTGGTGTATAAGGTATATCCCTCAACCCCTTATATCATCAAAGAGATTTCATATGCCATACCGGACACACAGCTCCAAGCCTTTGTATATCGTGATACCAACAAATGTCTCATTAAAAAGAGAGCCAACTTTGACTCATACATTATCGACAATGAAAGGTCGCGGATAACAACCAATCTATTGAACCATGGCTTCTACCAGTTCAACTCCAAATATATTATTTTCAGGATCGACTCTAATTTCAAGCAGCGCCTGATCAAGGTGACAGTGGAAATAACGAATCCTGTTGTCCTTTCATTCGATGATTTTACAACAGTCCAACAAGTGCATCACAAGCGGTATTTCATAAATAAGATATTTATCTATCCTGAATTCGACAAACTTCAAACCTTTACGGGAGTTTATGATACATTGGTGAGAACCTACACGAATCCTGAAAAAGAAAATGCACCTGTCGTCTATTATTTCCTGCATAAGGATAAATTAAAAGTAAAACCACAAACCATTGCTCATTCCATATTTATTACTCCTGAATCGAATTACAACCTGTTGGATATCAACCAGTCTTATGCGCAATTGTATAGTTTACAATCCTTTAGATATGTAAATATTTCTTTTAATGACCCTCCGGAATCCGAAACAGACAAAAAGAATGATCTGATCGATTGTCATGTTGAATTATCACGATCACCGGCGCAGTCATTTACCACTTCTGCGGATGGCACCAATTCAGGGGGAGCCTTTGGTGTTCAGGGAAGTATAGGGTATCTCAACCGTAATATTTTCAGGGGAGCCCAGCTATTCAGGATCAATTTCACCGGATCTTTTCAAATGCAGGCTTCCGGAGAGATTTCGGACAAATCCTTTTTTAATGTAATTGAATTGGGAGCCTCGGCCGGAATTACATTTCCTCAGTTTATACTTCCAATTAAGCCAGAAAGGATTTCGAAATATTTTAAACCAAAAACAACCATAACGATTGGATACAATTATCAACATCAGTTCTATTACGACCGTCACATATCAAATATCTCATTCGGCTATACCTGGTCACAGAAAAACAAGATCAATCACATAATGAACCCGGCTGAGGTTTCCCTGGTTAAATTGTTCGCCCAACCGGAATTCAAGGAATTAATCGACAGCTTCCCCGACGCCAAATTGCATAGTCAATATTCAGATCACCTGGTTGCAGGATTGAGATATACATTTACCCTCAACAATCAGCAGTTAAATAAGGTTAAGGATTTCATGTATGTCAGGGCAAATTTTGAGACAGGCGGAAACCTGATTTACGGGATTCAGAAATTGATTAACGCACCTAAAAAGAATGATTTATATTATACACTTTTCGGGATGCCCTATTCTCAATATGTCAGACCGACGATCGATGCCCGGTATTACGACGTGATGGGCGCTCAGTTTTCACTCGTCTACCGGGTTTATGCCGGAATTGGGATTCCATATGGAAATTCGAACGTTCTGCCATTCGAGAAGTCTTTTTTTGCAGGGGGCGCCAATGGAATGCGCGGCTGGAAAATGTATACGCTCGGACCCGGAACTTACAAAAATCCCTCGGAACTTAATGACTTTAACCAGATCGGAGATATTCAGCTTGAAGCCAACATCGAATACCGTTTCCCGGTTTTTGACTGGATCCGCGGAGCCGTTTTTGTCGATGCCGGAAACATCTGGCTGCTTCAGGAGTCAAAATTATTACCAGGAGGGAAGTTCTTGTTCCCCGGATTCCTGGCTCAGATTGGTATTGATGCAGGGTTAGGGGTCAGGCTTGATTTTGATTTCTTTGTTATCCGCCTTGACCCTGCAATTCCCATCAGGGTTCCATCCTATCCCGAGCGTGACCGCTGGTATTTCAGCAAAATGCAATTGAGGGATATTATCTGGAATTTCGGAATCGGGTATCCATTCTGATTTTTTCGAAAAAAGATAAAAGCAAATCAAAATGATTTAATTTAGTAAATTAATCATAACAGAAATGAAAATAACGATTTATCTAGCCATTCTGCTGATATGTTGCTATGCAATGCCAGCATCAGCATGGGTATACCCCGAGCACCGGGAAATCATGATGGCCGCCATCAAAAAGCTTGATCCCAAGCGGCGGGCAATCCTCGATCAACTATGGGCATCGGCAAGGATAGGGCACGAGACACGGCTTTGTGAATCGGTTATTGAACCCGACCAGGGGGTAAATCCACAATGCCTCGATTATGCCGCATGGACCGGGATCGCAGCCGATCACTCGGTATCTGCCCAGGACATGACCAATATTGTTCTCACTTCGACGTGGATCCTGAAGGTAGCAGATATCACAGCCTGGTTAAAAGTCGGCCTTGATAAATCGCAGAAACGCAGTTCGCGAATCAGTGAAGTGAGGGATTCAGACATTATGTTGCTTCGTGCCGATCCGGAGTACGTTTCGAGAGCCGGGAAAAACAATGGCCATTTTTTGCTTCCGCTCCCGGCTGTGAATACCACGCCTGAAGTCTATTTTGCATTGTGTTGCCAGGCAGGGACAGAAATGAATACAGTTGGGTCGTATACATGGTTTCATATCAGCGCCTTGTCGAAAGCTGCCCGCCTGAACTCAAAAGATCTTACACCCGAACAGCGAACGGCCCTGGCCCTCTCGGCCCTGGCCGATGAAGCATTCGCTGCTCATTTTCTCGAGGATAGTTTTACTTCGGGGCATGTGATGGGAATATGGGGTGATGCTGCAAAACGCAAGGGAACCCATGATTATTATAATGAAGAAGGCCTGGATGTAAATACCTGGCAAGGTGAACAGATGGTTTTAATGGGCGATGCCACGATGCGGAAAGAGGATATAGGATGGACATCCGATGCGCTTCTAAAGAGCCTGGAACAAATGTTGGATGCAGTGAGCGGCACGATCAGGTTTGATCGTGCCTTCGTCAGGGATGATCTCTCACCGGCCACTCCTGATACATTTAATGTTAGCAAAGCCATGGTAATGCCATCACGCCCGATTGATCATAACGCGATGATATTATGCGACACCGTGCTGATGGCATTCCCTATTCCGGGGCTGACAGCCGGAATGGGAGAATTTCCAAGATTCAGGGCTGAAATGGGTCCTTTTGCCGGGGTCAGTGGCGCAGCCAACCTCAATTATCTGGATGGTGGATTTTTTGACTATCAAAAGGGTTACGGTTTCACCGCCGGGTTGGAACTTGGCCTGCGTATTGGGTTGGGAATGGAAGGGGTATTGAACGAATCGGGCGATGGACTTGTCTTCCTCGATCTTGGAGCCCGTATTGATTTAAGCTCCACCCAGGCGTATGATGGGTCCAATAACAACCCCGATATTAAGGGATACGGTTCTATGCTTTCAGCAATTCCATCCCGTTCCGCTTTTTCCATTCGCTTGAGACTACCCTTTTTCCTGATCCCCGGCGACCTGGTAATTTTAGCCCCCCTTTTGGCGCTGACATCACCAAATAACATGCAACGGGTTGTCACAACGGCGGCAAATGGAGGCCTGGTTCCCTGGCAAACCGGTTTGCCAACCCCTGTCGGAAGATTCCAGTTTGTGCTGGGAAGAGAAATTGCTGTCAGCATGTATGGATTTGGAAGACGACCTGATACTTATATGGTACTTCCTCCAGATGATGAGATCTCAGGATATTACACTTTGAATACGACCAGGTTTGAATTCCCTATTGTGGAATACCGTCCTTTCCGAACCTATTCTTCACGGCAGACAGGGAGTCTGCTTTTTCAGCTGCACGCCGGTTTTGATGTGCCGGGTAAACGATCACAAGCAGTGAAAGAACATCCTGATATTGGCTTACCCGCAACACGAACCATCTGGTATGCAGGTATCCGGCTGGTTTTTGACTACCGGTATTATTTTTCAGGAACTAAGAGGTAAAATAATAAATCATCTGGTAATGTGAATCAAGGGTTAAAATATTGAGTCGTTAACAGACTGATTGTTAATAATGTAATACATATTAATCATATTTCATCTTTACCAGGACTTTATTTCCCGATGAGGAATAATTGAACTTTAGTTTTCCAAAGTTTGGCATTTCTGAAAAAAGACCGAGTTTCCAGTTATTGGTATAACCCAGTGGTTCGGCGGGAATGCCCCACTTGTGGTCAATTATTCCATTTTTATTCCTTACGTGTGCTAAAATTGCGGCATATTCTCCAATGCGGCACAAAGATTGTTATAAGGCGTGCCAGTTGGCGCCTGCAAACTGATAACAAAAATAAAACGGTCGATAATATTTAAAATCTTATAGCCATGAAAAAGATGATTTTTGCTCTGGTATTTATGATGGCAATAACAATCTGTGTTGAAGGGCACAATTATTATAACAATCAAGTAACCATCTCAGTCCAGACTTTTTACGATGAACTCCTTCCTTATGGTGAATGGATCAACACCCCTGAATATGGTTATGCCTGGCACCCTTACCTCGATAATCGGGATGAATTCAGACCTTACGCATCGGGGGGAAACTGGGTTTACACTGATTTAGGCTGGACCTGGGTTTCCGATTACTGCTGGGGATGGGCTGCATTCCACTATGGAAGGTGGTATGTTGATGATTACCTCGGCTGGATGTGGATTCCCGGTAATGAATGGGCGCCGGCATGGGTAACCTGGGGTTCATATTCTGATTACTGGGCATGGGCTCCCATGGGGCCAAACATCCAAGTTAGCGCCAATTTTAACTGGGTTGCCCCCCATTCGTGGTGGACATTTGTTCCCTACCGCCACTTCTGTTCGAACAACTGGTATTCTTATATTTACAACCCACTGGTCCGGATAACCAATATCAACTGCATCACCATTGTTTACAATAACAACAACTACCAGGGCAACAATGGCAACTGGTTCTATGGCCCGAGGGTCAGGGATGTTGAAAGACATTCAAGTGCAAGGGTGCGCAAAATGCAGGTAGTCGATTCCGAAAAACCAGGAAAGACAATCGCAAGGAATAGCCGGGTGAATTTTTACCGCCCCGGGGTAACCAGTGGAGGTGAAAGCGTTCGTCCTGCCAGATATCGCAGCAATGAATCCGTAAGGGTCAACCAGAATAATTTGCGGACAGATCTGAACCCGAAACGTAAAAATGCTACCGGTATTGAAACACGGACATCAAATCAAAATGGAAGAAATATTGGCAGCGCCGGAATAAATAACATTTCCAGTAATTTATATCAAAAAACAAATTTTCAGGGGCAACAGCGCCAACCATCAATCAAGATAACTTCTCAGCGGAGTTCCAGGTCAGATGGTTCTAATCGTACCACCGGGAAAAGCAATGACGGAAATGACTTGAGGAGAAACACCAGGTAACTTTTACCCATGGATTATGGTTTGCTATTATTGGATTGTTGAGGCTTTGACAGTAATACCTCCACCTGAACAAAAGGCTCCATCAGTTACTGACACAACTTCCACCCTGGTAGTTGACCCTTGGTAGTGACAATGTTTATAGTTATGAGTCGGGTCGTTATCAAAAATAACCTCACAGGTGCCAAGTTTATTCCTGCAGTCTAAACCCCAACTCTGTGCTGTCCCCTTATCCCCGACAGAGGGTATATAAGTTCCTCCCATGGTGCCTTTCAGTTTATTTTTCTCCGGTGACTTATAGTTTGATGAAATGATGAGGATGAATACCAGTGCAGAGATGAATACCCCTGAAAATAATCCGAACAGAAAAAACTTATTTTTAAGGAATGTGATATTGATTTTATTCATGGAATTGAATTTTTATTAAATATGACGAATTGTCAATTAAGTTGGTTTGTTCTCCAACGAATTTATAATAGTTTTTTCACATGCCATCGTCATAATGAAGTATTTTGAATTTCAGTTTTATTGTTCAAGACAGATCCATTTTATGCTTTACATTTATTCAGGTACTTTCACAGGTACTTTCTTCATCCTGGATTTTTTACAAGATGATTGACAGTGATCAATCTTGTGAACCAAATTTCCAGGGAAGTAATTTATATCTATGACCACAACCCTGATTTAAAAGCCACAGTTGATAATTCCGTTACAGCATATTCAATCAGGCATTTTCATAACCAGGTAATTGATGGGTTCAGACTGGAACAGGGCAGGAAGTTCATCCTGGAGGAGAGTGCAAAAAGGAGCAATATATGACCTTTTGCGCGCTAACTCAGGATAAAAACGCTATTTTTGCAGATTCATCGTTGAAGGATTTCTATTTTATTAATCCGAAAAAGGCGCAACCAGTTTTTTAATGAAAAACAACCCGAAGCCCATCAAAATTGAGATGTTTTATACGCTGACTTGTCCGAACTGCAAACCATTAAAGCGTTTACTGAATGAAGTTTTACCGGAATTCGGTAATAAGTTTGAATTTAAAACAACACTAGCCAATGGACCGCTTGGTATGATCAGAACCCTGAAGTTAGGCATTCATACAGTACCAACACTTTTAATCGACGATGTGATCGTATTCAGGGAAGTCCCTGCCAAACAAGAGTTAATCAACAAACTTAACATGTATTGAAAATGGAACAAAAGAAAAAACTCAGATGCCCGATGGGTGTCCCCGGTGGTATCATCGCCGTTTTAGTAGGTTTAACTGGAATTATTGTCAATAGTATATGTTTTAACTGGATGGGTTTAATAACCTCTGTTGCCTTATTTTTACTCGGGGGGCCATTTGTTCGTGTTACGATGATGGTTCATTCGGCAAACGACCGGTTAGATGAACTCGAACGTAAAGCCGGAGAGAAAAAATAATCTAACGCAAATAATGTTGCTGCTTCCGACAGTTATTCCATTTCCTTCTTGTGAAGGCCTGATGGTCTGGCATGTATTTTACATCCAGATTCATAATTCTGTTAACGGCTTATCCCCTTTAAGCAAGTTGATGTTTTCGGTAAGGGTCCGTACGTCCGGCCCAAATGCAGGAAAAACCATGATCTCAAGCTACAAGTTTGACGGACCAGATCAATGCCATGTTTGCTTTGACCCTGCCATGACAACTGTACCAAATAAATTCGGCACCGACCCTGGATCCGGGTTTATCTGGCACACCTGGCAGCGGGTAAAGAAATAACCGTCGGAGTTAAAAACCGGACCAGCGTGCACCATTCAGCCTATGCCGGAATATGCCAGCCTGATGGGCCTATTCCCTGAACTTCCGTTCATGGTAAGGTGCAGTTCCGGTTGTCATGGACCGTCTTTCCCTGGGATTAAACAGTTGCAGCTCCCTAATTTTATTATCCCCGGGGATCGATCGGTCACTCTTTTTTCAAAATATTTGCGTATTAATTTTTTTCAAAATATTTGCGCATTAAATTTTTTTTTAATTTTGGTTATAGGTCTATCCGCAAAAATGTTTAAGATTTTCGATATTTTCTCACCCATGTCATAATATCACCTTTTAAATATCAAATCTATACCTATTTAAAAAACTAAATTTTATGAAAATGAAAAATCGATTTTTTACAATCGCATTGGTCTTTTCTGCAATGACGGTTTTTGCACAGACCACTGGCGTTAATGATCCCAAATCTGGAAAGACAGGAATTGTTATTACTTCGCTCTCAGCGACTAACGATGAAGTCAAAGCTATGGCAATTCAAAAGGATGGGAAAATTGTTGTAGCAGGATGTTCAAACACCGATTTTGCCATAGTCAGATACAAACAAGATGGCGCATTGGATGAAGGCTTTGGGAAAGGTGGCATCGTCACGACTTCTCTCAGAGGCGGTGATGATTGCACTACGGCCCTTGCTATTCAGGATGACGGGAAAATTTTAGCAGCAGGCGCCTCACACAACGGGACAAGTAAAGACTTTGCCTTACTCAGATACAATACAAATGGCAAACTGGATGCCTCCTTCGGGAAAGAAGGCATGGTAATTAATTCTATCCAGACCGGCGATGATAATGCTTCGGGTATCGCCATACAGAAAGACGGGAAGATCGTAATTGCAGGAAGTTCAAATAATGGAGCCAGTAACGATTTCGCATTGATCAGATACAATCCAAATGGCACATTGGATAAATCTTTCGGAAAAAAAGGCATTATAGTTACTTCCCTCCAAACCGGAAATGATGATGTTGCAGGATTTACCCTCCAGCCAGACGGGAAGATGCTGGTCTCAGGAAGTTCAAATAATGGAAAAAGCAATGATTTTGCATTAGCAAGGTACAACGTAAACGGAACAATGGATCCTGATTTTGGGACAGGGGGTGTCGTAATGACTTCTCTTGGAAACGGCAATGATGATGGTTCGGGGATTGCCTTACAGAAAGATGGAAAGATAATAGTTTCAGGAAGTTCAGATAACGGGACGAGTAAAGATTTTGCAATGGTCAGGTACAATGCAAACGGCATGTTGGATGCTTCATTTGGAAAAAACGGCATTGTCCTCAATTCCGTCCAGGCTGGTGATGACAAAGCTTCAGGTTTGACCATACTGAAAGATGGCAAGATACTGGTTCTGGGAACTTCAAACAATGGAAAAAGTAATGATATGGCATTAGCCAGGTACGATGCAAATGGCAAGCTGGACGCTGCTTTCGGGAAAGGCGGTATCGTCGTTACATCACTTGGCGCCGGCGATGATACATCAGCCGGTTTTGCCATCCAGAAAGACGAAAAGATCATTGTTTGCGGAACTACATTTAACGGATCAACTACCGATTTTGCACTGATCAGGTACAATGCAAATGGCACGCTGGATCCAACCTTTGTTGCAGGTAAAAAGTGATTGCTTACTGGGCGCTGATTTTGGGCGTTGTAAAATTTGCAAAGATCAAATAAGCAAATAGGTGGAAGTGCCGGTGTTCCCGGCATTTCCATTTCCATGTGGTCCGGATTTCAGCCCCGGTTTTATTTGAGCGGACAGGACGGTGAATCGGGAATTATAAAATAATGAAGACAGATGAGATCATTGCCTCAGATACTAATTCTGGTTCTCCTGCTACATTTGACAATCAAGGCGCAAAATGACAGCGCCGAATGCATCGTTCCCGACAGACCAGGAGTGGCAACCTCCCCGGAAATATTATCAAAAAGGACATTTCAGATTGAATACGGACTTCAGTATGAAAAAATTTCGGACCGCTTTGTTACGATGGAAAAATTTCTGTTTTCATCATTACTTTTAAGATATGGGGTTGCTAAGGATTTTGAAGTAAGAATTCAGACCGATTATGCTTTAAATAATGAGATTGATAGCACGGGCAAATCAACCAGTCATGGGATGATGCCCTTGACCATCGGAACCAAAATCAGTCTGATCAAGAATCGTAAAATTATTCCCAGCATCTCCCTGTTGTTTAATCTTACTTTGCCCTATGTTGGCCATAAAGATCTCAGGCCAGATAATTTTGCCCCCTCATTTCTGATTTTACTATCCAATCCGATATCAAAGAAACTTACCCTGTGCTATAATTACGGAATGGCATGGGACGGCATTACTCCCGAGCCAACTCAGTTATATGCTATTTCCCTGGGAATTAACCTGAATAACAGGTGGAATGCCTTCATCGAAAATTTTGGTTTCTTCCACAAAGAGGCGGCACCCAAATATTATGTGGATGGAGGATTTACTTACCTGATAAACCATCACCTCCAGTTGGATTTTTCTGCAGCCGGATATTTGAGTTCATTCCTGGCATATTATGCGTTGTATGCCGGATTTGCATGGAGAATATAATGTACTCATGGTGGTTCAAGGCACGGGTTAAAGGGCCAAAAACCAACCGTAAAGGATTACACTGATGGTACTACTTTCGGATAATTCATCCTAATGTAGAATCCAATATAGGTATAAGGCTCACCACCTTTTTCAACTTTAGATACATCTTTCATTTTTTTATCTCCGCCTTTCCACGAACCTTCCTAAATTACACTCTGTGTTTTAGCCCCGTAATTCAGCTCTAACTCCAGTTTTTTCCCTGCCTGATCTTTTTACTTTTCGCCGCCAATTTGATTGTAACCCATTTTCTCCAACCTGTGATGCATCGGTGCGAGTAAGGCTGCAATTGCGACCAATACCCCCAGCATAAGTGTGGGGGCGTAATGTGAAATTTTTTCTAAAAAAAGGTGTAGCAGACGGTTGATAAATTCAAACATAACCAGTAATACAACAAAGCTCAGAAGATGCTGGTTAAAATAAGGAAGAAATAAATTAACTTTACCTTTTAACAATTTTTTTCAAACACTATGAATGTGCCTGTTTCAGGGAAACTCCCGATCTCCACGATGGCCAAGCCCATCGGGTCTGCATGCAATCTGAATGGCACCTATTGTTATTATCTTGAAAAAGAAATACTTTTTCCCGGGAATTCGCAACAACATGCAATGAGTGAAAAACTCCTTGAAACCTATATTGCGCAGACCATTTATTCCTCACAGGAACCGGTGGTTCTCTTCGCCTGGCATGGCGGAGAGCCAATTATGCGGGGATTTGATTTCTTCAGAAAGGTCATACAGCCTCAAAAAAAACATGGCGCAGGCAGGGTAATTGAGAATTCGTTGCAAACCAACGGTACCACGCTTACTGATGAGTGGTGCAGCTTTTTCACCGACCATCATTTCCTGATCGGACTTTCGGTTGACGGGCCTGAGTATTGCCACGATAGGTACAGAGTATACAGGAGCGGTCGGGGAAGTTTTGCACAATGCATGAATGGCCTGGAATTACTGGTAAAACACAAGACCGAATTCAATACACTTTCGGTTGTGAATGATTATAACTCAAAATATCCGGCTGAAGTTTACCTGTTCCTTAAAAGCATTGGCAGCCGATATATGCAGTTTCTCCCGGTTGTTGAATGGGTCGATCCTGCAGCGAAACCGGATGAGCCCAGGATATTGCCGGCGAATACAAGGAAAAATGCTCAAGTGACTGACTGGACTGTTGACCCGGTCGATTACGGGAATTTCCTGATCCGGATATTTAACGAATGGGTTCGTAAGGATGTAGGCCTCTATTTTGTGAGTGCCTTCGATTGTGTACTTGAAAACTGGATGCGTGTACCTCCCTCCGTTTGTGTTTCTGCCGAAATCTGCGGCCATGCAGGTGTTGTGGAATATAACGGGGATGTATTTGCCTGTGATCATTTCGTTTTTCCTGAGTATAAACTCTGCAATATCAATGAAAAATCGTTGCAGACCCTGATGAATTCTCCATTTCAGCGTCAGTTCGGGCAGAACAAGCGCGACATGCTGCCTGCTTTCTGCAGAAAGCGCGAATTCCTTGATCTCTGCAACGGGGAATGTCCAAAAAACCGCATCGTAAATACACCCGAAGATGGACCCGGATTAAACTACCTCTGTCCCGGGTTTAAAATATTTTATAAACACACCGAACCCACATTGATTTCATGGCCAGTGAATAGCAGCATAAGCGACTTCCGGCAAATGTCATGAAATGAGCTTTAACTCTGCCACAGCGAACCTGAATGGCAGGTTTTTTCGAATCGTTTTTTTACTTTTTCCTTTGACAGAACCAGAAAATACAGCAAATTACTACATCCGCCTCAACAGAACCCGGGAAAATGAGCTTTTTCATCCAACCGGCAACATGGCTTGTTGCTTTATGGCCTTGAAAAGTATTTTTAATATTTATTTCAACCAAAATATAAATTTATTATATTTGATGGAGGATTCACATATAACACAAATTTCCATTTCTGAATGGTGTAAAATATCAAAGAACTTATTATAGGGATATGCAAAAGAGATTAATAATATTCATATTTGCCTGCGTTATCAGCAGTGTTTCTGCCCAGGAAAGACCCTGGCGGATCGGAGTAAAGGCTGGCGTCAACTTCGTACATCTGGAAAATTATG
>Ga0247841_10008742_pt1 | contig 14435 bp, 7 predicted proteins | sample LaCruzMarch2015__2_FD_192410 | JGI IMG/M metagenome (GOLD analysis project Ga0247841, IMG submission 192410) | Freshwater microbial communities from meromictic Lake La Cruz, Castile-La Mancha, Spain - LaCruzMarch2015_18m | ecosystem: Environmental > Aquatic > Freshwater > Lake | place: Spain...
TATAAAGATGATGCAGAAAAAATGCTTACATTGTTATCAGCTTTCAACCAGGAGCCACAAAAGGCAATAGATAGTTTTGCAGCTTTACTAAAAACAGAACCTGACAATCCATTTGTCATACTCTCACTTGCACGGTTGTATTCTCTCATTGGAGAGTGGAAAAATGCGGAACAGTATTATAGCAGATATATACCGGCTATGAAGACATATCGTGAAATCCAGGTACAATACGAGTTGGCAACAACATATTTGAACATGGGCGATAAGGTAAGATCAGTTGAAGTACTGAATAATGCGCTCAATAATAAGGAGATGGGCAATTACGTTAGCCCACTGTTCTATCTGTGGTCAGATATTGTTGCAAGCACAGGACAGGCTAACGATGCCAAACTTAGAACGACACAGATTAATCAACAGATTGTCCAAAACAAAACGCTTCTTCAATCCAAAATTGATTTACTAAAAAGTGTTGATGCTCTCAAATCAAATATAGAAAACAAACTTGGCATAGCAGCAATCAACAAGGCAATCGAAGAAATTAATGTATTAACAAAAACCCTTGATTCACTCGACGCTCAGCTTAACACGAAACCCTTTGGGATTTCTCAGGTTAATTTGAATAGATGGCAAATTTATGAAAAGCAATCAATTCTATCTTTCCTCAACATTTTAGAAGATTACATATTTGCCTATAATCTGAAAAGTGCACCCGACACTTTACACATCAATCAATTGGTATCTCTCGAAAAACTTTACAGTTCTCAGATTGAACAATTGAATCTCATAAAGGAATCACTGTATAAACTAAACGATAAAAACTTATTGCTCGCCATTCGGAATGAGATTGATAATAATGTGGAAGTTTTGGAGAAAACTATAACCAATCTCAATAGAATGAAAACTTCCGGTCAATCAAAGTATAGCCCTGCTCAGTTAGACACTTTGATAGCCAGTAACGAACGGAAAAAAGTCGAAACTGCTATGCTACGCGATTACTATGATTTTGACAATTCCGTTTACAAGTTTATCATGGCTGAGTGTGATTCTTCCATAGCAGCAGCAAATATGCTTATCAAAAGCACCCCCTCCCTAAAAGCTGAGTTTCAAAAGAAGTACCCAACTTTTATTTCAAACAAAGAAAAGAAAGCGGTTTCAAAGGATTTAAGTAACTTAGTAATTCTTGTTCCTGAATATGTTAATTCGATTTCCAGCCAAATGACACACTTGAATCGTATCGGGCAGGAGATAGAGTTTATCGATTTACATATAGCTTTTATTGAAACCAATTATTATGATAAGCTAAAAAAAGACCAAGAGAAATCTCTCTCTTATGAGGATCTAAAAAAACTTCTTGCAGACAACCAAGTCAGAAAACAGCAAGCATACGACCGCATACGGGGATATGTGGACAGTTACAAAGATTTTCCTACCGAGCAAAATCCCGTCGGCTTTCCAGACATAAATGTAAAAGCAGGTTCATATTTTGCATTGGCAGAGCTAAGTAATTCATTATGGCAGGATAAGCCTGGTTTAGCCTTGGCGAGTTACCGAAAAGTATTTGAGTTTGACCCCAAGTTTTATTTATCCGATGCCGTCCTCTACAACATAGGATATCTCAGCAGTATTATGGAAAAAAGTCGGATTGAGAGCGGAATAAGTGCTTTTGAATTGAAGAATCCTGCCTCAGCAAGTCGCCCCGATTCATTAAGGTACACTGAGAAAACCTATAGTGAGGCAATCCTGGCTTACAAGCGAATAGCATCTGAATACAAGAGCTCACAATATTATTCAGAAGCATTGTTCAGGCTCGGATATTTGTATTTTGAGATTGGCACCAATGCTGATCGCCCTGTAGAGTACTACCAAATAGCCAGAAGTTACTATGATCCTTTAGTAAACAACCCTTCAGACCCTTATCGGTATAAAGCTCTTTATCAAAGGGGCTGGACATGGTTAAACAGTAGTTCTGAAGAGGCTTACAATAGCGCAATGGACGACTTTGTCTCAATTTTAAAAGCAATAAACGAGAAAGCTATCTATGATAGTACCGAAGCAATCGATTATTCGATAGCTTCTCTTAAAAACATCGGGTATAGTTTAATTGGATTGGATGGATCAGACATTAATGCAGCTTCAAAAGGTGCAGAATATGCAAAACAGACCCTATCTAAAGAAGTTATCGAAAAAGATCTTAATTCGATTATTGATGAAGCAATACAACAGAAGTTAAAACTTTATCAGCCCATGCAAGCGATAGATTTTATGAACGCAAAGATTGAACTAAATCCACTTGCTTTAGAAAATCCTATTATTGCAGATTCCATTTGCACAATGTATCAGTTATATCCGTCTCAAATCAGAAGTGAGCTATCCCCAGATAGTGTCGATTATGTTGAAAAAGGGAAAGTTGCAACTCAAAGTAGCAACAATTCTAAGCGCTACAGCGTTAAGAACAATAAGGATATGCTGGCTTTGGAAAATCCCATTATCGCTGATTCTGTATTAACAATGCGCAAATCGTATCCTTCCCAGAGTAGCAAAGAGATATCCCCTGATAACGTCTATTTTGCTGAAAAAGGTAGATTAACGACTCAATATGGTATGAATTCTGACTGGTACAATGCAAACAAAAATAAAGATATTTCGAAGCAGCTTGTTGTTATCAAACGAGCGTATAAAAATCTTGAGAGCCATAAAAACAATCTATTCGTTGATAACCCCAACAGTGAGAATTTTAAAAGTTATGTTGATCTGATTGATCAATATTCTGCTTTTGAGGCTTTACATGATGAGCAATATAACAAATGGATTGAAGAAAAGCAAGCAAACATTATCGCTTTAAACTTAAAACTGGCACAGATTACGAAAAACCCATTGGACTATTTATCTGCAGCAAAAAGAATTTACGCTTATAATGATAAGTATCCTGAGAATAGCTCTTATTTTAACCTTGAAGGTGCAGCTTATGATGTAGCAAGAATTGTAAACGATTCATTATCAATAGACATCAATGAGCTTAAATATTCTGACCCCAATTTTACCCTACCCTTATCAGCAGATAGTTTGAGCACATATTATGACCTTGCAGCGCAAAGGGTTACTCAAGTTTTATTGGAAGACCGTTTTAGGTCTCCTCAAAATGATAATCTCTATATTAATGTTATCCTGAGACAGGCTGAGATATCCCGAGACAAGAAAAGATATGCACAAGCATCCGAATTCTATCAGAAAATCACTTCTTTTACCGGTGCTGTTTCAAACGAAATTAAAAGGTCTGCTTTAATAAATCTGGCTGAAATTGCTGATATTACTAAGAACTATGCTGAAGCCGAAAATTGGTATCGTATGGCTGAGAATTATGGAGCAAATACTGCCGATAAGGATCTGCTTCATCAATATGCCTTGTTACAAATACAAAATTCGATTGACCGCGCTAAAGAGAATAAAGACAGCAAACTTGCCGGAGAAGAATATCTGCGGTTAGCCAATGAATATACAGCCAAAGACCCCAATAAGAGCTTGCAATACAAGGCAAAAGCACAGGGTGAATACTTAGCTGCAAATCAGTTTCAAAAAAGTATCGATTTGCTAATCGAAATGTCCAAGTCAACTAACAATCCCAAAGATGTTATGGAGTTCTACCGTTTTGCTTGGTCAATAGCAGATAGTTTGGGTGACAGCATTCAGGCAGATTCACTCAAACAGGCATTTATTGGGCTCTATCCTTCCAGCAATGAAGCCTACCAATTGAGATTAGCTATTATAGACAAGAAGACATCCAATCCTGCAACAGTAAAACAGGCTGGCGATATGTATCTGAGCCTGTATAATGATGTTATTGCCAAGAAAATTGATAATGGGAATGATAACCCTGTGGACTTATACCTCGCTGCTATTGGTATGAATGCTACTGCCGGAGACGAACTGGCAAAAGAAACCTTGGCAGAACAATTTGTGAACAAATACCCCAACGATCCTTCCACAGTGAAATTGATGGAGTATCTGGCTGATAGGCAGCTTGCCAAAGGCGACAGCACTCGTTATGAACAGATGTCGAAAACGATTTTCCAAAAAGATAAAACAAGCCAGTCCAGATATACAAACTTAGCCAAAGACAAGCTAAAAAAGATTGCTTCAGAATTTAACAAAGCTTATTTAGAAAAGAATTGGCAGCTTGCTTTTAACAAACGTGATGAGTTTAAGAAAGTCCATACCGGCTATGAAAAAGAAGGGCTGACTCTTGATTTTGCTCCTGTTTATACAGCCTTTACCCAAGCCGAAACAGAATATGATACCATCCAGGAAAGGCTTGCCTTCTTTAAACAATTTGATGCTCAGTTGACTCAGATTGAGAACGGTTTTATCAAGAAAAGCCCGGATGAATTGCTCCGCGTCAATATAAACACAAAGTGGAAAACCAACCTTGCAGGTGGAAATGAAAACCGTATCCAGGCTCTGAAAAACATGGCGAATGCTGAAGCCAAAAAAGTTAAACAGGTTATGGAATCTGGCACAAAGTATAATCTTGAAGTCAACCAAAGATTGCGTGGTTTTGAACTGATCTGTCGCATCTATGAGCATGGCTCTGATGTCATTAAAACCCAGGTCGATAAGTATATGACAACGACGACAGAATTCAATACGTTCAAGAAGCAATTTGAAGGTGCGGAAGATGAGCTTTATTCATCTTTCAACGCTCAAAAAGATGGTCATTCCTTCTCAATGATTCAAATGGCATATCCCTATTATCTTGCCATGTATAAATACTTCTATGTTCCCGGATACAGCAACAAATACACTGTAAATGCTTACAACCGGTTGAAAACCATCAATGCTCTGCCCAGATACAGAATCGATGCTTTGACATATGATCAGAGTTGGAAGCTATCGACTGTTGACTTAAACGACTCAACCAAAGTAAAGTCCTATGATGGCAAAATTGAAGCTGTAACATCTCCTCAAGGTATGAAATTTAGTCAGCTATCCATCCCTGCAAATCATAAACTGATAATTACTAAGAGCCTTGATGCCAAGACTCCATACGATTATGCGATTGCCAATGTAGTTACCCCCTATTACAATGACTCCAGATTTATTCTGAATAATGAGCCTGCAGATTATTCTTTCAACCCGATTGATACTTTGAAAGCCGGAGAAATCAGCACTACCAGATATGCCATGACTTTTGGAGATGACAAATTCATCTCCGGTAAGAATGAGATTGTCATGCATTACTATAATTTTGACACAATGCCGATGAACTTTGATATCAACCTGATGGTCATTAGCGATTCTGCCAAAATTGAGGCTGCAATGCCGATTGATACTGTCAGAGTAAATTCTGACGAAACGTGGGAATACACAATATTAACCTCCGATAAACCGCTTGGCAATTGGAAAAAAGTCCAAAACTCTACGCAGTTTGGCTTGGCAAAAACCCAGTGGTATGAGATGGAGACTTCCTTAGCCGGTCCTATTTGGGTTAATCAGAGTGATGCCAAAGATTCTCTGCAAGTGGTTTTCCGCAAAGAATTGAATTTGGATGGCGTGCTAAAGGAAGGATTCATCAAGTTTATTGCTCCTGATGTAGCTACTATCAAACTTAACGACAAAGAACTGTCCACAGATTACCAGTTAAATTATGATGCAGAAGCCAATCTGGTTTTTGCCGGTCAGGTTTCCTTGACTCCGGCAGAGCTTAAGCAAGGAAAGAATACACTTCAGATTATTGTAAACAATAAATCCCAGTGGAAAGGCATGGTCACTGAGATACAAATGACTGTGGCTCGTCCTGAGTGAGGTGAGAAATGAAGAGATTGCTTATTTCTATAGTGCTCATTGTATGCACAATTAACATATTATTAGGTGTTGGCGAAGACGTTAAAAAGAAGTTCGAAAAGACTCAAGTGTTTAAAGCCAAGGAAGTTGATGTGGTCAAATTTGAAGTGATGAAGCCTGATATTGAACGTTACCAGAAAAAGACAGATACAGATTTGAGTGTCGGATATCATCAGCTTTACAAGAATACTATCCGTTCGACTAATAGAGTTTTACTAAATAAATGGCTAAAGGAGTTAAAATGAAACTTAAGAGTACTATCCCAATGCTTATCGGATTAATGACAAGCATTTCATTGTTCGCTCAAGAAGCTGCTGCAGCAGCAACAGCAGCTCCCAAAGGTGGAGGCGGCATTTCAGCAGGAGAGCTTATCAGTGATAGCGGAACCTAGGGTTATATGATCATTTTTGTCTTTATTATCGGCTTGGTTTTAGCAATTACCCGCTATATCCAGCTCTATGTTAGAGAGAAAATTGACGCAGGCAAGTTTTATCTGAAGCTGAAAGGGTATATTAAGAATGACCAGCTTGATGAAGCAACCAAAATTTCGGATAGCTTCAAAAACACTACTCTGGGCTTCATTTTCTGGAGTGGATTGATGGTGTTCAAAGATGCCAAGAAATCCGGAAAAAGCGGTAAAGAACTCAGAGAATCCATCCAGAATGCTTTTGATGAAGCAGTTCTCCAAACGGTGCACAAATTGGACAGAGGTCTTTTTTGGTTTGACGTTTTAGCTCAGACAGCTACCTATCTTGGTTTGCTTGGTACAATTTGGGGCTTGATTATGGCTTTCAAAGCTTTGGGTACAGCAGCCCAATCTGAAGCAAACAAGAAGCTGACAGAAGGTATTAAGGTTGCTATCGGAACCACAGCCCTTGGTTTGATAGCTGCTATTCCATTGACCTTTATCAAGGGATTTTTACTTGGCAGAGCACAAAACATTATTGCAGAAATCGACGAATTCTGCGTTAAGATGATTAATCAGCTAAACAATACAATCAAGGATTAAACTATGGCTTATCGCCCATCAGAAGGAAGGAACCAGAAAAACCAATCTCCACCTGTATCACCGGATCTTGTGCCAATTATGAACCTGTTTATGGCACTGATTCCGTTTTTGTTGATGCTGATAGTTATCAGTCAGGTGGCTCTGGTTGCCTTAAATTTTTCTGCTTCGGGCGGAGGTGGAGGCGGCGGTGAAGGCGGCGGCGGTGGTGAAACTGCTAAAGAAATCAAGGTGATTGTTATGGCTTCTGAAGGTAATCAGATTTTTCCGGGTTTCGAAATCAGAGAACCGGGAAGTGGTCCGATAACAATAAAGAATGCCGACAATCAGGGCAGTTTCAATTTTATAGCTCTGAATACCACCTTGGGCAACATTAAAGCCCGCAACCAGCAATTGGGTGACATCACAATTGTCGTTTATCCCGATGTCCTTTATGGAACGCTAATCCAAACCATCGACCTATGTAAGCAGAATGGATTTCCCAATGTTATATACAAACCGGCTACCGTCAGCTATGGTTCAGGAGGGTAATTATGAGAAAGGTCAGAAGACATTTTGAAGACTCTGCTGCGTTATCCATTACTTCACTTTTGGATGTATTAACCATTATATTGGTGTTCTTGATTAAAAACGTGTCTATGGAAGCACAAAGATTGACTGTACCTGAAAATATGTTGTTGCCCACCACTATCACGAATCAGGAACTGATGAGTAACGGCTTGACCGTTTTGGTAAAACTCTATCCCGATAGGGTTTTGATAGGCACAGAAAGTCTCCCGGCAGGAACGCTCAAACAGCTTGTGGAAGACAAGAAAACTCGTGAAATCATTTACAACTATATGCAGAATGAAGCTGATCAGATCAAAGCCATGAATGAAAAAAGCAAAACAGATAATCAGCCCTGCTTGTTGATTCAGGCTGATAAACAGATTCTCTGCCAGTATATAACTCAGATTGTAAAAATCGGCGCAGGAGCTTCCTTTGCCAATATCTATTTTTCTACGCTTGAAGACCAAAACTGGCTGCAGAAGTCAGCCCAGCAGATTCAGTAGGAGGTGGGTATGGCAAAAACAGTTCTAAACCTCAAATTACACTATCAGGGTAAATTACTTGATATTGCCAAGTTTGGCAGGGATTTTACCAATAAACTCTATATCGGCACCAGCAAGTATTTATTCTGGCAGATATTGGACAGCAAACTGCCCAGCCAGCATCTTTTCCTCAAGAAAAAGGATGAGAAATTCTACCTTGATTTACTTCCCGGGATGGATGTGGCTTTCAAACAAAATGAACAGGAATTGGATAAAGCAGCTCTCAAAGCCAAGAATTTGATTAGTGGCAATGAAGTTACTCTGTCAAACGAGATGACCGGCTCTGTGCAATTAGCTCCCGGTTGGATGGTTTCCTTTGAATTTATGGAACCTTGGGTAAAAGTACTGACTCAGGAAGAAAAGCAGGTTATCAGCCAATATGCGCGCAAACCGGAACTGGCTCCCTTCGAAAAGTTCACCCGCAATTTTCTGCTTGCAGCAACTGTGGTAACAATCATTGGGATAATTGTCTTTGAAGCAATGAAACCCAAGAATGTCGCTCAGGATACCTTGGCACAGCGCTGGGAACAGATGCAGGCTATGGCGACCAAAGTGGCACCAGCCAGTGATGTTAGCGAGCCTGTAGCCCAGGAAGCTGCCGGAGAAACCCAAGCGCCGGTTCAAGCACCCGTTGCTACAGCTGATAAAGGTGTTTCAACCGGAACTGCTAAAAGTACCGGTATGAGCAAGGCAGCAGCCAAGTCAGCCTTATCAGGTCTTTTGGGCGATAGCGGTTTTAGTCCGGGTGGAACCGGCACAGCTATGAATTTTGCCGTTACAACGGAAGATAACATAGTAGCTGCGTCCCTCGGCGGAGGAAAAGGCGGTGGCGGAGGCGGAAAAGGCGCTGGAAAAGGCAGTGCAGGTGGATCCGGAGGTGCATCAGGTTTCGGCTCAGTTTTTGACCCGACTGAAGTTTCTTCCGGCACATCCAATCTTGCCGGTCTATCTTCAGGCAGACCCAAAGGTCAGCTTTCCACCAAAGCTCCCGGTGGTGATGTATCTACCTACGTCGGTGACGTTGGACGTCTATTGCCGGTGGGCAAACCTGCTACCAAGGTCTCATCCGGAATCGTGTCCCGTTTTAGCGGACCCGGAGTGAAGAAGGTTGCAGAAGGCGGAATTGCCTCGGCTCCGGCTGAAACCAGACCAGAACTGCAAAGAGTGGAGCAGAAAGTTACACGTTACAAACCTCAGATTAAGGATTTGTATAATCGCTACAGCCAGGTCAAATCGATGTATGGTTCTCTTAAGTTTACCATCTACATCGAAGCCGGTGGCACTGTTGCCGGGGCTCAAATTACTCCTTTAAGCGGTGAATTCTATCCTGAATTTTTGGTGCAACTGGAACAGCTCATTCGTGGCTGGCGCTTTGACAATAAAAACATGGTGCCCTACGAATTTATTATGGCTTTTACTAAGTGATTTTAACCTAATTAAAGTGAAAACCCCTTTGAAAAAAGGGGTTTTTTTATATTATGAAGTTCTATTCAATTTATCTGCCCATCCAAACAGCACTCCCTGATATCACTTACAGCTCAAAGCAAGATATTGTCCGTGGAGCAAGGGTTATTGTATCTTTTAACCGCAGAGTCATGACCGGCATCTGCAATAAAGAAATCAATCAGGAACAACTACCGGACAGCATCAAACTGAAGGAAGTAATCGAAGTGCTTGATTCTGAAAGCATTCTACCTCTGAATCTGCTTAAACTGGCTGAGTGGATAAGTATGTATTACCGCTGCGCAATCGGTAAGGCTGTTTTTGCTATGTTGCCCTCAGTCATAATACCTGAGATTGCCACAGAGCTCAAGTGGATTGGTCAGATTGATTTTCCGCCCGAGTTTGTTTTTTTGCGAAATCTATTATCAGAAGACCGCTTTTATCCCATATCTGAAATCAAGCAAGCATACGGCAGCAAACCATTTTACAAAACCCTCGAATCCGCCGAAACAAACGGTCTGGTGGAGATTAAGCGGGCATTTGATGCCAAGGTCAAGCCCAAGACCGTAAACTATGTCAGGATTAAACAACCGGCTGAAGCTCCGGATTTGACTACAAAACAGCTATCTGCCTGGCAATTGCTCTGCTTGAAGGGTGATGAGTTTCCCCTCAAGACTGTCGCTGATGACATTTCTTATTCCATTATCAAAGCTTTGGTCAGCAAAGGGCTGATTGACATCGTGCCAAAGCAGTTAGAAAGCAGGGCTGTCATTTTTCCTGAACCCGGCATCAGCAAGGAGATTTCTCTCACTTCAGAACAGTCCGGTATTATCCAATCCATCATCAGCCAATGTCATTCCAAACTTGATTTGGAATCCAGTCCGACCTTGCCGGGACGGCATCCTCTCGAACCCCCCAATGTCCATTTATTATATGGAATAACAGGCAGCGGCAAGACTGAAGTCTATATTGGCGTCATCCGGTTTTATCTGGAGCAGGGGCACAATATCATCCTGCTTATTCCCGAAATTGCCCTCACACCCCAGATGGTGGACAGATTTTTCAGTGCCTTCGGCTCTTCCATCGCAATCCTGCACAGCCAGCTCACGGAGCGGCAGAGATTTGAGCAGTGGCAGGAAATCAAGAAAGATACCTGCCGTATTGTGATTGGAGCGCGCAGCGCTATTTTTGCACCCCTTAACAAGGTCGGACTCATCATTGTGGATGAAGAACACGAACAAAGCTACAAGCAGGAAAATATCCCGCGCTATCACGGCAGGGATGTTGCCATTGTCAGAGCCAGAATCGAGCAGGCTGCTGTCATTTTGGGCAGTGCCACTCCTTCTCTGGAAACCTGGTATAATGTGGAGACAGGCAAATATCAAAAGCATATTTTGTCATACAGACCAACTCCCCAGGGTTTGCCGCAAGTTCAGATTCTCGACCTCAGAGACGAAGAGGCAGCCGAATTGATTTCCGTCACTCTGAGAGACGCCATCCAATCCTGTCTCGATAAGCAGGAGCAGGTTATCTTGCTGCAAAACAGACGCGGTTTTGCCTCATTTATTCAATGCCGGAATTGCGGTATTTTGCAGAAATGCCCCAATTGTGACATCAGCCTCTATTATCACCATGACAGGGATGAAATTCTGTGCCACTATTGCGGCTATCATTTGCCCATCCCGCGTAAATGCCCGGCTTGTGGCAGTTACACTTTTGCTTTTGGTGCTCCCGGCACGCAGAAGATTGAGCAATTGCTCAAAACCTATTTTCCTTTAGCCAAAATCCTGCGGATGGATTCCGATTCTTCCCGCAAAAAAGATACTTACAATTATATGTATAACAAAATGCGCAACCGTGAGATAGACATTCTGCTTGGCACGCAGATGATTTCTAAAGGGTTGGATTTTCCTTTTGTGACATTGGTGGGTGTGATTTTGGCTGATATTTCCCTCAATGTGCCGGATTTTCGTGCAGCAGAACGGACATTTAACCTGCTGACCCAGGTTGCCGGTCGTTCCGGCAGAGGAGAGCAACCGGGCAAGGTGATTATTCAGACCTGGAATCCGGAGCATTATGCCATCCGGTATGCCTGTGACCAGGATTTTGTCAATTTTGCCCTTGAGGAAATGCAATACCGCAAAAGACTGTACTACCCGCCCTATTACCGGATTGGCAGACTGCTGTTTACTTCCACTGATGAAAAGAAACTAAAAGCTGTGTTCAACAAATACCATAACGCCGTTGAAAATCTGAAGCTCAGGTATCAGGTTCCCAATTTGCTGATTTTGGGACCAAGTCCCGCACCTATGAGCAAAATGAATAAGCTCTACCGTTACCACTTGATTCTCAAAGCCATAGACGCTGAAACGCTTTCCCGGGCGGTATCTGAATTGGAATCGTTGTTCAAATTACCCTCCGCAATAAGTCTGGCAATCGATATTGACCCCATTTCATTGATGTAAAAGTCCGACAAGCTTCAATTTCCCACTGCTCTTTCCCTTCCCTTTTGCAACCAGGAATCCACCTGGGATCCACCTGGGGTTAGCCCGGGAGGACCCCAGGTGGACCCCAGGTGGATGTCAGGTTGGGGATGAGGACGGATTAAGAAAAAAGAAGCTCCCAAAGGGAGCTTCTCAAAATTTGATGCGTATTATTTCTTGTTGTATTAGGCTTTTTCTTCTTCCGCAAATCTTTTTTCAAAGACTTTGGAGACAGCTTCAAATTCCTTGTCATCATCAATGGAAAAGAATTCCACGTTTTCGCCATCTTCCTTGAAGCCATAAATAAAGTATTCATCGCCTTCCATCGGTGCAAGCGCTACATAGCTCTTTTTCTTGTGTTCATAGGTGTCCAGAATCATGAATTCTTCAGAGGTGCCATCCTCCAATTCCAAAGTAATTGTATCACATTCGCAATTTTCATCTTCGCATTCGCAGGCTTGGTCTTTAGGTTCTTTTTCTTTCGTACTCATAGTAATCTCCAGTAAGTTTTGTCTCAAGAATATTTTGACGCCGTTTCTGACAAGCTAAATCTTCAAAATACTGTATTTCTTGCAGTTATTAGCGTTTAAGCCTTGTTCAATCAAGCGTTTTAGTTTTGATTGGTTTCTACTTTGCGCTTTCTGCTCTTCTCTTCAAAATAAGAATATACGACAGGAATGAAAACAAGTGTGATAAGCGTGGAGCTTATCATGCCACCCACCACAGCTCTTGCCAAAGGTGCTTGCGCTTCTCCGCCTTCGCCAATTCCGATTGCCATGGGAATCAAACCCAGCACAGTAGTACATGCCGTCATTAATATCGGACGCAACCTGCGTCTGCCTGCTTCTTCAATCGCTTCGCGAACCGGCATGCCGTCTCTGCGGCGCAGCAGATTTGTGGTATCTACCAGCAGAATTGCATTGTTTACCACAATCCCTCCCAGCATGATACATCCTATATAGGATTGAATATTAAAAGTTGTATTGGTAAGGAATAGCATCAAGGCAACTCCAATCGCTGCCATAGGAACAGAAAACATAACTACGAACGGGTCTCTCAATGATTCATATTGACAAGCCATCACCATATACACCAGGATCAGTGCCAGAATAAAACCTACCATCAGTTCCTTTGAAGATTTCTGTTGCTCTTCATAATCTCCGCCAAAAACAACCGCAAAGTCGGGTGGAATTGCCACGTCATGTAGCTTTGTACGAATATCTCCAATGATAGAGCTCATATCTCTGCTACTGATATTTGCATTCACAGTGGTTACTCTTTCTTGATTTTGACGCTCAATTTGCGAAGCTCCACGCCCTGACTGAACGGATACTACATTTCTTAGCACGATGGGGTTTCCGGCTGAATTGGTCAAAGTAAGGTTCAAAACATCATCCAGGCTTACTTTGTCTTTTTCATCCACTTGCACCAAAATAGCGTATTCTTTACCACCTTCACGGTAGCTGCCGGCTCTTGTGCCGGATAGCACAGTTTGCAGCATCTGAGCTATTTGCTCGACTGACAGTCCCATTTCAGCAGCTTTTTGCCTGTCCACGACAACCAATTCTTCAGGTGTACCTGTAGTGCGGCTGAGGTTGCTGTCGGTAACTCCTTTCACAGAATCAACGATTTTTTGAATTTGCTTGGCGATGATTGCTCCTTTTTCCAGGTCATGCCCACGTACTGAAACTTCAAGACGTCCTCCACCACCTGACATTGCACGGGTCACCATACTCGTACTGGGATTCACACGTATTTTCGCACCGGTTATATTTCCCAGTAATTTACGTAATTGGATACAAACCTCTTCGCTGGAGCGTTTTCTTTCTGATTGTATGACAAGCGATATTCGGAGAGAACCGGTATTGGAAGAAGCAGCACCCCAACCGCCACCTCCGATGGTGCTAACCATGTTTTTAATCTCTGGAACCGATTTTGAAACAATTGCTTCCACCTGTTTCATCTTTGCATCTGTAATCTCCAGCTTTGTACCCGCTTCCATTTCTACATTTACCCGGATTTCACCCTCATCAGAGGCAGGCATCAATTCCTTTCCAATAAACTGGATGAGAATAACGCTAAAAATCAATAGTGAAAAAGCTACAATAACAACGCTGAGCCTATGGTCTAAGACATAATGCAGCAATGTCTTATATTTGGCTTCCATAATTGACAAGTATCTGCCCACTCCATGATAAATCCTTTCTCTAAAGCCTTCACCCGGCTTTTCATTCGGGTCATTCAATGTAAGCAGACGGCTGGAAAGCATGGGTACTAAAGTAAGAGCTGTTACCAAAGAACAAAATATGGAGAAAGCGACAACATACGACAGTTGCTTAAACATCACGCCGGACATACCCCGCACAAAAATCAAAGGCAGAAAAACAACCACCGTAGTAAGTGTGCTGGCAATAATGGGTGCCACAACTTCGTCTGTGCCTGCTATAGCTGCGTCCCTGCGGCTCATTCCGGTTTCCCGCAAGCGATAGATATTTTCCAATACCACGATGGAATTGTCCAACAGCATGCCTACTCCGAGTGCCAATCCTCCCAAAGTCATCAGGTTTAAAGTAA
>Ga0247841_10008743_pt1 | contig 14432 bp, 9 predicted proteins | sample LaCruzMarch2015__2_FD_192410 | JGI IMG/M metagenome (GOLD analysis project Ga0247841, IMG submission 192410) | Freshwater microbial communities from meromictic Lake La Cruz, Castile-La Mancha, Spain - LaCruzMarch2015_18m | ecosystem: Environmental > Aquatic > Freshwater > Lake | place: Spain...
TCTCGCCCGAGGTCGCCGGCGAGCCCCGCTGCGCGGACGGCCTGCTGGTCTCGGAGGAGACCTACTGGAGGGAGTATTACCTGGAATCGGACATCCATTACGAGTGGAACAACGGTCGTCTGGAGGAAAAGCCGGTGTCCGACTACGGGACCTTTCTGGTTTACGCCTGGTTCATCAGGCTTTTGCAATACTTTCTCGACACCCGTCCGATCGCCCGGATGGTGGCCCTGGAGATGGGCTTCCGGCTGAGGCTTCCGACCGGGACCGTGATCCGCAAGCCCGACTTCGGGGTCGTGTGCAACACCAACCCCCAGCCGCTGCTGCCGTTGGATGCCTCTTACCACGGTGTCTTCGACCTGTGCATCGAGGCCCTGTCGGACCTGGAGGGCCGCGGCAGCGAGCGCGATACGGTCACCAAGAAGGCCGAATATGCCGCCGGGGGGGTGCCCGAGTACTACATCCTGCACCGGGAGCCCGAGTGTCAGGCATTCTTCACCCGCACGGCCGCGGGTCTCTATGTCCCCATAGTCCCGGACGACGGCATCATCCGCTCGCGCGTCCTGCCGGGGCTGCAATTCCGGTTGACCGACCTGCTCACAAAGCCCGAGCCCAAGGCGATGGTCCACGACCCGGTCTATGCCGATTTCGTGCTCCCCGAGTGGCGGGAGGCCGAGCAGCACGCCGCGGCGCAAACGCGGGCCAGACAGGAAGCCGAGGCGCGCGCCGAGACGCAGGCACAGCGCGCCGAGGCCGAAGCGGGCGCCAGACGCGAGGCCGAGCGACGTGCCGAGACCGAGGCGCAGGCGCGTCGGCAGGTCGAACAGGAATTGGCGCAACTGCGGGCGCAGTTGGCGCAGCGACGGCCGCTACCCTGACGCGGACTCCTCGCGATTAGTGAACCGTTCCTAGGGGCGCCATGGCCTGAGGCTCAGACGGGCTCCAGGTCCACCTTGTCATAGATCTGCGCCAGGGTCAGGGTGCAGCCGACGCTGGCCAGGGTCACGGTTGCATCGAGGGCAGTGAACTCACTGAGGGTCCAGCGGTCGTCCGCCCCCCGGCTGAAGAGTTCCACCGCGAGCCGGTACTGGGAGATCAGCAGATATTCCGTGAGGCTCGGAATCCGGCGATAGATCGCAAACTTGTCCCCGCGGTCATAGGCCTCGGTGGAGTTGGACAGGACTTCGACGATCAGGGACGGGTTGAGCAGCAGGTCACGCCGCTCGTCGAGGAACTCGTGCTCGCCACACAGCGCGACCAGGTCCGGATAGGTGCCGGCATTGGCGGTGCGGATGCGGACCTTCATGTCATTGGCATAGACGCGGCAGGGGCGGCCCTTCAGCTGCGGGTGCAACTCGCCGATCAGATTGGTCACGATCAGGTTGTGCTGTTCCCGCGCCCCGGTCATGGCGAAGACCTCGCCGTCGATATACTCGCTGCGCCCCTCGATCGCCGCGCGCTCGTTCGCCAGCCAGTCGTCGAAGGTCGGGATGGGTTTTGGTTGCAGTAACATGGGTCTACTCCGGGGTAAGGAATGGTTAACTGATAAGTTAGCCAAGCGCATTAGCGAATACTCTTGGCGTCGTTGTCGTTGTCGTTTTCGTAATCCAGGTTATCGTAGTGGCCCGGATTTTCTCGCACCCCGAATCGCATCGTTTCTCCGATTACGACCACGATTACGACAACGACAACGATTATGTTTGACTTGTTCGTGACTCGTCACCCAGGCGGTCATGCTGGAAGAAGCAGGCCTTGATCATCGTTTCGGCCGCTGCCCCGAGGTCTCGCACCGGAGGTCGAGGCTTTAGCCGGACCCGGGGCGCGCTGACGCGCCGTCGACCGGCTAAAGCCTCGACCTCCTGTCCCCTGCGGCCGGAACGGCGATCAAGGCCAAAAAGCAGTCCTCTCGCCATCCCGCGACCTCAGTTGACGCGATAGCGCTCCAGCCAATGCGCATCGATGACGCCGAAGCGCGCCGTCAGCGGCAGCTCTTCGGGCCACACCCGCCGCACCGCGGCCAGCGTCTCCAGCAGAAAGCGGCAGCGGTTCTCGAGGCTCCCGCCATAGGCATCGTCGCGCGCATTGGAGTGGGTGGAGAAAAAGCTCTGCCCGAGATAGCCATGGGCAAAGTGCAGTTCCAGCCATTCATAGCCGACCTCGCGCGCCCGCCGCCTTGATCGACGCGACCACGGGTGCGAAGGCGTGCGCCAGGGTGTCGTTCCAGATCCCGGCGCACCCTGGGGTGATCCGCAAAGGCCGGTGCGCCGGATTCTATACCATCGGGTCCGCAACCCACCGCGACACGCCATCCTCGTGCGCGGACCCAGGCGCCCCTGCCCGCCCGCATTGCGTTGCCCGCCGCCGCCCGGTAGCCTTGCGCGCGCGACCTCGGTATCTGAGCAACGACGACGGATCATCAACATGTGCGAGCCGGTGCGACTCCTCCACCTCTCCGATCTGCACTTTCGCGGCCGGACCCACTGGGACTCGGACCCGGTCCTGCGGGCACTGACCGGATACATCGCCGCGGAGGTGCGCGGCGGACTGGCACCGGACCTGGTGGTCATCACCGGGGACCTGGCCTTCGCCAGCGGCAAGGACGAATACGCGGCGGCGCGCGTCTGGCTGGATCAGGGGCTATGGCCCGTCCTCACCCGGGACCCGGCCGCGCCGCTGGACCGCGACCGGCTGCTGCTGGTCCCCGGCAATCACGACGCGGACCGTGGCCTGGTCGGCAAGGGCGTGCGCTTCATGCAGGACGGCTTGCTCGAGGAGCGCTCACAGGAGGCGGTCGCCGACCTGCTGAGCGACGACCACGGGCGCGCGGGTCTGCTGCGGCGCCACGACGCCTATCTCGCCTTCTACTCGGAGTGGCTGGGCGCCGATCAGCCCCTGCCCTGGTGGCAACGCCCCATCCAGATCCGCGATCAGCGCCTGCACGCGGCCGGGCTCGATTCCGCCTGGATGGCCTGCGGCGATACCGACCGCGGGCGCCTGCTCCTTGGCCGCTACCAGATCAACCAGACCGTCTTGCACCCGGACGGCGAAGGGGCGCACTGGCGCCTGGTCCTGCTGCACCACCCCTGGGACTACCTGGCCGAGTTCGACACCCACGAGGCGCGCCAGTTGATCCACCTGCACCGGGATCTCGTGCTGCGCGGGCACCTGCACGAGGGCGAGGCGGCCTTGATCCGCCCGGCGGACCCGGCCCGCGCCTGTCTGGAACTGGCCGCCGGCTGCGTCTACGACGGCAGCCGGTACCCCAATGCCTTCCAGTGGATCGAACTCTGGCCGCAACCCCGGCGGGTGCAGGTGAAGTTCCGCACCTGGATCAAGGGCGCCTGGCAGGTCGACCGCAACCAGCCCGGTTGCCCCGACGGCCAGGCCGATTTCCCCCCGGACCCCACACCGCCCCCAGGCCCGGCCATCCCCGCCAACGATCTCATCCTTCATCCTTCATCCCTCATCCTTCCCCCTTCACCCCCCGCCGCCTATCTCCACTGGCTGCGCCGCCAGTACGAAGCGGTCGAACTCCTGGGTCTGGAGGCCCAGACGCAGCACCCCACCCAACTCAGCCAGGTCTATGTCCCCGCCATCACGCCCGCCCGGCACGCCGCGGCGGCGCCGGACCCGAGCGCGCCGGACGGGCGACCGGACGACCGGCCGCAACACGAACTGCTGCTGCACCGCCTGGGCGAGGAGTCGCTCTATTGCCCCGGCGACCCCGGCGCCGGCAAGTCCACCTTCTGCCGCTGGCTCGCCCTGGTCACGGCCGGCGGCGCCTTGCCCGCCCACCCCATCGCCGAGCCGGACCCCTACCGCGAGACCTTCCCCGCGCCACTGCGCGACCGCCTGCCGGTCCTGGTCCCGCTGCGGGACTTCTGGCCCGCGCTGCCCCTGACGCCCGGCGGCCACCACCTGGCCCCGGCCGCCTTGAGCGCCGCGCTGGGTCAGTGGCTTGCCGAATGGTCCGGGGGGCACCTGGACGCGGCAACCTTCACCGCCCTGCTCGGCGCCGGCCGCTGCCTGCTCATCCTGGACGGGATCGACGAGGTCCCGATCGTCCACGGCGAGGGCGAGCGGCGGACCTGCCCGCGCGCCTGTCTGCTCGCCGCGCTCGCGCACGGGCTGGACGATTGGATGCGGGCCGGCAACCGTCTCCTGCTCACCAGCCGCCCCTACGGCCTGACGCCGGCGGACCTGCACCGTCTGCGCCTGCCCGAGGCACCGCTGGCCGCACTGGATGAGGACCTCCAGTCGCTCTTCATCCGCCGCTGGTACGCCGCCGCCGACCCGCCGCAGGGCGAGGCCAAGGCCCGCGGCCTGATCGATCACCTGGCCGACCGCCCGGACCTGCAAGACCTGAAGCGCAACCCCATGCTCCTGACCGCGCTGTGCGTGCGCTACGGCGAGGGCCGCCGGTTGCCCCAGGACCGTCACGACCTCTACGACAAGCTGGTCAACAACGTACTCTTCAACCGCTACCGAGACGCGGACAACGAGCGCGCCGCCGTGCGCGGGCGCCTGGGCGCCATCGCGCTCGGGATGCACACCGGGGCCGCGATCCAGTTGCAGCGCGTGACGCCGGAGGCGGCCGTCAGCCTGGAGGAGGTGGAGCGCATCCTGACCGACTATGCCGGCGTCAACCCGGCCACCGAGGCGGGCACCACCGCCGCCTGTGAGCGCCGCGACGAACTGCTCGCCCGCTCCGGCCTGTTGCTCGGCCGCGGGACCGGCAAGGCCGGCTTCTATCACCTGAGCTTCCAGGAGTTCCTGGCCGCCGAGCACCTGGCGCGCACGAGCCGCGAGCCCGACTGGTTCACGGCCGTCGTCGCCGCGCGCGCCCCGGTGCCGGAGTGGCGGCTCACGCTGAGCTTCCTGTTCGGCCGGATGCTGGAGCGCAACGGCGAGCAATGGGCACTGGAGGCCGCCGCCGCACTGCTCGCCACCCAGGAGCGCGCCGCGGTCCGCGCCAACCCGGCCCCCGCGGTGGTCTGCGCCGACTGGATCGAGATGCTCAAGCGCAAGGGGCTCAACCTGCTGGGGCTCCAAGACCGCTATGCGGACCTGGCACTCGGGGCCATCGCCGATGAGATTGCAGTCAAGGACCGGTTCCGGCTGGGGATGGTCCTGGGACTGGTCGGCGACCCGCGGCTCGGCGACCCGCGCGACCCGGCCTGGCAGGGGCAGGGTTTTGTCCTGGTCCCGGCCGGCCGCTATGCCTACCAGGAAGGTCAGCGGGACATCGCGGAGCCCTTCCGGATCGGCCGCTACCCGGTGACCAACGGCCAGTACGGGCTCTTCATCGCCGACGGTGGCTACCGCGAACCGCGCTGGTGGTCCGCGGACGGTTGGGCCTGGCGCGAGGCCGAGTCCGCGGACCTGCCCGCGTATTGGCAGGACAGCCGCTTCAACACCGCCAATCAGCCGGTGGTGGGTGTCTCCTTCTGGGAGGCCGACGCCTTCTGCCGCTGGGTCGGCGGGCGGCTGCCCCGCGAGCAGGAATGGGAGGCCGCCGCCCGCGGTCCTCAGGGTTATGAATACCCCTGGGGCGGTAAGTGGGAGGACGGGATCTGCAACAGCGACGCGGCGGGTCTCGGGGTGACCTCCCCGGTCGGGCTCTTCCCCCGTTCGGCGCAGGTACCGCTTGGTCTGGAGGACCTGGCCGGCAACTGCTGGGAGTGGTGCGACGATTTCTATGCTGAGGACAAACGGGAAGTCGGGTCGCCGCGGTTCCTGCGCGGCGGTGCCTTCGGCGTCGGGGCCGGGGGCCTGCGCTCCTCGTTCCGGTACCCGAACGGGCCCGAGTTCCGGGGCGGGGGCATCGGGTTCCGGTCTGTCCTGGCCGCGCCCCGCCAGCCTTGACCCTTTGATCCTTTGACCCTTTCTTCCGACGGACCGCGCAGCGGTCCGTTCGCGTTTGACAACAGATGACACTTTGTCAGTGTAATTGTCAGTGTCGTTGTCAGTGTCGTTGTCAGTGTGAATGACAATGACAAAGGCGCCCGTCACCGCGTGCCGGGCCGCTGAGGTGAACCCCGGATACCTTTGTACCCGCAAGACAAACCGGAGGTCGAGGCTTCAGCCGGATGCGGCGCCGCGGCCCGCTAAAGCGTCGGCCTCCGGTTGAGTCGTACCGGTCATCGGGGGTCGAGCCCGTAGGGTCCGCTGCGCTGACCGCTGACCGCTGACCGCAGCCGCGCGATGAGCCGGCGAGCCGCGCAACCCGCTACGGCGGTGCGGGCGGCGGTCCGCACAGCGGACCCTACCGGCCGCGACGAGCCCGGGGCGGCTCGCGCGGTCCCACGCGGTATCTCGTTCCCAAGCGGGGCTTGCGCATGAGTGGGCGCGGGGCCAGGCACCTGTGGCGCGACCGGGTTGGCAACGATAGACTCTGGTCCGAGCCCCGGGACTCGGAACCCTCGCGTTCCGTTCCCGAACCTCAGGCGTCCGCGGACCCAAGCACAGGAGCCGTAGATGACCCAATCGACCCTGGAACTACCGGAATCGGCGTTTTCCACGACAGCGCAGCAGACCTGATCGACGAACTGCGCGAGCAGGAGCGGTGCCCATGAAACCCTCGGTTGCACTTGAGCGCAAACGCGGCGCGGTTCGCGAGACGGCGCGGCGCTTCCATACGGAGAATCCCCGCGTCTTCGGGTCGGTCCTTCACGGCACCGACCAGGACGACAGCGACCTCGATCTGTTGGTCGATGCACTGCCCGGTGCCACGCTGTTCGACCTGGGCGGTCTGCAAGTCGAACTGGAGGACCTCTTGGGTGTGTCGGTCGATCTGCTGACGCCCGGTGATCTGCCACCGAAATTCCGCGCCCGGGTTCTGGCCGAGGCGCAGCCCGTATGAACGACTTGCGCCTGTGTGACTACCTCGACCACGTGCAGCAGGCGGCGACGGATGCGTGCAGCTTCGTTGAGGGTTTGAGCAAGAACGACTTCCTGGCTGACAAGCGCACCCAGCAGGCCATCGTCATGAACCTGATCATCATCGGGGAGGCGGCGACGAAGGTGATGGATCGTCACCCTGAATTCACTCAGGCGCACCCGGCCGTACCGTGGCGCAGCATGCGGGGCATGCGCAACCGCATCGCTCATGGCTACTTCGAGATCAATCTCGATGTCGTGTGGGACACGGTGCAGATGGCGCTACCGCAGTTATTGAAACAACTGCCTGCCGTTCGCGATGATGCCAACGATGCAGGGCAGCACCTTCTCGGCCAGGATGAGGCCGGACCCTGAGCCGTAGCAGACGTATGCAGGTGGCGCAGGAGCACATCGACCAGGCATGGGACAGGTGATCGCGGTGTCATGACACGGAACGCTGAGCTTCATCCTTTGTCAATCGCAAACGGACCGCTGCGCGGTCCGTTGTGAAGAAAGGGTCAAAGGATCGAAGGGTCAAGGCTGGCGGGGCGCGGCCAGGACGCAGCGGAACCCGACGCCCCGGTTCCGGTACCTGAGCTCGTACCAGCCCCGGTACGAGGAGCGCAGGACCCCGGCCCTGCTGACGAAAGCACCGCCGCGCAGCACGCGCGACGACCCGCCGTCGCCTAGGGCCAGCGGATCGGCGGCCAGCCGTTGGCCCTGACACTGGGCGTAGAACCCCTCGCGGTAGGGATCGAGGCACCACTCCACCACATTGCCGGCCATATCCAGCACGCCCTCGGGTGTGCAGTCGCCGGTAAAGACCCCCACGGGGCTCGGGCTCCCGACCTTGGCGGCATCGAAGTTGGCACGCTGCGCGTCGGGCGCCTCGTCGCCCCAGGGGTAGCGCCGACCCGCCTCGCCGCGGGCGGCATATTCCCACTCGGCCTCGGTGGGCAGGCGTACCAGGCGCCCCGGCGGCAGCAGGATGTTGCCCTGGGCCCCCTGTGGCCGCCCCAGCCGGTCCGTCAACCAGGCGCAGTAGGCCATCGACTGGTGCCAGGAGAGCTTGACGACCGGGCGACTGGGGTGGGACTGCTGGTCCTCCCAGTCGTCGGGTTCCATGGGCCGGTCCGCCCCGCCGGCCTGCCACCAGCGCGGGTCGGCGTGGTCCTCGTCCCCCAGGAACTCGGCGAACTCGGCGACCGTCACCGGGAAGCGGCCGATGGCGAAGGCGCTGACCTGGACCTCATGGACCGGGCCTTCCCGGTCCTGTGCCTCGGGTTCATAGCCTGGTGCCTGCTGGTCCTGCTTCTGCGCGCCCATCCGCAAGCGCCCGCCGGGCAACTCGACCCAGCGCCGCGGGTGCGCCCAGCCCAGCCGCGGGTCGCCCACCTGGGCCAGGGCCTCGGCGGCGGCGATGCGATCGGCGAGCGGGATGGCGGGGGCCTGCGTCGGATCGAAGACGGCGAGCGCGGCGTCCAGGATCTGCGCATAACGCGGATCGGCCGGGCGGTAGGCGAAGGGGGCGAGGTCGCGCACCAGGGCACCCAGGAGCCCGGCGGCGCGCGCCTGCCCGGCGCGGGTCGGCCGTTCGCCCAGGGCCTCGATGACGCCGCTGACCAGGCCGTCGACCCGGTCGATCCCCTGCAGGTAGAGCACCCCGCCGAGCAGCAGGACCGTCTCGCGCCATTCCGGGCGGTAGATGGCGGGGGCGGCATCGCCGGTGGCGGCCAGCAGCAGTTGGGTCCGCTCGGCGTCCTGGCCGCCCAGGGCCTGGGCGGCCAGGTATTCCTGAAAGGTCAGGTGCCAGAAGCGCAGTTGGTGGCCGCGGCGCACGATGATGCCGCTGTCGATCTCCTCCTCGGCGAGGAAGGCGTCGGCGCGCTCGATCGCCTCGGGGTCGCCGTCGCGGCCGGGGGCAAAGCGGTGGGCGAGTCGCTCGGCCGCCCAGCGGCGGCTGACCTGGACCTGCCGGCCCTTGGCGTCGGCCAGCATGGCGAGCGCCAGGTCGGCCAGGAGTTGGCGGCAGCGCTGCGGCTTCTCGCGCCCGGGGCGCTGGCGCTCGCGTGCCTCGCTCAGCCAGCGCAGGATGGATTCATAGAGTTCGGCCCGCTGCTCGGGCAGGCGCTTGTCATTCCAGTGCACGACGGCCAGTGCGGTGAGCATGACGGTGTTGCGGGCGAGTCGGCGGATCTCGGGGCGCGAGGCGAGCGCCGCGGCCAGTTCCCGATGGTGGGCCGCGGCGCGTTCGGGACGGTCGGCGAAGAGGGCGCGGCTCCAGCGCCCGAGAAAGCCGTCGATGGCGGGGCCGTCCAGGGCCTCGATGGTGGTGTGGGCAAAGCCGGTCAGGACGGCGCTGTCGCGGTAGGCAGCGGGGCGGCTGGTGACGACCAGGGGACAGCCCTGGTAGGCCAGGGCCAGGCGCTCGATCAGGGCCGCGGCCTGTTGGCGCTGGAGCGCGTCGGGGGCCTCGTCGAGTCCGTCGAGCAGGATCAGGGCCTCACCCGCGGTGAGCAGGCGGCGGAAGGCGTCCACGGCGAGCCCCTGGTTGGCGAGCCCGGCGCGGGCGCCCAGGTAGTCCGGCAGCCAGTCGGCGCAGATGGCGAGCGCCGGGCCCTGACCGCGCGCGCGGGCCTGTGCGATGAAGTCGAGCCAGTCGGCGATGGGGACCAGCAGCGGGACCTGCGCCCTGGACAGGCCCAGGTGCCGGGCGGCGGCGCCGGGCGCGCGGCCAAGCCGCTCCGCCGCCAGGCAGTGGGTGACCCAGCGCAGGAAGGTGGTCTTGCCGCAGCCGGGGTCGCCGACGATGACGAGCCGCGGGTTGGCGAGGGCCGCGCACAGGGGCTGGTCGGCGCGGCCGTCCAGGCGGGGACTTTGGCGGTCGGCCGGGGCCTCGCCGTGGGTCGGCACCGGGGCCGCGGCGCCGGTCGCCTGAAGGGCGATGTAGAGGTCCGCAATGGGAAAGCGGTGGGCCCGGGCCCCGCCGGTGACGAGGCCGCGGATCTCGATGTGGGCGGTGTCGGCCCAGAGGTCTTCCAGGTATTTGCGGGGGTCGACAGGGGCCGGATGGACCAGCCCGAGGTCGAACCTCGCCGCCCCGGTCGAACCATCGGGTTGCCCGCGGTCGCATCCCGGCTGGTTGCGGTCGATATCCCAGGCGCCTTTGATCCAGGAGCGGAACCGGACCTGCACCTGCCTGGGGGCCGCGTAGAGTTCCACCCATTGGAAGGCGTTGTGGAAGGGGCTGCCGTCGTAGACGCAGCCGGCGGCCAGTTCCAGGCAGGCACGCCTGGGATCGGCGGGGACGACCTGGTAGGCATCGGTCCCGTGCTGGTGGCCGCGCAGCAGCAGGTCCCGGTGCAGGTGGACGGCCTGGCGCGCCGGCGCACAGTCCCGCTCGTCCAGGTAATCCCAGGGGTGGTGCAGGAGGGCGATGCGCCAATCCGCATCCTCGGCATCCTTGTGCAGGACTGTCTGATGGACCTGATAGCGCCCGAGCAGCAGGTCGCCGCGCTCCTTGTCGCGACTGGCCATCCAGGCGGAATCCAGCCCCGCAATGTGCAGGCGTTGGCCGCGGATCTGGATGGTGCGCTGCCACCAGGGCAGGGGCAGGGGCACGGGCTGGGACTGGCGTGAACGCGGGCTGAGCCATCCGGCATAAAACGCGAGATAGGCGGCATGGCGTTTGAGCAGCACCTCGCGCTCGGCCGGGTCGCCCAGGATCTCGGCAATCCGGTCCTGGTCGCATCCATCCAAGAGGGCGGATTGGACCGCCCGAGCGGTGGGGCCAACCGCGGCCCGATCCACGTCATGATTGCCCGGGACCAGCAGGAGCCGGTCGAGCGGCAGGGCGCCCGCCGGGTCTGGGCTCAGCGCCGGCCAGAGTGCCTCCTCCAGCCATTGCCGCGCCAGCAGGTACTCCTCAGCCTTACCGGAAAAGGCCAAGTCTCCGGTGATGACCACCAGGTCCGGCACCAGTCCGCCCGCGACCTCGCCGGCGATGAACCCGGCCAGGTGCCGCACCACCGGCTCGCGGTCCCAGGCGGTATCGGCGCGGAAGTGGATATCGGACAGGTGTAGGAGACGAATCGGTTGGTGCTTCATCGGGACTGGTCGCCGCCCGCCGGCGGGTCCGCCGGCCCCGCCGCCGCATAGATCGTCAACAGCAATTCCATATCCTCCAGGTTCTCGTACACCGGCCGCCGGCCGGACAGGGCCTCGCTGCGCTCCAGGATCATGCGCACGCCGGAGCCGCGCCGGTCCATCAACTGGTGCTTGCCGAACAGGGGCTCGTCCACCGGGTAATAGCGGGCGAACAGGCTGGCGATCACCTCGTTCCTGGGAGCGGAGATGGCGCTCATGGAGGCGATGGTCATGGAGTTGGGCAGCGCGCCCGGGGTGTAGATCTCCAGCCGGTCGGCGAACAGGAAGAGCCGGATGCGCTGCGCGTGGCGCGAGTAGTCGCGGTGGGCGACGGCGTTGACGATGGCCTCGAAGACCGCGGCCAGGTCGTATTGGGGATAGTCGATGCGGCCCAGCGGCTTGCGGGCGGGGGTGCGCATGTTGCGGCGCACGAAGTGAATGGCGTCCCAGATTTGCCGGTCGAGCGGCCCCTGGATCTCCTGGGCGTCCACCTGCTCATTGGGGTCGTTGACGAGGCCGGCATGGGCGACCGCGATAATCTCTGCATTGCGCAGCCGACGCTGCGGGTCCAGGGTGCAGAGCAGCACGCCGGCGACGGTGGGGCGCGGCCCCTCGTCGGACTCCTTCACCAGGTGCAATCGCTGAAGCTGAAGCGCGGCGTCCCCTTGGCCGTCGATCATGAAACGATTGACCAACAACGGATCGAGGTCCGTAAAGCCGATGGCCGGTACCTCCTGCTCCTCGAAACGGATCAGGCGTGCCTGGCTGCGTTGTTGGAACAAGCGCGCCAATACATCCGGGGTGAGCTTGCGCTTGGCGTGGCCGACGCGGCGGAAATAGCCGTTGGCGCTTTCGTGTACCCAGAGGCTGCGCGGCACCTCGGCGACGATCACCGCCCGCGGCTGCCCGGCGGGGCCCGGCAGTTCCAGGTGATGGGTGACGACCTCCAGCGGCGGCCTGATGCGGTCGGTGCAGATGGCCGTCAGCCAGGCCTCGATCCCGTCCAGATGCTCCAGCGGGATGCCGCTGACCTCTTTGGTCCTGTCATCGACCCCGAGGACCAGGGTGCCGCCATGCGCATTGCCCAGGGCGGCCAGTTCATCGGAGAGGCCATCGGCATGGGGCTCGATCGTCTTGCCGCCGGCCCGCAGCCTGACCTGTTTCAACTCCAGGGTGGAGTCCTCACCCAGACGAATCCGCTGCAATAGGCGCTCGATGTTCATGCGATAGCCTGCATTGTGCGAGATGGGTTTCGCTGCGCTCTACCCATCCTACGCGCTACCGGCTCGCCAGGGCGACGTCGGCCATCCGGATCGCCATGGCAATCGCCGCCCGCAGGCTCCCCAGGTCCGCCCGGTCGGTCCCGGCCAGGTCGAGCGCGGTGCCGTGGTCCACGGAGGTGCGGATGATCGGCAGCCCGAGGGTGACGTTGACGGCCTGACCGAAGCCCAGGTGTTTGAGCACCGGCAGGCCCTGGTCGTGGTACATGGCGAGCACCGCGTCTGCGCCGGCCAGGCGCTCCGGGACGAAGGCGGTATCGGCGGGCAGCGGGCCTTGCAGGTCCCAGCCGCGCCCGCGCAGGGTCTCGAGCACTGGGGTGATGACCTCGATCTCTTCGCGCCCCAGGTGTCCGCCCTCGCCCGCGTGGGGGTTGAGTCCGCAGACCAGGATGCGCGGCGCGGGGATACCGAAGCGCGCGACCAGGTCACGGTGGAGGATCTCGATGACCTGGGTCAGCAGGGGGGCGGTGATCGCCGCGGCGACCTGACTCAGGGGCAGATGGGTGGTGACCAGGGCGACGCGCAGACCGGGCGTGGCGAGCAGCATCACCGGTTGCGCCGCGCACTGCTGCGCCAGGAACTCGGTGTGACCGGTGAAGGGGATGCCGGCGTCGTTGATGATGCCCTTGTGGACGGGCCCGGTGACCAGGGCGTCCAGGGCGCCGGTGAGACAGAGGTCACAGGCGACCCGGAGCGTCGCGAGCACATAGGGGGCGTTGGCGGGATCGAGTCGGCCGGGTTCGACGGCCGCGGCCAGCGGGACCGGGCACACCCACAGGGTCCCCGGCGGGTTGGGTTCGCGGGGGCTGCCGGGCTGATACTCCAGACAGGTGAGCGGCAGCCCGAGCGCCCGGGCGCGCCCGGTGAGCAGCGCCGGGTCGGCCACCGCGACCAACTGGGCGGGCTGGGGCGTCTGGATCAGGCGCACCAGCAGATCCGGGCCGATCCCGGCCGGCTCCCCCGGGGTGAGCGCGAGCCGCGGCAGGCCCGGCGTCGCGCGCCCGGGCGGGCGCCGTTCAGGGCTTGACGCGGGCGCCATCTTGACGCACCTCCACATAGGCCTCGTCGCGCAGCCGTTTCAGCCAGGCGTCCGTCGCCTCATCGCCCTTGCGCCGCTGGATCGCCTCCCGCGCCTTGATCCGCAGCAACTCCTCGGTGGTGTCCTGGGTGCGGCGTTCCTGCACCTGCATGAGGTGCCAGCCGAAGGCGCTCTTGAACGGCTCGCTCACCTCACCGATGGCAAGGGCGCTCATGGCCTTCTCGAACTCCGGCACCGTGTCGCCCGGGCTGACCCAGCCCAGGTCGCCGCCCTTGAGCGCGGAGCCCGTGTCATCGGAGTGGGCGCGGGCGAGGCTCGCGAAGTCGTCGCCGCCGACGATGCGACTGCGCAACTGCCCGAGGCGGGTCTTGGCGTCCACATCGGAGACCATCTCGCTGGTGCGTACCAGGATGTGGCGCGCCTTGGACTGGGTGACGTTGCCCGGGAGCCCGCCCTTGACGTCCGCCAGGCGGATGATGTTGAAGCCGGTGGGGGTGCGGATCGGGTCGGTGATGTCGCCCGTGGCCATGGTCTGGGCGCGATCGGCTACCAGGCTCGGGACGGCCGCCATCTCGAACCACCCGAGATCGCCGCCCTCCAAGGCGGTGCGTCCCTCGGAACTGGCCGCCGCCACCGCGGCGAAGTCGGCCCCGCCGCGCAGTTTGGCCACCAGTTGTTTGGCCTTGGTCTGCGCCGCCTCGACCTGGGCGGGGCTGGGCTGATCCGGCAGGGCGATCAGGATGTGCTGGAGCCGCACCTGCTCGCGCGGCATCAGTTTGCCCTTTTCCTTCTCCAGAAAACGCGCGATTTCCTGGTCAGTGACCTGGATGCCGCTCATGACCTCCTGGCTTTGCAGCCGGGCGGTGATGATCTGCATCCGCGTGTCCTCGCGGAAGTCCTGGAAGCGGACTTGGCCGCTCTCCAGCGTCGCCTTGAGTTCCTCGATGGTGAGTCCGTTACGGCTCGCGATGCCCTGGATGGCCGTGGTCAGGGCGGCATCGTCCACCTTGATGCCGAGTTGCCTGGCGCGCTGCTGCTGGAGCCGCTTGAGGATCAGCCGCTCCAGGACCTGCTTGCGCAACTGCTCCGGC
>Ga0247841_10008745_pt1 | contig 14432 bp, 15 predicted proteins | sample LaCruzMarch2015__2_FD_192410 | JGI IMG/M metagenome (GOLD analysis project Ga0247841, IMG submission 192410) | Freshwater microbial communities from meromictic Lake La Cruz, Castile-La Mancha, Spain - LaCruzMarch2015_18m | ecosystem: Environmental > Aquatic > Freshwater > Lake | place: Spain...
TATAGCAGGGGATTTTCTAAGATTTTTCTTTTCGGAATGTATCTTTTTATACCTGAGCATCTTATCTTTTGCCCGGCGGGAACGTTTTCTTTTCTGGCGCCTTATCTTTTCGATCTCTTTCTGCGCCGCCGCTTTTCTTCCCAGGACAAGCGATTCTATCTTACCGACAAGTATTCTCCGCGCAAGAAACCTGTTCAAGCTCTGGGAGCGCTCTTCCTGACATTTCACCTCTATGCCCGTGGGGATATGCTTAAGATAAACGCAGGCAGAGGTTTTATTGACCTTCTGCCCGCCTTTTTTGCTAGAGCGGATAAATTTTTCGTCCAGGTCAGCCTCTTTTATCCCAAGAGAATACATCTTTATTTTCAAAGACTCTTCTTTGTCCGGGCTTACACTGAAATTCATTTTCGTTTTCGGAAACCTGATTGTTTTCTTTTGCTTGGCTTTCGATCTTCCCTGTGTTTTGGTTTATCAGAACGATGCTCCGGTATGAAAATCTGATCCTGTTGCTGGCCTCTGTCTTCTTTACGCTTAGCAAAGCACTCCTTGCAATACACAGGACGGCCTGCGCTGGGCTTGAAAGGAACTTCGCATTCTTTTTTGCAATCTGAGCACGTTACCCTGGTAAAGCTTCTTTCTCTGAAACCCCCATCCCTGTCGTCCCTATCGCGCCTGAAACTATTGTCTCTTTCAGGCCTGTCGTGATGACGAGGCCGGTCAAAGCGCTGAAAAGGTTTTGAAAAATGTTTTTCTTCGGCTGGCTTTTGTGAAGGCCGGCTGATCAGGGTATCTATTTTCCTTTCCAAAGACGCAAGCTGTTCCTGCATCTTATTGATCAGAGCCGCCACATCCTGCCCGCCCTGCTCATCCTGTTCCGAGACTAAAGTACTTTTACGTTTAATACTTTTTTTCATATTTCTCCTTTTGTTTAAATCATTATACACTCTTTATCGATGCGAGTCAAAGGCGGGTTTTTTTCTCCAGATTTCAGCGAGTATGGCGGCTGTTACGATGCACCACGTGGCAAAAAGCGCGTTTGGGATGGCGGATTCCGGGGAAAAATGCTTGATAGCGAGAACTGCGCCCATCCCCGCATTCTGCATGCCCACACCTATTGCAAGCGTGCGCCTTTTTTTAAGGTCAAACTTGAAAAGCATTCCTGCCAGGTATCCGAATAATAATCCGAATATATTGAGAAGCACCACTCCTATAATAATTATCATCGTGATCTTAGCGAGCGCGTTTTTATTCAAAGCGACTACCAGTCCGCAGATAAATGCTATAAAAAGCGTGGAGAAGGCCGGAAAAATCGGCTTTACCCGCGAGATAGCTTTATGGAAAAAATGCTGAGCTGCCAGGCCTGCCAAAAGCGGTATGATGACCATCATCATTATGCTTTTAAACATGGGCCAGAACTGTATGGGGATATATTGGCTTCCCAAAAAATACATGAGGCCGGGCGTCACTATAGGAGATACCAGCGTCGTAGCAGCTGTAAGAGCCACTGAAAAAGCCACGTCTGCCTCAGCCAGGTATGACATGACCCCGGCTGCCATGGCGTCAGGAACGGCCGCCGCAAGTATCAGCCCTATTGCCAGAGCCGGAGGTATATTTAAAATCTTTACTATTAAAAAAGCCAGGGTAGGCATTATCACAAACTGCGCAGCTACACCCAGCAAAACAAACTTCGGTTTTTTAAAAATCGGCTCGAAATCCTTTACAGAAAGAAGGCATCCTATCCCGAACATGGTGAGGCTGAAAAATAGATCGCTGAAAGACTTTAGCGGTAAAAATACCTGCGGGACAAAATACCCTGCTACTGCCGCCGCAAGCACCCACACCACCAAAAGTTTCGTAAACCAGTCTGAAAATTTATTCAATGCTACAGCGATCATAGGCCCCTTGCCAGCAAAGAACTTGAAAAACGACGTTGTTGAAAAGTATAGTTGTTTAGGCTTTCGGCTGCGGCGCTTTCTTTAACGGCAGTATCCCCGCCATTTCGCCGATCACATTCACCAATTCCGTATTCGCAGGGATCACAATCTTCGCGTTGTTGGCTAAAGATTTCTCCACTGCTTCGAGTTTACGCAACACCTGGGCATTGCCGATAAAATACTTTTCCGCTGCCTCGTTTAACAAGCGGATTGCCTCTGCCTCGCCTTCTGCTTCCAGAATCCTGGCCTGCCTGAAGCCCTCTGCTTTTTTAATCTCCGCTCTTTTCTGTCCGTCGGCCGCGGTTTCAGTGGCAGTGGCAAAATCAACCGCCGCGATTTTTTCATTTTCCGCCTTGACCACCTTGTTCATCGTTTCCTGCACGTCCTTGGGAGGATCGATCTCTTTTAGTTCTGTGCGCACGATTTCAATGCCCCAGCTCGAAGTCTCTTCCATTAAAGTTTTATGCAGCTCCGCGTTAATCTTTCCGCGCTCGCTGTTTGCTGATTTTAAAGTCAGGGTCCCGATAATATTCCTGAGAGTGGTCCTGGCCAGGTTTACGATCTGGTATTGGTAATTAAAAACATTGTACTGGCAGCCTTTGACGCTTTCCGGATCTGCCTTCACTTTAAAATATATCTGGGCATCCACCTTGGCATTAAGATTATCGTTGGTGATGATCTCCTGAGGATCGGCATCCACCATTTTTTCGGTAATGTTTATCTGGTACATCTTATCTATGCCCGGGATGATCCAGTTAAAGCCTGCATTGGCAAAAGCGCGGTATTTTCCTAATCTCTCGATTAATCCGCGATGAGTAGGCCTGACAATCCTTATACCTGAAAAAAATACCATAATAACAGCCATGACAAATAAATAAAAAATATTCACCTTGCCCCTCCTTTTTTTAAGACTACATTAAACCTATGTCTACTGTTATGATTTTCCCTGTATATTCCGGGCCTTTATTTTTATAGAAGCCTTGCTTCGGAAACTGCATGGTAACAGTAATGCCGGCTTTTACGCTGACTCCAAGAATTTCTCCGGTATCCGCGTCCAAGCCTGAAGGCACGTCCACGGAAATCATAGTAATTGATCTTTTATTCAAATCGCTGATGATACTTTTGGCCGGCTCTTTTACCTCTCCCCTGAGCCCTATTCCGAATATAGCGTCTATTATTAATCCATGGTCCAGGCTGACAGGCGCGGAAATTTCGCGTATTTCCACCCCGATCTTGTCCAGGGCTTCGGCATTTAATTTTGGGTCATTTTTGAGATTTGCCCTCCTGCCGATCAAATAAACGCTGACATCTATACCTTTATTAAAAAGATGCCGAGCTACCACAAATCCGTCGCCGCCGTTGTTACCGCTCCCGCAGAAAACAGCTACCTTTTTATTTTTAATATTTTTTAACTCTGACAGGGCTATATCGCTTACAGCCCTGCCGGCATTTTCCATCAGCGTAATAGAGGGAATATCTTTATCTTCTATTGCTACCCTGTCCAATTCCTGCATCTCTTTTACGCTTACTATTTTCATCGACTTTTTAATTATATCTCGACCATTGGCAGATAGCCAGAAATAATAAGTTTAAATAAACTCTACTTTAAGCCCTTTATCCAGCGCCCGGGCCAACCTTATCAATGTCTTAAGAGAATAACTTTTATTATGGGTATCCTCCAGCCTTGACACTGTCTGCTGAGTAGTATGAAGTCTTTTGGCAAGGTCTTCCTGGGTAATGCCTTTCTCCTGTCTGATTTTAGCTGTCTGTATAGCTAAGGAGACATACACTTCTTCTTCGTTAAAAGCCTTTTTGAATTCTCTATTCTTCAATTCCTTTTTCAGGTAATCCTTGAATTTTACTGTATTCTTCATATCTAAGCCCTCCTTTATTGACTTAATCTCATAAAGTCTTCCATTATTCTATCTGCTATTTCAATATCCTCAACAGGCACTTTATCTGTTTTCTTAATAAACCCATGAGTCATTATTATTCTCTTGCCGCAGAAGAAATACAAAAACCTGTATTCATTGGTCCCAAACCCTATCCTTAACTCTCTTATCTTCCCTTTTATAATATCTGCGTATGGCCTTGGTAAATCAGGGCCTTGCTTTTCCAGCATCTCTATCCACTTTGTAACTTTTGCTCTTTCTCTAATCTGCAGTCTCTCAAGAAAATCAATAACCTGGCATCTGCCTCTGTGATCCCTGTAAAACTCTATCTCATACATCCCCTTCTCCTTTCTATAATACACTATTTTTAGTGTATTGTCAATGTCTATTAAATAACTGCCTTACGCTATAATAGACACATCCGGAGGAGGTTTTCTTTCAAATATTTTTATTTGATTTTAAAATAGGGTGATATTAGCCGCCCTGAGGGAAAGAGCCTTCTTCGTACATATACCAATTAGCCGAGTCAGTAATATAGGTATGGATATTCAGCAAAGCCTTGCAGTGCCTGTCTTCTTCTTTAAGTAAAAAATTTAACAGTTTGACGAGATTTTTATCTTTTGATTCCTTTAGAAACTTCTGGTAATAGCTGTATCCGGAGTTCTCGAACTCTATGGCGAATTCCAGGGCTTCTTTGTCACTTTCGCTTGGTTTTATTTTTTCTTTCAGGTCTTTTATATTCCTGGCGAATATCGTAATATCTTCCGAGGCCTTATCCCGGGTATCATCCGGGGTCAGATCAGGAAAAGCGCCTTCCTTAACCATGCTTTCATAGAATACTTTTATTATTTTTACATGCTGCGTCTCATTTTTTGCTAAAAATTCAAAAGTTTTTTTAGTAACGCTGTCTTCTACCTTCTTCGCGGAATCAATATAAAACTTATAGCCCTTCTCCTCCATCTCAAGCGCTTTTTTAAGCATATCTTTAAATGATATATCAGGCATAAATTTACCCCCTTTTACGTTTTATTTGTAATTATTATACCATATTTCAATACAAACTTGGGGGTGATTTTCTGAGAACTATGCATTCGTTCAGGCTGTCTTCGGCTTTTTGGAGGAAATCCTTGAATTCTTTATAGCCGGAGGCGGGCGTATGCGCTCTTTTATAATGCCGGCGTATTACCTGTTTTATGCTGTTCGAGGTTTTCAGGTATCTGACGCTCACGTCGAGCCATCCGGACTCCAGGCTTACATCCGGCGGTATGTATTCGAAAATAAAACCCTGGGGTATTATGAATTCTCTTATATCTACGTTTCCATACTCTCCGTAAAATTTCAAAGGGTATTTTCTTTCTTTGGGATAAAACTTATTAACAAGACTTATGGAGGAATCCCCGAAGAACATTATGCTGCCTTTTGGTTTCAGGTATTTACGGATAAACGATTTTACCCCTATCGCAAGAAAACCGTATTCATTATCTTCTCCTATAATCTTATAACTCAGGAGCTTTCCGCCCTGGGTCAGGCTTTCCAGATACGCCATCATGTCTTCCCTGGATTTTTTAGTGGCGAGCTTGATGGATTTTCTCGTATTTATAGACGTCTGCCTGTCAGAAATAGCCACATTTTCCACCAGGGCGTCGCCGTCGGACCTGAGCCTTATGCGCGACCTGGAAATATTGACTTTCTGCCCCAATTCCATAAAAGGTAACTGTGTAAATTTCCCTTTATCGCCATCAACAATAAAAGCGTAGCTTCCTTGCAGGCTATAAGGCGTTTCCCCGAACCTGTAACCATCCTCAAGAGGATCCAGAAAATATATTTCGTTCCCCAGCTTTACCCCAGCTATCAAATGATCAAATGCCCAGGGATTCGGCAGAATACCGGCCGGGTCTCCGCTAGCTTCTCCGCATACGAGGACCGGATACGCCTCTATCCCTATCTCTTTAAGCATAGTAATTAAAAGCACTGTCTGGTCCTTGCAGTCCCCGAACTTATTTTTAAATACTTCGTCCGCAGGATGCGGTTCGTAATTATGCTCGTCCAGGTTCATTGACACGTATCTGTAATTATCATAAAGATATCGGGCTATGGCCATGATTTTATCTTCCGGGCTGATCTTACTGCCGGTTATTTTCGCCGCCTCGGATTTTATTTCAGGGCTTGAGACTATATTCTTTGAAAATTCTTTCCAATACCAGGCGTTTAATTCTGACCAGTCTTTCATTGTGGAAATAAAAGTGATCGGGAGGAATTCTATTGCCGCAGGGGTATAAGATTCTATCGCGAGATTTTCATCATAGATGTCATCGTCCTTGAATTCCCATTTATATACAGTCCTTCCTTTTGGCCGGGTGATCTCAGGATCTTTTTGGGTATTCATATTCCTGAAATACAGCTTAACGCTATCCGGCGCATCCAGCGTAACTATGATATGCTTAAAAGGGTTCGGAGAATATAAATTTACCGTATCAAAATATTCTCCTTCTATAGGACTATATTTATTAAAAACCGTGTATTCATAGTCTATGGTGCTCCCTTTCACCACATTCGGCATGGTGATTATCTTTTTCCTGTTGTCGGAATAATCGCTCTCGCTTGACACATCCACGTCCTGGATCATCTTATAGCGGTATTTTTTCCCGTCAGGCGCGGTGATAAAGGCCTTTATGTTTTTTACGCTCTGCCTCTTCTTATTGTAGACGATAGGAATCTCCCCGAAAGACATCGCGTCTTCATTCTGTATCCTCTTTACGTGCCGGATATTTTCCGTGTAAGAATAATCAGGGTTGAGCCGAGTATAATATGAGAAAAATATATCCACGTCCGATTCGTCGGCGTGCAGTTTATCCCAGTCCTCTTCCGCGTAACAAGCGCCGGATATCGCTAAAAACAAAACTATTACCAATAATTTTTTCACTATCTTCCCCCTAAAATACAAAAACCTTCACAGGAATTACTACTATGAAGGTTTTACTTTTTTAATGTCCGGGATTTACCCCTTCTAAACTCGGGACTGCTATCTAATTGTAAATAGATTATATCATATATTCTCAATTAATCAAGCTAAGTATTAGCGCGTCTCATCCCACCCTAACTTGTCTTGTTCGCAGGTAGTGTGTGCCTCAATAGGTGAAGAGGTCTTTCAGCGAATAGTCTTTTCCAGCCGCATTATTTAACGCGTTGCGGACCTTTGATTGCACATGCGGGGTTAGCCGCCTGCCCTTAATGGCCCGGGCGACCATTTTATGCGTAAGCTGCTCATCTGAATGGGCAACAAGATCATGCGGCTTAAGTCCGCTCGCCGCCATGATCCTCGAAATCGGCTGCTCGCCAAGATTTTTCTCTATATCAGCTCTCATGGTTCAATCATGTACAGGCGTTCCACTTTTTTTCTGGCCCAAGGGGTTCGTCTCAGGAACACCAGGCTGGACTTGATGCTGGGGTTTTTTGCAAAACAGTTTATCCTGATCCTTCGAGACATCTCTTCCCACCCGTATTTTTCAACCAGATGTGTAAGGATCATTTCAAGAGTAACACCGTGAAGAGGGTCTTTGTGTTTATTATCGATCATAATGTGTCCTTAATTATATCACTTTTATAATTATCTGCATAATAATTATAACTTGAGGTGCCAAATTGGCACCTCAAGATTATAGCCTCTTGCCTTGTCCTGCCACTTTTATTCTATCTGTTCCTTTCTGCATAAAATAGCGTAGAATTCTCTCCGCAGTGCGGAGAGAATTGGATAAACCTCATAAAATTTAACCATATGCCATAGGTTCTGCGGGTTTCTTTCAAATATTTTTATTTTAACTCCTGCTGTATTGATCTTTTCAAAGCATTGGAATCCGGGAGTTTTCCTTGAAAATTTTTCGGCAGATTCTTTGTAAAATAATATTCGGCTACTCCCACAGGCTTTTTAACGCTTTTCAATGCATATTCAACAACAATATTATCCTTTTCCGCGCACAGGATAATACCTATTGACGGATTCTCATCTTTCAGCTTCACTTGTTCGTCCAATAGATGCAGGTAAAAATCCATTTTGCCAGCATATTCCGGTTCAAACTTACCAGTCTTCAACTCCACTGCCACAATGCATTTCAGTTTGCGGTTGAAAAACAGAAGATCAATAAAATATTCGTTATTTCTCAGCATAAGCCGGTATTGATTGCCGAGAAATGAAAATCCGTAACCAAGCTCCAGAATGAACTGTTTGACTTTTTCAACGAGGCGTTTTTCAAGCTCTCTTTCCAAAACCGGTCTTGTGATACCGAGAAAATCCAGGTTGTAGACACTTTTTATTGCCTCATCCGCCTGTTCAGCAAGATGAACAGGCAAAACTTTTGGGAAATTATGAGTTTTCTGTCTTTGGCTCAATTCGTACGCATTGGCTTTTATCTGATTAAGAAGCACATTCCTTGACCAGCCGAATTTAATACTGGACGTTATGTAATATTCCCTCTCTTTCATGTCCTTTGCCTTCTGCATAATTAGAATGTTGTGCCCCCATGGCAATTCTGGCACAAGCTGTGCCAGTTTTTGCTTATCCCTATATTCAAGATAAAACATTCTCATACGCCAAAGATTATCCCGGGAAAATCCTTCAAAATTAGCATATTCATTAGCAAGGTCGCGGGATAATTGCTCCACAACGCCTTTTCCCCAGCCAAACTGTTTCTGGCGCTCCACGATATTTCTACCAATATCCCAGTATAATGTTATTAGCTCCTTATTGACCGATCGGATAGCCTGAATCCGCGCAGTAACAATACGCGATTTAATTTCATTCAAGAATTTAATGTATTCCTTACTTATTATATCTTTCATCTTCAACGCCTCCTTTCTACCATATAAGACACATCCGGAGGAGGGTTTCTTTCAAATATTTTGAGAAACAACTTGAAAAACGACGTTGTTGAAATGTAAAGTTGTTTGTCTAAACTTAAATTTATTTAAAGCCTATTAGTGGTTTTGGCTTAATAGGCGGAGGAGCCATGAGCCTGCGGATGGCATCGAATATTGCCTGGATATCAACGTCGTGCTTTTCGATTTTTCTTTCAAGTTTTGCCAGTTTATAAGCAAGTTCTTTATTCATAGATAGAATCTGTCTTAATTTAACGAATGCACGTATAATGGCAATATTTACTTGTATAGCGCGGTCGCTATTGAGTATACCTGATAACATAGCTACGCCCTGTTCTGTAAAAACATGGGGCAATTGTGGTGAAAACTTAAGGGGCTTGAGGTGGTCACAAATTGTGACCACCTCTTCTTTTTCTACCCCAGTCAATTGGAACATGAAATCTCGAGGGAATCTGCTCATATTTCTTTTTACAGCCTGATTTAAAACCTTAGTAGATACCCCATAAAGTTCTGCTAAGTCCCTGTCCAGCATTACCTTATGTCCCCTTATCATAAAAATCTTCGGTTCAATCATTTCCTCCGAAACAAGCTCCTTCATTGCTACCTCCTTTCTGAACTTATCACAATCTGTGATATGTTAGTCTCTAAGGTCACAATTTGTGATCTTAGAAACATGTCTATTTCCTGCCATATAAGACACGTCCGGAGGCGGGTTTCTTTCAAATATTTTGGGAATTTTTAAAACTTGAGGTCGCAATTTGCGACTTCAAGTTCATAACCTATTGTTTTACAAGAAGATAGCCATAAATAGAGTGGCTATATTTCCAGGATGGTATCACATTTTGTGATACCACAAACAACTGGAAAAACGACGTTGTTGAAAAGTATAGTTATTGGAGTTCGGTGAGGCCTTTGTGGAACTGGCGGGACTGGATGTAAAAGCGGCGGCACAGGTCTATCTGCGAAAAATTCTCCATGCGGGTGCCCTGGTCTTCCAATAGAGCGTCGATCAATAAAACAGCTTTCCCCGATGAGGAAATCCCGGCTAAATAATCAGGCGTGAAAATCCCAGAACTAACGATAAAGTCGCCTCCGGGGAGCTTTTCAAGCTTTATCCAGGCATCTTTACCGTGCGTGAAGTCAGTTTTGATCAACAGGTAGCGGCTAGTTAATTTCTTAAGGGTTTTAATGACCTGCCTGCGCCTGGCAGTATCTGTCCACGCGGCAGGAAGCCGGAGCTGGGAAGCGAAATCCTCGAGATTAAGAAAAAACTCGTCATTGGCCTGCCTCGCGGATTCAGCTATCAAGAGTAGATACGCGGTTATGGCTCTCTCATCCTGGCTCGTCAGCATCCCGGATAAAAACTTCTTTTCCTCCAAAAGAGCCCTGGGGATCCTGAGAGTATCAGGGAGTTCTGGCTTTACGACAGGCCTGTCAGGCCTTTTGACATTTTCCTCCTCACCCGCCAAAAGAAAATTCCTCATGCGCGTAAGCTTAACCCTCGCAAGCTCCGGAGAATCAATGATGACGGCTGATTCGTAATTAGCCTTTAACGCGGCGACGCTCCAATTGGCGCTACCGTCAACAACAAACCTCTCGTCAATAATGATAAGCTTATCGTGGAGAAGGCGGTGCGATGAGACCAAATATAATACAGCGCCGGCTTTTTGCAGGGCCTTGAAATGAGCGCCTAATTCAAAATCATTGCCAGACTGAAAGCGGGTATTCAGGTATATTTCCACATTCACGCCGCGCTGTAACGCCTCAGTGAGGTCTTTTACGAGCAGGGCCACGGGAGCTGTGGAAGGCTTCAGGATGTACATAGACATAACAATAGACTTCTTTGCGCCATCCAAAAGCTCAATGACAGCTGGTTCGTACCCGCGATCCGAGATATCCGCGACTTTCGCATCGTGAAAATCAGCGGCACCAGCCGGAACAGATATAATGAGTGAGGTGAGTAAAATCAGGAATAGCAGTTTAAGGAAAGGACGATTCATATGGTATATTTTTTAATCTTCGCCGATTTCTTCTATCCATCCGCCTTTTGACATAAAACCTCGCTTTTCTGGTTATTAAAATCTAACTGCAAATCTAATACCTATTTCAGTAGAATGATTCTTAGGATAAGTATTATTGTAATAAGTGACTCCTCTTAAACTACGAGAGAAATTATAGGATGATATTTTAGATTCTTTTATATACCAATATTTCACAAAAGGTTCTATAGCCAGCTCTACTTTATCTGCTTTCTTTTGGAACTTTACAGAACCTCTTAAACCATATCCTCTCTCTTGATTAAATTCATTATCACCAGAAACATAACTACTGTTAACATGATGCACCTTTCCCCATAAAAAATAATCATACTCCAGTTTTGTCGCAATAGACCATCTTTTTCCTAATTCAGTATTTATCTCTACGCCTATTGGACTATATAAATAAATAATTTTATTCTCATCCCACACACCAGTTTTGTTTGTTTTCAAATATCTATACCCTATTCCTAAATACGGTGTAATAATATTTTTCTTTGTTATCAAAAAGTCGTAACCAGCTAAACCTCTAAATTCTAATATATGCTCTCCTGTATTATCTAGCGAGCCATTATTATCTATTTTTCCAAAGCTTCCTTTTCCTTCTATCTTAAGCATGCAATGATTAATTTTTGTAAAAAGCAATGGTAATTCCCCGCGATAAGTATGCGAAAGGTCTAACCCATATAACACGCCATGCGATTTTAAATATGGCATTTTATTTGTTATATAAGATGCCTCTGCGCCAATTTCCCATATATGTTTTTTGGGCGCATCGGCAAAACTATCTGCGGTCATAAAAAAATACAAATATATTACGAGAACGGGAATTAAAATTGTTAGGATTGATTGTTTTTTATCCATCTCTTTAAGAGCCTGCCATGGACGTGTAACTAAATAGGATTCCTATTTTTCCACCTGCTTAATCATAATCATCAGGCTTATCTTTCTTATCAAAATCTTTCAAGAAAATTTCAACTGCAAGCTTTTCTCTGCCACTCAATTTACTTATTTCAATCTTATTAAGCCGTTCTTTAGCATCACTTAAATCTACAAACTCTTGCAGATTCTTATAGCCTATACGCCATCTTGTTTTTGCTGCATAATCGCCCATGCTTAAACTCTGGCTTTGAGATAAGAAAGCCTTGACGAGACTCACAAGCCCTTCATCAGTAGAAACTAAATCAGATATAAAATTTTTTACCTCATCTTCATTGCCCCATCTTCTCCAACCATAGATAATATATGCCAATTTTCGATGTTTGTTTAGCTTCCCCTCACGATAAAACTTCCTAATTTTCTCAACACACAATTTCTTGAACTCATCAACCTCTTCCTCAAGAATTATTCTATCATAGTCCGATTTCTTTTCTATCCCACGAATCTCAGTAGATACTTCCTCTACGCAACCAAAAAGCCCTTCTGAATTTTTTATAGCTTCTTTAAAAATAGAACTCCTCTTTACCTTATCATCAACTCTTTTAAGATAATGATAAATTATTCTCATAATATGCATATCTGAGCCTATACCTAAGAATCCTACGGTCTCTTCGGGAAGCTTGTCTGATATATCAAAAAGAGGAATTATAATATTCTGGGCATAATCCAAGCTTAAAATATCAGTATAATCTTCTAATCTCGCAAGAACCTTTTTTATCCTGCCATTTTTGAGATATTCTTCCAATAATTGCGCAAAGGCATCCTTATCATTCATAGCATTAAGCAATTTATCAATCTCGAATTGTGAAAGCTCGCCTTCTGGAACATCCAGGATAAAATATCTGTCAAATAACTCTGTAGAGCAGATTCGAAGTTCTTTAGTCCATCTACTCTGCCAATCATTTCCATAATGCATGTTTCCAAACAACCCCTTTATTTGTGGGAACAACTGAAAGATTATTCTTCGAACTGATTCTCGTGTACTTTCATTGGCAGTATTGATTATTGCATCTATATGCTTTCTTCTCTCCTGTTCATCATCTCTCCCGCCAGACATGTTTGATTCTGTATGAGTTAATAAACGATTCTCACCTCTCATTGCACTGTATATTTCAGGCACAAAAACCCTAATAGCTTCCAAACCAATAAAGTCAATTGGATTTAGTTCAAAAGAATCGCCTTGCTGAATAAGGGAAAAATTAAACCTCAGGCTATTCACATATCTTTTTACATCTCTCAAAGAAGTAAAAAAATCCTTGAATCCTGCATGAAAAAGATTGCCCCATTTAGTCATATCCCAGAGTTTCTCAGGAACAACCTTAACTATAGAATCAAGTTGAGATAACAAGTATTCGTGTAATTTCTGCTCTTGAACAAATGGAACATCAAAGTTCACTTGCACTATTTTTTCTAAATACTCTTTTCCTGAGACTCCTTTCTGTTCTTCAAGGCTTTTTTCAATTATATCTCTGTCAAACGCGAGTAAATAAATGGTATTATTGAAATCAGCATTTAGTTTCACTAACTGGAATATTTGTTTAATTTCTTTCGTATTCAAACGATCAATATCATCTATTACTATCAGGAATTTCTTATTTCTTTTTTCTATAAGATTATTCAGTTCATCTCTAAACTGCCTTAAAGTTTTCTCATTAACCTTAGAATACTGCAAGAAAAAATCGCTGATAGAAGACATCAACCTCTTTGAAAATCGCAGAACCAAACCCAAACCAATGAATAAAAGCGAAACTATCCAAATAACTGCTTTAAATTCAGCAAAATAAGTTCTTCCTAAAATAAATAGGCCTACCAAAAATAGCAATATGGGGATTGCATAACGAAGTGCATTTGAAACTAAAATGGCAGAACTTAGGAAGTGTCCGTACAATTTCAGTTTTTCAGAAATCTCCTTAGCATTCTCAGACTTATCAACATAACTCAAGTTATTAGCAATCTCATTAAAAAATACAGAAGTAAGCTTATCTTGTTCTGAAAAGTTCCAAGGATTAAATTCAATGATTGCTGGTTTCTTATTCTCTGGGAATTCCTTAGTTTTCCTGATGTTGTCGAGAAGTATATTTATAATAGAGCTTTTTCCGGAACCCCATTTACCATACAAACCAATAACTATTGTATTTTTATCTTTGTGCCGAAGAATATTTCTTGAAAGAGATTGAGCAAATTTTCTTCTTCCAAGAATATCTTCTTTATCCGAAATTATTGGCGCGTCAGACAGAAATATATTTTGGTCAGCCGGAGCTATCTTATCATTTTTATTCTCCACTTTGCCTCCGCAATCTTATATTATACCCCTTTATTACCATTAATACATTTACTAGGACACATCATTTTGGGACACTCTACAAAGAGGTGTGTCCCTTTTTTGACACGCCTCTTCTATTTTCCATTCCTTCTAAGCCGAGAGTATTTTGCTCTGTATACTAAGTATATAAGGATCTCCTGGCCGCATAGAGAGGGCTTCCTCTGTATATTTGGATGCTTGAGTTTTATATATTTCTGCCATAGCATTTATTCCATCTTGTTTACTGTTTTTACAAAATTCTAGATCAATTTTTGCCATAAGCATTAGATTTTGAACATCTCGATTCTTTCTAATCAACTCTTTTCCTATCTCATTAGCCTCTTTTATACGCCCCATAGCTAGCTCATAACCAGCCTCAATATTTTTAAGGATTGACGCCTTCTTTCCAACCAATCTATCTTTTAGATACTGTATATCAACTTTGGCAATTTCAGGG
>Ga0247841_10008746_pt1 | contig 14432 bp, 24 predicted proteins | sample LaCruzMarch2015__2_FD_192410 | JGI IMG/M metagenome (GOLD analysis project Ga0247841, IMG submission 192410) | Freshwater microbial communities from meromictic Lake La Cruz, Castile-La Mancha, Spain - LaCruzMarch2015_18m | ecosystem: Environmental > Aquatic > Freshwater > Lake | place: Spain...
TGGTCTTGTAATAGGGAGTTATATTCATATAGCTGTTCATTGTTCATTTTTTGCGGGGTCAGGGATTGAATTGCAGGATTTTTCTGGGGTGGGTGCTTATTCTTTGTTGTTATCAGAATCAGATGACTATACAGGTAGGTCTCTGACAGGACCACAGATACCAATGAAATATAAACCTGATTATAAAAAAGGTAAAATTATCCTAGAAAAATATACTTGTTTAGGAGCACGAACTACTATAATGCCAGGAGTTACAATGTGTGAGGGATCTGTTACAGGGGCGCATACGTTAATAACAAAGGATTGTGACCCTTGGTGGATTTACGTTGGTGTACCTGCTAAAAAATTAAAGGAAAGAGAAGATGATATGGTTAGATTAGCTGCTGATTTTTTGGAGGGAAGATGAGTCAAGGGGTCTATAAAATTACAGAACAATTCGAGGAAGAGATAGCTAGATATACCGGTGCTCCATACGTGTGTTGTGTGGACAGTGCTTCAAATGCTTTGTTTTTGTGCCTCTTGTACTCTAATGTGAAAGATATAGAAATAACCATACCATCGCATACCTACATGTCAATTCCAAATGAGATAATTCGTGCGGGTGGAAAGGTCAAGTTTAGACCTAGCCCAGAAATTTTATATGGGGAATACCAACTTAAACCTACAATAATCTGGGACAGTGCTCTTCATTTCACTGCTGATATGTTTCGTCCTGGTATGCTCCAGTGCCTCAGTTTTACTGGTCCATATAAAATTCTTTCAATTTCAAAAGGAGGTGCTGTGCTTTCAGATGACATTGAGTTTATTAATTGGGCTAGAAAAGCTCGTTTTTCTGGAAGGAGTGAGATGGATTATCATGAAGAAAAGATATTTAATCAATTAGGATTTAACATGTATTTGTTACCGGAACTAGCGGTCAGGGGATTACTGATGATGAAGCATTTTTGGGATTTTAAAGGCAATAAAATCCCTCAAGAAGACAGAGCTATCCCATATCCTGACCTTAGTTTAAGTAGAATTTATACTCATCCTGAAGAATATGATAGATGTAGTTATTGGAAGAATTTATGATTTCCCTTGCTTTACTCATTTTATTTTGTTTATGTTAATTATTAAATAAAATCAGAGGAGGATACTTATGGCAACTTGTCCTAACTGTAATCACAATCCTTATGGTTTCAGTCACAATTGGATGTGGGTCTATTTATGTAATGATTGTGGCGGTCTTTTCTGTCATGAATGTGGAACGATGGCAGCAGGTGATAATGTTAACTGTGCTCATTGTGGTTCCGAAAATACTCAAAAAGACTATGAATGCTATGGTGAGGAATCCTGAAAATTTTAATACTGCTATTCTCCTTATTATGTGTAGGTTGTTCCACTATTAATTACGGGAATTCTACAACATATGTTGAGAGTAAAATAGTCGGGTATACTTGTATAGATGGATACAAATACTGGATTATTGAAACAGGAAAACAAACAAGACTGACTTTGGTATATAATATGAAAACAAAAACCGCTAAGTTGTGTCCAGAGAGCACTGGTAAATAAGGTGGGGTGATATAACCCCACCTCTTTTTATTCTTTTGCAAAATAGGAAGTAACTGTTTCTAAAAACGCTGTTCCTGTGCCTAATATCACAGGTAAAAAAAATCCTGTGAGTGCTGCTGCTGTACCTACTGCTGCTATTGCTGCCATGCCACCTATCAATCCCAGTATATGAGATAATCCTCCCCCTCCCTTGATTTGAGCTATATTTTTCACTTTATCAGTGTCAAGTCTATTTCCATTTTTTTCAGCAAGTTTCTGTAAACCCATAAGAATCATCTCTTGTTGAGGAGATGGTGTTTTTACACCTTGCTCCCACTTCATAACTGTCTGGCTGCTTGTATCTAAAAGATTACCTAACTCTATCTGTGAAAGATTAATTTTTGACCTTAGAGCGATAACATCCTCAGCTTTCATCATTCTGTACCTCCCTTTCCATGAAGTTTGTTACCTTCAGCTTCTTGTCTAAGTTTACTTTTATCCGTTATTACATCCCTGTTTTCTTCCCACTTTCCTTTCCCTTTTCATTTTCCTTTGCCTCCGTTGTTGCCCCTTTTTGTTTCCCTGTGTTGCTGCCGATAGTAATGGTTCCATCTTTGTACATATTGACAGAATGCTTATCGACCTTTACTATCTTATCTTCTTTGTATATTTGTTCAACTATCTCACCCCCCTTTCAATGAATGCGTTAACTATCAATTCTCATTTCAAATTCTAGCTTTGAATCATCATTATGGTATTTCAAGCTAGACATAAATTGTAGAAAACTTAGAAAAGTATCTTTCCCTATTTTGGATATAGCAAATTGGTCTGCTTCTAGTTCACGAAGAGGTACTATCCCCCCTCCTCTAATCTCTGTTTGCTTTTGGTAAAAGTGTCCACAATGAAAATGCCCAACTTCATGCCAGATAGCAGCTTCTTTGAACTGGGGTGTTAATTTCATGAATCTACCACCAACATAAATTCGATAATTTTTTAGCGAAACTGCTATAAGATCCTTTGCATCAATATTAATAATTTTAATTGTTTTTGTCCCTTTTACTAGTCCGATCAAAGTCAATAGGTCAGTAATCTGCTCTGGTTTTATCCATTTAACAATATAATCTTCTGGTTTAATAAAGGGCCACATTTATTTGGCCTTCTCATACTTAACCCAACGGGTATAAGCCATTTCTAGCATAATTTGCTGAGATTTTGTCATACACTCCCTTTACCGATAACTATTATTAGAGTCTCCAGAAGCGTTACTCACACTTCTATAATCATCTATATAAGCCCTAGCTTGTCTAATATCTCCCTCAAGCTCCCTTTCCGTTGCTTCCAGTCTTTTGTTCCGGAGCATCTTCTCTCTGATTAAAACACTTCTTCTGAAGTCATCTTTATCATTTTCCATCGCCAAGAGTTTATCCTCTAGTTCTTTATTTCTGATAGTTTTTGCTCTTCTGTCTTTCTCAGCCTCTTCATATTTCCTCTGAAGGCTCTTATCATTTAACATCTTTTTTATACGTTCATCAAGTATTGCTGTATCTACTGTGATTTTTAATACCATCTCTATTGCTGTTTCATTTTCTATATATTTCTGAGAGATAATATCTACTTTAGTAATCCCTGCAGTCAGGATAAGGATATCATCCTTTGTGAGTTCTTTGTTATTGTTGGCTTTAACTACAGTCTTTGCTTCCAGATATACTCCTGTTTGCTCCAGAGACTCACGTTTAGCTCTTTCTATAGCCAAGGTCTTAGCTTCATCCAGATTATTGGTAATTGCTTGCCTTACTGTCTTAGTGAAGACTCTGATCTCAGCGTATAGTTCTGGTGTAGTCAAAAGAGTGAAAACAAAAGCTATTGTTAATGTTTTATAGAGTTTAGACATCCAGCAATTCCATGGCTTCTTGATAAGCCTTCCACCCTTCTCTGGTTACATTAACAGTAGAATCCGCACCTCTACCATTGCAGGATACATATCCTTTTTTACGAAGGGAAGAGACTACTCCGGATATTTTCTTTCCTGTTACTTTCTCACCATGAATTGCTCCATTAGAATCAATAGTTTCTGACCAGCAGGAGCTATTTGCTTGGGCTTCTTCATAGGATGAGGTATAACTAGGTAAGAAATAGTTGTTACTGCTCATCTCGTTGCTTACAATTGCCTCTATGATGTAAAGTTCCTTGTTTGTTATCTTCATTTCATTTTTATTTCCTTGTTCCTGATACGAATCTAAAGATAATAACTTTAACATTTATTTTTTACATTATTATATGCAATCAAAATATCAACAACATCATCTACTTCCATATTAAGAGCATAGGCTATATTGTGTACCGCCTGTTCTACACTATGTTCTTTGCTATTTTCCCATAAATCTATGCAGGCTTTTCTTTCTCTGTCTTTTTCATTCTCTTTTTGGTCAGAAGGTTTAAGTTCAAGTAGTAGCTCTTCATATAGTGTATTAAATTCATTCCTATCATTTTTAGTACACTCTCTTTCCCAAGCATCACCCCCACAGTAATCCATTATACTGTCGGCTAATTCTAATGCCCGTAAGATTTTTTTATTTATATCATCTTTCATTTTTATTTTCCTTGTAAGCAGTTAGGCAGAAAAAGCTTAAAATTTATCTATGGTTTTGCCTTCATCATTTAAGATGAAAACAGTACCATGTGCCAATACTTGTTTAGTTTCACCGTTTTTCTTTTGCAGGAAAAGGTAGATTTTATCCGGAGGTTCTGAAAGATAATTTAATGCATCAGTTTGGTCTTCAGTTAAATAAGCTAAACACTGATTAGTATAATCATCCCCTTCACTGCTTATTGCCACAGGGTAATTTGATGCATATCTGGAAAAATCGAAATGTACTATATCGTCATACACGATGTACCCTAGATTTGCTGGTTTTCTAATTTTTACAATCATATTTCCTCCTATCTGTCTGTCTATCTAGTTCTGCCTAACTGCATGGACAATATTAACATAACAATTCTTTTTCTTCAACAGAGTATTTCTCAGTTGTCCTTCAGGGCGTAAGTTTAATTATGGGCCGTCCAGCCCCGTGAGAACATGACATCATTGATTTTTTCTCCCCTAAACCTTTGACCTTCTCTTCGTACTTTACTTTAATCTCATTTTATTACATTTTTGCAGGCAATGACTCCACCGATGGGCATCGTCATTCCTCTTTCACAGTAAAAGCAAGTTGTTGTTCTCATATCGTATTCACTTCTACCAAACTCGTCCACCTCTTCCTCTATTATCTCGCCTTCAAGGGCTAATTGAATAGCATGCTTAAAACAACATACTACAGAATCCTTATGAGAAAGTCTGCCTTTCTCATCAAATATTTCCACTATATGATTTCTTCTTATTGTCAGCATTTATTACCTCGCATAGTCTGAATTACAAGTATGACATTGATAATGTATATCAGACTTAACAATATATTTACTAAATGGTAGATGCATTTTTGAAATGATTTTAGATATCATATTTTCGTTTATGCATTTATCTGCATAGATATAATATTTATCTTCTTTAATAGAGTAAACAACCCTCCCTCTAGGATAATAATCATAATCTTCTCTGGATTTGTATATATGCTTGATAGCTTGCCAATACGAAGAGTGGTCTATTTTATGGATTAGAAAATCCCCACCATAGTTTTCAGCTTCGGATATTGGTGTAGAATTAATAAGGGGTTCTTTAGAATCTGGAAATACCCAGAATATACCTACTTCGGGTTCTCTGCGTTCGTTAATCCTAGCTTTATTAACCCTTTCTATATCATCCAACATTTTATTAAGTTTTTTAATTATCATTTTTATTCCTCATTATCAATTCTCCAGTAACAGGTTTTATCTATAAGGATAACTTCACTGCAACAAATGGCTTCATTATATCCCTTTTCATCCGTCAGGTTTTTGCACTCATCCAGCTTGTTGGCTACATATTCTTCACCAGTCGGAATGTGTCGTATCCTGACCGGAATGTGCAGAACATTGTGCCTCCCTAAAAATGTTGTGTGGCTCATCCATCAATTCCTTTTCTCAGTTCACTAGTTTGTGTAATTAAATTATTTAGAATACTCTTAAGAGGTTCAGTTTGTTCATCAATAATATAAATACCAGGAGCGTATAATATATTATCTATCATCTTTTGAATAGATAAACTAACTGCTGAATCCAAAATTTTAATATCGTTCATGATTACATTCTTTGTCTTTACTTGGTTTATTAAGTTGGAGGTAATAATGTAATTTTTACTAATATCCCCAATACGACTAACATATGGATTATCACTTATATCATTATTTAATGTAGTAAGTGGCTGAGTATAAGCTAAATCAAAGGCTGTTCTATTAGAAACATCCGCTCCTTTTTTAGGATTTCTCACATACTTTCTGATCTCTGATAAATAATTTGCTATCTCTTTTTCCCAGTGTATTGTGTCTATATTAAAATCAAAAATTGATAGTTTTATTAAATGTATAATAATAGGCTTAAATAGACCCTCTATCTTGTCTTTGATCTTTTTTCTTTCAAAAGCCATTTCCACTAATGGAATATTTTCTACTATATCTAGTATTCGTTCAGCTATTTTCATAAAGTTTTCCTTCTAGTTTCTCATACATCTTCCAGAAGAACTTACCTTCTATTAGTTCCTGTATTTCTGGGTTTTTTGCATCCATGAAGATATACCCTATCAGTCTATACTCTACATGCCCGTCAGATCCGCTATCACTCCAATATTCTACTAGTCTTATAGCAACTTCGTCATATATCCCTTTAAATAATTCACCTCTTATTTTTAACAGCTCATCATAAGTTACCAGTTTATCATCTACAAGATAAAGCTGTATGCTGTATATTCTCCCTTGTGATATAACTTTTTTTGTATTTTCTCCATAATGCCATGCCTCATAAGGAATAGGGAAGCATGAAAAGTAAGGGGTGATAAAAGGGGATATCTCCTCGAATTGATAATGATCCTCATTTCTCCAGACATCCTCTAGTGATGTAGTTAATCTGTATTCTTTGTCTTTATAGATCACTTCTGTACTCCTTCTGATTTTTTAAAACAAGAGTTACACTTTACCATCATTTCAAACTTCTCCTCATAAAAACTTTTAAAAATAGCTTTAGTGATTAATCTAACAAATATATAACTACCTATTATTCCTAGAATAGATGCTAATATTACCATTAAAACTTCCATTAATTTTCACCTGCTAATCCGATTTCCTTACTAATCCAGTATTTGATAGGCTCAATAAAGACAAACTGGCTTTCTTTACTATTGCTTTTACCGTGACTACACATGTTACATGGATATGTATCATCTTCTCCAATGGTATGCTGACAAAAACAACAAGGTTCAGAAAATTTATAATTAACTTTATCACTTACTTTCATTATTGTTGTCCTTTATTTTTCGGTCTTTACCCGCACAGTAGGCTGAATAAGCCCATGTGCCACGATAGTCTCTAACCCCTATTAGGGGGCATCCTTCATACCCATCCGCAAAAGCTGACTGGTTACTACCACCACGGTAATGCTTGCCACCTTTGACATGATTAGCAATTAACTCGTCTGACCCGTTGAGCCAGACAAGATAGTTGCTCTGCATTGATTTGTCTTTAAAATTCTTCATTAATAGTCCTCAGAAGATGATTCGTAAACTGACTCATAGGTAGGGACTTCGATCCCTTTAGGTACAACTTTAGTGAGGACAGAAAGTATCCCGGTAGAATCGAATACGTTCAAAGTCAATTTAATGAATCCTTTATTAATATAAACATTTTCGTTTTCATCAACTTCTTCGTGTAAATCAACTTCGGCAAGAATTAAGATTCCAAATTCAGAAACCGTTACTGAATCCCCAACTTGAAGGTCTTCCACTTTCTTAACGAAAACTTCTCTTTTCATCTTTTTATTTATCATTGTTTTTTCTCCTATATACGAATTTACTATCGGTAATTCTCCCTTAAAAGATTCTTGTCTGGCTAATGAGCCAGACAAGATGATATTCTATCTGTAGAACATCTGTGATGCTCTCTGTTGTAATACCCTTTTCCTTAATTCTGACTGCACTTTATGTGTGATAAATTGGGTAACTACGTTGAAGAAAAGCCAATAAGACAATGTTTTCAGTTTGATCTCTTCCAAAATAACAGCACTGGCTATCTCTACTTCGTTTCCGATAGTTTCCTGTTCCTTCTTGCCTAATTCCATTCCATTAATAATTCTTTCATAAACTTCGGGAGATGTATTAGTATGGTTCCAGTTTTTCCACTGGTCTATAAGTTTAGAGAAATCATTCAAACCGCTCATCATAAACTGGGCTATCCTCTCATAATCCATGCTTTCACCCAGATGCTTTTTTGTTATCCGGAATATTGTTTCATTGGTAACCATTCCATTCAAGCAAGCTAATCTAAGAGCTCCGAAAACGAAATCATATTTCCAAGAAGTATCGTAAGAATTATATACGTTGAGAGTTGGGCAGATTATATCCCCTTTCTGTCTGTTCAGTTTATCTACTTCATATTCAGTACCCCTGAAATCATAATTCCATTTTACCCTGAGGACATAGATATTACCTTTTCTAGCATAAATCACACTATTCCTTTTATTTATTTATAAGTCCAAGTAAAAGCATATTTTTTGAAGAAGAGCAACAGTTAGGCAGAAAGGTCTTAGAATTTATCTATCGTCTTGCCTTCATCATTCAAGATGAAGACAGTGCCGTGCGCCAATACCTGTTTAGTTTCTCCATTTTTCTTTTGCAAGAAAAGGTAAATTTTATCTGGGAATTCTGGAGAACTTTCTAGTGTAGTGATCTGGTCTTCGGTTAAACTATTTACACCAAAACAACCTAAACACTGACTAGTATAGTCATCCCCTTCAATGCTTATTGCTATGGGGTAATCCCATGCATACAGAATAACTGGTTGACAGCCAACGAACAACGAGGTATATTGAAATTATGAGCAAACGCTGGAAGACAAGCAGAACATCTATCTTCAATCTTGGATACCACTTTATCTGGTGTCCAAAGTACCGACGTAAGGTTCTGGATGACGCTATCGCAAAGAGACTGGACTTCCATCTCAGGAAGAAAGCGAAAGAGATAAAGGTAGACATCATCTCTTTGGAGATTCTTCCCGAGCATGTACATTTGTTCGTGAAATGTTCTCCTGTTGATGCACCGCAGTGGGTAGTTGGACAACTAAAGGGATACACATCTAAGAAATTGAGGGAGGAGTTTTCTTCATTGAAAAGTCGTTTGCCGTCATTGTGGACACGTAGTTATTATTGTGAATCTGTCGGTCACATCTCCGAAGAAACCATTAAGAAGTACATCGAGGATCAAAAAAACAAGTGATACTGACCTACAAAATCAAGCACGATAGAGATTTCACCGTCGAACTTTCAAAGGCTCGACAGGTGGCAGAACACGCCTTGAAACATGGACAATGTTCAACAGCACAAATCAAACATCTTGGGTTGAAGTCTGCCATTGCAAATCAAATCCTTAGAAAGTATGGCAGAGATAAGAAAATCAAAAAGGTGTCCAACGTCAATCTCATCGTTCCAGGGCAGGGTGTCAAAAACGACTCGAAAATTTCTACCTTGACGATTCCTTGTCTTGCTCTTGTCCTGCCGTATCAATTCTCTGGCTTCACCAAGGTCAATCAAGTCGAAGTGTCAAAGGAATATGCTTTCGTCTCTGTAACCATCCCTGAGAACAAACAAATTCAACCGACAGCGTGGATAGGCGTTGACCTGAATACGACAGGACATTGCTGTGTTGCTTCCAATTCGACAACAGGCAAAATCTTGAAACTCGGAAAGAAAGCGTACCATACCCACAAGAAGTACAAGAATCAGCGTAAGCGTCTTCAGAAGAAAAACAAATTGAAGATGGTCAAGAAAATCAAGAATCGTGAGTCTCGTATCGTCCGTGACCTCAATCATAAGATTTCAAGAAAGGTGGTGGACTATGCCTTGAATAACAACGCGGGAATCGTTCTGGAAGATTTGTCAGGAATCAGAAACACGAAGAAACAAGCCAAAAGTTTCAGGTATTCCTTGCACAGTTGGTCGTTCTATCAACTCGGAAGTTTCATCGAGTACAAAGCCAAGCTGCTTGGAGTACCAGTTGTGAAGATTGATCCTGCCTACACATCTCAACAGTGTTCTAGGTGTGGACTTCTTGGCAACCGAAACAAGAAACGCTTTGAGTGTCCTGCTTGTGGACACGTTGAAAATGCTGATGTCAATGCTTCCTTCGTGATTGGGCTGAGACATCAAGGCATTCTTCAAATGCCAGAAGAAAGAGATTCTGGTATGGGCAGCACTGATACGCCCCAAAAGGCAACTGCACAAGGATGCAGACCTTAGAACCCCACGCCTTTAGGCGTGGGAGTATGTCAGCCTTGCTCCGTCATCATAGACAGTAACATTTTTGGTTACTTCACCCTGATAGAAGCTCTCTACTGCTTTGTCACAGGCAGAGTCGATGTCCTCATTACGGGTAAGCGCATATTGATTAGAAACGATTTTATAGAGTTTACCCGTATCGGGATTGATCAGAGCTTTATAGTCATCAGTGATTATGTCCTGTCCTAATGTGGAAGTACCATGGGAAACCCTATCTTCTGCTACTTTCGGTAATTCGTATACGTTTGAAATAATCATTATATCTCCTTTTGATTTGATGTCTAATTGATTACGAATTTAGACTAGGAAATCTTACCATAAATTTTAAAAATAATCAATATTACTCTTTTATTTACTAGTATAATAGGTGTATAGAGATAGTATGAAGATAGAGGAAAAAACAAAAGCTACTAATTTTTTAGATAAAATCAATGAAATGGCTCGTGTAGGTTCTTTTGGTGATAAGAGAGTAGATATTTATTCTAATGACCATATTCCACCCCATGTTCATTATTCTAATAATAAAGGTCTTATAGCTAAAATAGTAATTCCTATAGAAGATATAAAGAGTATTTCTGAATTACAAATTTTGGAGAAAGGGCAATTATATAAAGAATTTTTTATTTCTGATTTTATAAAATGGATTAATGCAGATAAGATAAGAAGGGGTCAACGTGTTCAGAACAGAGTATTTGCATTGCAGTTATGGGATGCTTTACATAGCATTATCTAAGGTATTTTTTATTTTCATTATCCCCCCAATAAGAGGATATGTATTGTTTATTTAAAAACCAAAATTTTCCTTTGTAATTTTCTGTGGGGGATATAGTATATTCTTTGTTATCCGCACTTAGTATAGCTCCACTATCTTTTTTAAAGTAGAACCACTTAATATTTTTGGATGCTAAGGTATATATCACATCATTAATTTTAAAATCTCTAACTATAATACTTCTATTAAAGAAAAAAGCTAATACACCGCCATTAGTCTCATCACATAAGATAACATGAATATCTCCATCAGAATATACTCTGTTAGTAATTCCTTTCATTTCAATTATTTTGATTAATCCATTATTATTTAAAAAACAATTATAAACCAAATTCTCAAAAAGTAGAGAAATCTCTAATTTTTTAAAGTTTTCCCAAGTTTCTACTTCTGGGAAAACTTCATCAGCCATAGGAAGATTAACACTATAAATATCTGTTAGAATACCTCTATTAATTCCTGTATCTTTGTACCATCTACCTATTAAATCATAATCAAAAAGAATGTCTTTTGTTTTTTCTCTAAATTCATCTAATCCAGTAAGATCAAAATCATATTCAATAAATATACCTCTTTTATACTTAGATTTTAATAAACTGATAGCATTCTTTCTGTTGAGATAAATACTGTATCCTTGGTAAGGGGTTCCGGATAAGTATTCCAGTTTAAGATTATTATTTCCATACCAAAGGGTTGTAGACCAATCTTCTATTAAGGTGTTTCTGCAGTCATATATAGAGTAATTAACACTTTTTTGAATATCTTCAGGAATAGGTGTGTGAGATATAACAGCTATATCTTCTCCATATATCTTAATTTTTTCGATAAGCTCTCTTGTATACTGAGCTTTAACCGGAGTATCCATGAAGGAATCTATTATCCAGATTAGATTATTCATTACTGTTAAATATACTAAAAGATATCTTATAAAAAGAATATTTTGCAGGAGCATTTCTGCCCCTGCTTTTTGCTTTGCCTAATTTTCCACAACTCGGAGACTAATTATAGAGGTGTCGTGTATCTTTAAACCATCACCTCTTTCTGCTACATGGTTACCTTCACTATCTAGGTCAAGACACCAATAATAATTATACCACCAAGGATGGTGTTCCCCTTTTAAACGAGAATATTCATATCGAACTTGAGCTTCTGTAGGCAATGTAAATGTTCTTCCTGTAATTTCCGATAGTATAGAACAGAATTCCATTGCTTCATCCCATGTAATATTACTTATAATATGACCACAACAACCTGCATCTTCACCTCTCCCTCCTGTGATATATCCATATTGAGCCTGTGATATTCTACTACTAATCTTAAACTCTGGTATGGTTACTGAATTGAATTCCCCACTTGGAATAGTTATTAAAGAATATAGCAAATATTTAATTATAGTATTTCTAGTATCCTGACCACTACAATCCCACCCTGCTGTCCAGGCAACCCCTCTACCAGGCATTGTCCAAGGAAAGACTATAAGGTTGTTTGATTCATCAAACCAGCCTGTGAATATACATCCGGGTTTTTTAATATATATACCCTCCAGACTAGGTACGTCATATACTATCTGATCTTCAGACATAGCAGCAGACCCCTCAGCCATAGGTATTTGATGTATCCCACCATTGTAATCATAAGTAATCCAATAATTTTTATATACCCACTTTGCTACAAACGATACATTTCTATTTGGCATTGTGTATGGAAAAGTGACGAGTTTTTCTGATTCATACCATCCTTGAAATGAAGACCCATATTTTTTAGGATCTGGATAATCTGCCTGATATAGTATTGTGCCTGCGGGATGACTAACCTCTATATACATAGGGAGAGGTGGGGCATCAAAATTATAAGTAATACAGGAAGTACAAATTAATAAAGGAGCAGGAGGAGTTGGAACAGGGATAGGGTCAGCTAACCATTTTGCATACAATGTCACATCAATATTGTTTACAACAAACGTATCCCCTAAACTGTAAGTAACTCCACCACCGTTAGATTGAGTATTCCACCCTGTGAAACTGTATCCTGTTTTAACAAGGTTTCCTGTATTTCCAACAACAGTTGCTGTCTGACCCTGCTGGTAAGAATTTGAGTCTGTCGGTACGCTGCCACCGGTATTGCTGTTTCCATAATAAGTGACGGTATATAGTTGAGCCCACTTGGCATACAATGTCACATCAACAACAGTCAGAAAAAATGTCTGCCCAGGGGTGTATGTAATACCGCCGCCATCAGACTGGGTGTTCCAGCCTACGAAAAGATAATCTGCTTTGGCAAGGTTTCCTGTATTTCCAAGGACGGTTGCCGCCTGGCCATTAATTATCAGATAGATGGTTGGGTCAAGAGGCGCACTGCCGCTATTATTGCCATTGCCGTTATAGATCACTGATAAATTTGCTGACCATTTGGCGTACAATGTCACATCGACACTGCTTAGGGTAAATGTCTGCCCTGGTGCGTATGTAATGCCGCCACTGTTTGACTGGGTATTCCAGCCTACGAAAGTGTAACCTGTTTTAACGAGGTCTCCTGTATTATCAAGGACAACAATAGTATGACTCTGGCCGGTCACGTAGATAGTCGGATCAATCGGTACGATACCACTTGTGCTGCTGTTGCCGCTGTAGGTCACTGTCAGATATGTTGACCATTTGGCGTAAAGCGTGACATCGACATTGCCCAGGACAAATGTTTGTCCTGGCGTGTAGGTAATGCCGCTGCCATCTGACTGGGTATTCCAGCCAACAAAGGTATAGCCTGTTTTTACCAGATCGGTATTTTCAAGAACCGTTACTGTCTGACCTGAAATTATTAGATAAGAATTTGTATCCACAGGCACATCTCCACTGGTATTCCCATTTCCACTATAGGTAACAATCAAGCGTTCATCTTTGTTGAGAGCTCCATCTCCGTCACTGTCAACATACAAAGTTGCATCAGGTATTGCTACTGTTGGAAGCCCTAATTCTAGATACAGGTTTTCAAGGTTCGTCCTAACCGTTTCAGTATCAACGTCCATAGAATTACCCTTGATTTCGTCTTTGATTGTTTGATTACTGAGAACCCCATCATTTTCAATATCTAAGGCTATTTTTGAAATTAATTGAGAAAGCTGTGCTTCTGACTCACCTACTTGCAGGATAGAAGAAACGGCGAGTAGGATTGCATTGCTGTCACCTTCCTGACTAATATCCATTTGGTCAAATCTCAGGCTGGGGACACTCTCAATATTGAAAACATTTAAAACTTCAGCCTCAGCCTGTAATCTTGCTTCCGCAAAAGTTATTCCATCTGTCATTAACTTTTTAATTCTTTTACTTGCTAATGAAGTAAGCAGATTTATGTTAACCTCAGATGATACTTCAGATATCGTTCTTAGAGTCAATGGAGCATCTGATAAAACACCAGTAACTTCATTGAAATAAAAGCCAGTAGCAATTATTTCAATGTATTTACTGGTAATTACGCTGCCCATTAAAAAAGAACCTAAATCATCTATTGTGTCTGTTTCGTATGATAATCCTGTAGGGTTTAAATTATCATCCAGCTCCTGAATTGTTATTGAACTACCACTGATGAATGGTCCCTTCTGTACAAATCCAGCAACCGAATAAGTATCAGGTGGGTCTTGGGGAGGGGCAGATTGAGAACTTCCACCACCACCACCACCACA
>Ga0247841_10008747_pt1 | contig 14429 bp, 12 predicted proteins | sample LaCruzMarch2015__2_FD_192410 | JGI IMG/M metagenome (GOLD analysis project Ga0247841, IMG submission 192410) | Freshwater microbial communities from meromictic Lake La Cruz, Castile-La Mancha, Spain - LaCruzMarch2015_18m | ecosystem: Environmental > Aquatic > Freshwater > Lake | place: Spain...
CGGTAAAGTTGACTTTCTTTTCATTTGGGCATGCCCAAATGAAAAGAAAACTGTGTACCATTGTTACCAAATTCTGTGTATTCTTATTTACCGAAAACTGTGCATTGTTATTTACCGATTACAAAAGTATTGCATCAGCCAGAATTGAAGGAAATAATACAACTATTGCAGAATATATTGAAACTAAACTGGGAAAGTCTGAAAATGTCCCGTCGGGGATTAAAGAAATTCAAAATATTGAGAATGCAATGTCTTTTATTGAGGAGAATGTAAAGGATTATCCAATTAACAGAGCTTTTATATGTGAAATGCATAAGATGGTTGTTGAAGGATTGTTACCTCCACCCCATGGCGAAGGTGACTATACTCCGGGAGAATATCGAAAGATTAATCTGAAAATTAATAAATCAAACCATCAACCTCCTGATTGGTTAAGGATTGAAGATTATATGAAAGAATTATTTGACTTTATTCAAAGGGATGATGGTACAAAGTATGACCTGCTTAAAGCGGCTATTGCTCATCATCGATTTGTTTGGATACATCCGTTTGGGAACGGAAACGGAAGAGTGGTTCGCTTGTTAACTTATGCGATGCTCGTCAAAACAGGATTTAATTTTAATGTCGGGCGGATAATAAATCCGACAGCTGTATTTTGTAGTAATAGAAATGACTATTACAATCATCTGTCAGAAGCCGACACCGGAACTGATGCCGGAATATTGAGCTGGTCAGAATATGTACTAAAAGGGTTAAAAGAAGAAATTGAAAAAATCGATAAGTTAACGGACTATGATTTTTTGAAGAAGGAGATATTGTTACCTACAATTAGTTATTCTTTAGATAGGAAATACATTACTGATATAGAAGCTAAGATATTGAAAAGGGTCGCTGAAAAACAGGTTGTTCAAGCATCAGATATTAAAGAATTTTTTATCGGCAAAGCTGATGCGGAGGTTTCCAGACAAATCAGGAGACTTATTTATAGAAATATGCTTGTTTCCGAGAAGGAAAGATCTAGAAAGTATGTTATTAGATTTGATAACAGTTTCCTTCTTCGAGGTTTCATTAAATCGATAGGAGAAAAAGGTTTTCTGCCGATGCGGGATCTGATCTAATCATCAATTTACTCATTTAAACCATTGAAAAGAATCCTGTATGCACTGTTTTATTTTGCGACATTATTTTTGAATATTAATGTATATTTATTGTTATTCAATAAATATTAGTTATCTTTGCGAAATAATTTTAACTTTTAACAATTATGTCAGAAAGAAATAACTTCGTATTTAAAGGCCTGCATATTGTTGCTTGGGTCATCTTCGTTGGTTTGTGTATTGAAGCCGGAGCCTTGATAGTCAATTTTATTTTCAGTCTCTACAAACCTGAATTTGTCCAAAACTTATATCAAAAATTGGACTTAAGTAAAATGTATAATCTTAGTAAATTGGCTTTTTTCGGTATGTATAGCTTTATCATGATCATCTCGATTTTGAAGGCGTACCTATTCTATGTTGTTATCAGGCTTATAAGCAATCTTAATTTATCAAAACCATTCAATAGTTATGTTTCCGTCCGGATTACAAAAATTAGTTACTACACTCTTTCCATAGGACTCATAAGTTACTTAGCTCGACAAACATCCAAAAATTTACTACAGCGTGGATTTGAAATCGACACCTTAAACCAGTTTTGGGCGGACAGTCAAGCATATATTTTAATGGCGGCTGTGATCTATGTCATTGCGACTATCTTTTCAAGAGGAGTTGAAATTCAAAACGAAAACGATTTAACTGTATAAGCTATGCCAATCATTGTAAACTTAGATGTAATGATGGCAAAGAGAAAGATGTCACTTAATGAGCTATCAGAAATAATTGATTTAACTTTGTCTAATCTTTCTATTTTAAAAACCGGAAAAGCAAAAGCAATCAGGTTTACCACGCTTGAAGCTATTTGTAATGCATTAGACTGTCAGCCGGGTGACATTTTGGAATACCAAGAAAATGTTAAAAAACAACGAACCGCTAATGGGCGATTACTCCCGCATTATTGAAAGAGAATGAAATTTTCTCCTATAATAAAGAGACAGAAAAATTATTTCCTTTTCAAGTTTATTGTTAATTTCCAATGGTTTTCACCAACCTCCTTACTATCCCCGGACAAAACTATCCACTATTTCTTGTTTTGTACCCGTTTTAATTAAGTTGTCTTGAAATCTCTGAGTAGTTGACAATTCCAAACTTCATTTGGTAATGTTCGATATAGGTGATTGCCCGTCGCCAGTTCTCGTTATCCTGCCGATACTGTCGGTTGCTTTCTGTTCCTTTTTCTCTGGCCGACAAGGTAAGATTTTGAGGTTAACCAAGTTTGATACCATTCTTTTTCAAATTTTTCAGACATTGAAAGAATCTTCTTACCTGTTTGCAAAATGAAATTCAATAATTAACCCGATGTTGTATATTTGTAAAAAATAAAACATCATGGCAACAATAGTTATAGACGAAAGATCAGTTGGGGCAAAAAAGATGGTTGAGTTCTTAAAAACGCAACCTTACGCTAAAATTATTGACGAAAGAAGGCCAGGCGCGGGACTTGCAAAATCGATTGAGGAGGCACGGACAGGCAAGGTGACAACGGTAAAAAACGCAACCGAGTTATTGGCAATGCTTAAAAAATAGAATATGTACGAAGTCAGTTTTTCAAACCAATACCTAAAAGATTATAAACTTTGTTTAAGGCGAAAGATTGACATTAGTTTGCTTGACGCTGTTTTAATAAGCCTGGTTGAAAACGGATCTGTCCCATTAAAACATAAGCCTCATATTTTATCCGGAAAGCTTAACGGACTTTGGGAATGTCATATTAAGACAGACTGACTATTGATTTGGGAAAAGGATGAAAAGGAAAGGAAAATAACCCTTTTAGGAACTGGTACGCATTCCGATTTATTCAAATAGCAACGGATAAAACTTCATATTCTCCCTTTACAGCTTCCTGAAAAACCGGAATGCCTTAAAATTCTACTAATTAAAAGTTTATTATCTACCTACAACCATAGAAAACAGCACCATATAGGTGCAATTAACGATTTATCAAAGGCGTTCTCCAACTTGGTTGCATCTTTTCGGAAAAAATCGTTTTAGAAAAAGGGAGAGTTGCAACCTTTTCGTTCACCACTTCGATCCGTGTATTGCTTAAGAGTACCAAGCTCTTAAAAGAGTGTAAAAACAAAAAAGAGGTCGAAAATGACCTCTTGTCCTGTTTGGCTCCTCAGGTAGGACTTGAACCTACGACCTACGGATTAATCCCGAAACTTCGGGACCGCTCTAACCAGAAAAATTAATTTTGTTCACCAGCTTTTGGAAATATTCAGAATTATCCCTGTTCTCAATGAGTTTAAGAATGTATATTTTACTCTTCTGTGATTTGATGAATTTTTCGATTTTCATCGCATCTGCCCTTGCAGGACTGACCGGAAAATGAAGGACCATTTCCCATGGAAAGAATTTTGCGGTATATTTCGATTTGCCAATAGGATTGTTGTGCTCCCATAGTCGTTTTTCAACATCTGCTGTATGACCGACATAGTACTTGTCAACAGAATGAGAATATAATATATAGACGTAAAACATAAAAAAATTCGAAATCACAATAAAGGCCAAAATCACACGATTTCAGCCTTTTGGCTCCTCAGGTAGGACTTGAACCTACGACCTACGGATTAATCCCGAAACTTCGGGACCGCTCTAACCAGAAAAATTAATTTTGTTCACCAGCTTTTGGAAATATTCAGAATTATCCCTGTTCTCAATGAGTTTAAGAATGTATATTTTACTCTTCTGTGATTTGATGAATTTTTCGATTTTCATCGCATCTGCCCTTGCAGGACTGACCGGAAAATGAAGGACCATTTCCCATGGAAAGAATTTTGCGGTATATTTCGATTTGCCAATAGGATTGTTGTGCTCCCATAGTCGTTTTTCAACATCTGCTGTATGACCGACATAGTACTTGTCAACAGAATGAGAATATAATATATAGACGTAAAACATAAAAAAATTCGAAATCACAATAAAGGCCAAAATCACACGATTTCAGCCTTTTGGCTCCTCAGGTAGGACTTGAACCTACGACCTACGGATTAACAGTCCGCCGCTCTAACCAACTGAGCTACTAAGGAATAATATCTTTCAACAATATAAGAACCAACATTTAATTTCCTACGGATTAATCCCGAATCTTCGGGACCGCTCTAATCCCGAACCTTCGGGAAGCTACTAAGGAATAATATCTTTCAACAATATAAGAACCAACATTTAATTTCCTACGGATTAATCCCGAATTTTCAGGACCGCTCTAATCCCGAACCTTCGGGAAGCTACTAAGGAATGCAATTAATATATTCTCAAGCACTTATTTCTGCTAAAGAGTTGCAAAAATAGTAAGTTTTTAAGAAATCAGAAATATATTTGTAAAATATTCAGAAAAAATCGGTCAAATGGGTAAACTAAGAATACTGGGGATCGGAAATGCACTTGTAGATATTATTGTCCTGCCCGATAATGATCTGATAATCAATAATTTAAATTTACCAAAGGGTGGCATGACATTAGTTGAATTGGATCATTCGACTCGCATTCAAAAAGAAATATCGCACCTGAACAGTAAAATTACAACCGGAGGATCTGTCGCCAATGCAATAAACGGAATTGCCTGGCTCGATGTTGAGTGTGGGTTTGTCGGTTCTATTGGGAGCGATGATCTTGGCTTGCTATTCAAAAATGATATGCTCAAACGGGGCATATCGGTAATGCTGAAGGAGCTTGAAATTCCTACTGGTCGTGCAGTGGGGTTTGTTAGTCCGGGCGGGGAACGTACTTTCGCAACCTATCTGGGCGCAGCGGTCGAAATGGGCCCTGATGATATAACCCCTGATCTATTTTCCGGGTACGATTTGTTTTTTATCGAAGGGTATCTGGTTTTTAACCATGCTTTGATTATGGCAGCTGCTTCCGCTGCGAAAACGGCAGGGCTTATTATTGCACTTGATTTGTCGAGCTATAATATAGTTGAAGCCAATCATGATATTCTTAGAGAATTGGTCGATAATTACGTTGATATTGTGTTAGCCAACGAAGATGAGGCAAAATCCTTTACGGGAATGCAACCTGAAGACGCGCTGGAAAATCTTTCACGCAGATGTGATATTGCAGTGGTAAAAGTTGGAAAGGAGGGGGCTTTTATCAGACAAGGGAATAATAAATGGCACATTCCGGCTGTTGCAACTTCGGTAATAGATACTACAGGAGCAGGAGATTTCTTCGCTGCCGGATTTTTGGCCGGATTGGCCGCAGGTTTTGATCTCGAAAAATGTGGTAAAATCGGCTCTTTAATGGCCGGTGAGGTGATAAAAGTAGTCGGTGCCGAACTTGAAGAGAATATATGGAATGAGATTAAGAAGAAAATGGATTTACTTTAGAATCTGAAATCTTCATTCTGCAATAATTAGAAAATAGTTCTTTTTCCCTTTCTGAACCAATAAATATTTGTCTCCGATCAATTTTTCCCGGGTAATTATTTCAACCGGATCATCGGCCCTTAGCTTGTTTATAGATACACCTCCTCCGGCAATTGTCCGGCGGGCTTCTCCTTTTGACGGGAAGACTGTGGTTTTCTCTGCAAGCAGATCTATTATATTTATTCCTGCACCCAGCTCGGATTTACTAAGTGAGAATTTAGGTACTCCTTCAAAAACAGATAAAAAGGTTGATTCGTCAAGCTTACGCAACGTTTCTTCAGTCCCCTTGCCAAAAAGTATTTCAGAAGCCTCAACTGCCAGATTGTAATCGGATTCCGAATGAACCATACAAGTAACCTCTTTGGCCAGTACTTTTTGAAGCTGTCGCAGGTGAGGAGCTTGCCGGTGTTCTTCAATTAACTTATCTACAGTTGTTTTTGATAAAACAGTAAAAATTTTGACGTATTTTTCAGCATCAGCATCCGAAGAATTTAACCAAAACTGGTAAAACTGGTAAGGCGAAGTTCTGACAGGATCGAGCCATACATTGCCCGATTCAGTTTTTCCAAATTTAGTACCATCTGCTTTTTTTATCAGCGGACAAGTGAGGGCATAGGCTTCGCCACCCGCTTTTCTCCGGATCAGTTCAGTTCCGGTAGTGATGTTTCCCCATTGATCGGAACCACCCATCTGCAATTTGCAGTTTTTCGTATCAAAAAGGTGAAGAAAGTCGGTTCCCTGAACTAACTGGTATGTGAACTCTGTAAATGACATTCCTGCTTCACCACTTTCGGGATCAAGCCTTTTTTTCACAGATTCTTTTGCCATCATATAATTGACAGTGATATGCTTACCAATATCACGAATGAATCCCAGAAAGCTGAAATCTTTCATCCAGTCATAATTGTTGACTATCTCGGCTTTATTCTCTCCTTCTGAGTCAAAATCGAGAAATTTCGAAATCTGAACTTTCAGGCACTCTTGATTATGCCGTAGAGTCTTTTCATCTAATAGGTTGCGCTCCTGAGATTTACCGGATGGATCCCCGATCATCCCGGTTGCCCCTCCCACCAAAACAATCGGCCGGTGGCCTGCGAGCTGGAAATGTTTCAACATCATTATGCCCACAAGATGCCCGATATGCAAAGAGTCGGCAGTCGGGTCGATACCAACATAAGCTGATGTTAGCTCTTTTCGCAACTGTTCTTCAAGTCCGGGCATCATATCATGAACCATGCCCCTCCAGGTCAGTTCTTCAACAAAATTCATTGTATATAATTAATTAGCTGCATTATGTTGAATCTTAAATAACCGGGCAAAGATACAACTTTTTATAACCACGACGGGATAAGAAAGTGATTGAAAAGATTGATTATTATTTCTAATCCAAAAATGCTAACTTTCAACTCCAAATACAGATCAAATGAAAAAGGCCCGGTTTCAGATCAAAGCATTGGTATTGTTCGTTTTCATATTCCTGATTCATTTACATGGGCAGTCCCAGCATCGGCTGGTATTGCTCCATCCTACAGTTAGTAACATCGAAAATATGGTATGGATGGCAGGAAATAAAATCATTGATATTCCGGAAGTGGAATTGGTTGGTGTTTTTTCGGCTCATGAAGCATACGATTATTCAGCCTCAGAAAAGTATCTTACGGAACATAAGATAAAAAATTACCAGCTTCGTAAAATCGAAGGGGATATAAAACCTGAGGAAATATATCGTGAAAATATTTATACACCTGCATTCAGGAAATTATTTGAAGAGTCGGATGCCATTATATTCTTTGGGGGGCCGGATATACCTGCCAGGGTATATGGTGAAGAGCAGAACTTACTCACGGTAGTCACCGATCCTCATCGGCATTATTTTGAAACGTCCTTATTTTTCCATTTAATTGGCGGGAGCCAGAATATAACATTCAAACCATTCCTGATAAATAATCCCGATTTTATCATCAGGGCTTTTTGCCTCGGGATGCAAACTATGAATGTGGCCGCAGGAGGAACATTGGTTCAGGATATCCCACTAGTTGTATATCGCAGGAATACTTTGGAAAGTGTTGCTGCACAGCCTATCGATAACCAACACCGCAGTTATGTATCACTGGAATGTCCACCTGAAGACTTGTTTGGAGGGAATTTTCATTCGATCAGAATTTCAAAAACAGGATACCTTAAAGAAATTGCCGTTAAGTCGGATGTTGCCTTCCCAAAAGTTTTAAGTTATCATCATCAGGCTGTTGGACGTTTAGGGGCAAATCTGAAGGTGATTGCAACTTCAATGGATCGAAAAATTATTGAGGGGGTACAACATATCCAGTTCCACAATGTTGTAGGTGTACAGTTTCATCCCGAACCCTCATCTTTGTATAAACCTGAAGCAGAATATACAACAGCTCCCGGAAATCCTTTTTCGCCCAATAATCTTTTGAAAAAATCAAACAGCCTCCTATTTCACAGGCTCTTCTGGAAAGATTTTTCTGAAAGGGTAAAAAAATCTAACCGGCTTATTAAGAATTAATTACACAATCTATGTAGTTGCACTTTTAGGTGGATGATCCGATAACTGCTCCTTTTCCCGCTTCAGAAATGGGAAAATATTTGGTGCAATATTTTCAATAGGTTCATATAATCTTGATCCGGCCTTTGCTTTTTCAGGAATTATCTTTACTGTGATATTTTCGATTTTTAAAATAACAATCATCAGGATACTTAGGATAAATGCTGCCTTTAAGACACCAAGTACTGCGCCGGCCAACCTGCTGAAAATGCCGAGGGCAATGGCAGCAACAAATTTTTCAGTCAGCGTGGCAATCAGGTGCACCACTATTACGACAAAAACAAAGATTAATATGAAAGAAACGATTCTCATAGCATCATCGCTCCAATTGAAATATCCGGAAAGCCAATGCCTGACGAAGCCAGAAAACTCAACTGCGGCCCATATTCCGAGTATTAGAGAGGCTATTGAGGCCAACTCAATAAAAAAACCTTTAACAAAGCCATTGACTGCGGCAGTAACAAGAATCACTAACAGAATAATATCAATTACATTCATAAGAAAAATTATTTGCACTTTTGTATATTTATCTCAGACACCTTGTTAATTTGCGGAAAATTACTAAATTTCATCCGGATAATTCTAAATATTTAAGAGTATGCCAATAGTTAATTCAATAATTAACTGGATCAATTATAAACGCATTTACGAAATAGATCTCTATCGTGAACATGCAAAAGATATCCAGGCAGAAGTACTCTTTAATCTTTTGAATACTGCAAAGAATACCGAATGGGGAGAGAAATACGATTATGCTAACATAAAATCGTGGGAAAGTTACAAGGAAAGAGTTCCGATTAGCAGGTATGAAACTATTGAACCATTGATTAACAGAATGATTAATGGGGATAAGAATGTTCTATGGCCTGGTATTATGAAATGGTTTGCGAAGTCGTCGGGGACAACCAATGCAAAAAGTAAATTTATCCCGGTGTCGAAAGAATCATTGGACTACTGTCATTTCAGGGGTGGAAAAGATGTACTTGCCATATATTACCGCAATTATTCCGAGGCATCATTGCTTTCCGGAAAGAGCCTGACGTTAGGCGGCAGTCATCAATTGACAAATATGAGTAATAAAGCCTATTATGGCGATCTTTCAGCAATTATGATAGAGAATCTGCCATTCTGGACTGATTTCCACCGTACGCCTCCAACCGAGATTGCGCTAATCCCTGAATTTGAAGAGAAAATCGCCCGGATAACGAAAACTTCAATTCATGAAAATGTTACCTCATTAGCGGGTGTTCCCTCATGGCTACTTGTACTTTTAAGACATATTCTCGACTATACAGGAAAAACTAATATACTTGAAGTATGGCCAAATCTGGAATTGTTTATCCACGGAGGAGTCTCATTCAGCCCATACAGAGAGCAATATAAACGCATTATTCCATCCGGGAAGATGAATTATATGGAGACTTACAATGCTTCGGAGGGATTTTTTGCAATTCAGGATGATCCGTCAAGTTCAGATATGCTATTGATGCTTGACTATGGCGTCTTCTATGAATTTATTCTTCCAGGAAATTCTGAAGATCAGGACCCTGTAACAATTCCGCTCTGGGAAGTGGAGATTGGGGTCAATTATGCAATTGTAATATCAACAAATGGGGGCCTTTGGCGTTATATGATTGGCGATACTGTAATGTTTACTTCTAAAGATCCTTATAAACTGAGGATCACAGGCCGGACAAAAAACTTTATCAATGCATTTGGGGAAGAGGTTATTATCGATAATGCGGAAAGGGCTATCAAAGAAGCATGTGCAGCCACCGGGGCAATTATAAACGATTATACAGCGGGGCCAATTTTCATGAGTGAAAATCAGGAAAAAGGGGCCCATCAATGGTTGATTGAGTTCGATACAAAACCACTTGATGAGGATAAGTTTACAACAATTCTTGACCAGAAATTGCAGGATCTGAATTCCGATTATGAAGCTAAAAGGCACAGGAATGCGACACTTGAGAGGCCACATGTGATTGCTGTAGCGAATGGAACTTTTTTGCAATGGATGCGTGAGAGAGGAAAAGTTGGCGGTCAGAATAAGGTTCCGCGATTGTCGAATAACAGGGAATATCTTGACGGCTTACTTAGGATTAATAATACATTAAAATAAAATATAACTCTGATGAAAAAAGTAACTTCTCCAATGCATATAGCTATAGCCGGCAATATCGGGGCCGGAAAAACAACCCTGGCCGGTATTTTATCCAAACATTACGGTTGGGAGGCCCATTATGAACAGGTCGACGGGAACCCTTATCTGAATGATTTTTACCACGACATGCAGCGCTGGTCTTTTAATTTGCAGATTTATTTTCTAAATAACCGTTTTAGCCAGATAATTGATTTCCGTAATTCGGGAAAAACTGTGATTCAAGACCGGACTATTTATGAAGATGCAGAGATCTTTGCCCCCAATCTCCACGAAATGGGGCTTATGAGCACACGTGACTTTGAAACCTATCACTCACTTTTCGACCTGATGGGAAAACTGATCCAGACCCCTGATCTGATCATTTATTTGCGTGCTTCAATACCTACATTGGTACAGCAAATTCAAAAAAGAGGCAGAGATTATGAAAATACAATCCGTCTCGATTATCTAAATCAACTTAACCAGCGTTATGAAGCATGGGCAACACGATACCAACTTGGTAAAATGTTGGTTATTAATGTTGACGAACTGAATTTCGCTGAAAACAAAGAAGATATAAGCAAGGTAATAGACCGTATCGATGCACAATTACATGGACTGTTCTGATATGCTGAGGCCGGTTCGGAAGGGAATTGTAATAATTGTAGTTAATGCATCAGATTACATTACAAAATAGATATTATGGCACCCCATCACTTTAGTTATGGCGAAGATACGCTGACTGTTGGTTCTGCGCTTCGTCTGGCAGCCGGTGAAATTTCCGGAACAATTAGCAGGTCGACTGCCGAAAGGATTGCAGACAGCCGGAAAATTGTTGATGCCATTGTTGCCAATAAGGTAATAGTCTATGGGATCAATACCGGATTTGGCCCACTTTGCACAACAATCATCTCTGAGAGCGATACAAAAAAATTGCAGCTTAACTTATTAAAAAGCCATGGCGTGGGAGTCGGAGAAGCTATTAAACCTGACCTGGCCAAACTTATGATGATACTTAAAGTGCACGCTTTGGCGAAAGGCTATTCAGGAATCAGCATGGAAACCCTTGAAAGGATAATCTGGCATATCAATCAGGACATTATACCTATTGTACCTTCACAGGGTTCAGTTGGGGCTTCAGGTGATCTGGCACCACTGGCTCATCTGTTTCTCCCCCTCACAGGGTATGGGAAGGTTTACCACGAAGGTAAAATAATTGAAATGGCCCAACTTCTGCACAAATTCGGTATGAACCCTCTGGAACTCGGTGCCAAGGAGGGACTTGCCCTGATCAATGGAACTCAATTTATAGCAGCACATACTGTTAAGATCATAGAGCGGTTGCAGAATTGCCTAGATAATGCAGACCTTATTGCTGCAATGAACCTCGAAGCTATGCTGGGATCAATAAAATCGTTTTCATCTGAGTTGCATGAACTAAGACCTTATCAGGGAACAATTTATGTAGCCGAACGGATGAGAACTATCGTTGGTGCCTCAGAGATTGTTCAGTCGCACAGGAATTGTTCGCGGCTGCAGGATCCTTACTCCCTCAGATGTATACCGCAGGTTCACGGGGCTTCACGTAATGCCTGGCTTCACCTGAAAGATCTATTGCAAACCGAATTGAATTCGGTCACCGATAACCCGGTAATCCTGCATGACGGACACGCAATCAGTGGTGGTAATTTCCATGGGCAACCTCTTGCTATGGCAATTGATTACGTTACAGTCGCTGCCTCTGAATTAGGGAATATTTCTGATCGTCGTATCTACTTGTCAATCAATGATTCTATTGAAGGACTTCCAAAATTGCTGATGAGGGAGACCGGCTTAAATTCCGGTTTTATGATCCCGCAGTATACAACAGCTGCTCTGGTCAGTGAGAACAAAAGCTTATGTTTCCCTGCAAGCGCAGATAGTATTCCTACCTCGCTTGGTCAGGAGGACCATGTCAGCATGGGATCGATCAGTGCCCGGAAAGCGTTAATGGTAATTGATAATCTCGAGAAGATCCTGGGAATTGAACTTTTCTGTGCCGCCCAGGGATTTGATTTCAGAAAACCTCTCAAATCGGGAGGTATTATTGATGAATGTCACCGTTTTATAAGACAGGGAATTCCATTTGCGGAATCTGATCACATCATGTCGGATGAAATGAATAAAGCAATTGATCTAATAAAGAATAAAAATCTGATAACCGTTTCCGGGAATACGGCTAAAAGGCTGAACTTCAATCTTAAAAACGAATATCATGAAATATTTGGAATTTATTAATAAATATGCTACACATCCCAACTATAAAGCTCCGACAGGAAATCTGTTAAACGCCAGATCATGGCAGACAGAAGCCCCATTGCGAATGTTATTAAATAACCTTGATCGCGGCGTGGCGGAAAACCCTGAAGAACTAATCGTTTATGGTGGAACAGGGCAGGCAGCAAGGAATCCTGAAGCACTGCTGCAAATCATAAAATGCCTTCTGGAACTTGATGAAAACCATAGCCTGTTGGTCCAGTCGGGTAAAGCTGTGGGGATTGTCAGAACCCACCCCGAAGCTCCCAGGGTATTTATTGCTAATAGCAATCTTGTCCCGGCCTGGGCAACCTGGGACCATTTCGAAAAACTTAAAACCGAGGGGTTAATGATGTACGGGCAGATGACTGCCGGAAGCTGGATATATATTGGCTCACAGGGGATTTTGCAGGGGACTTTTGAAACATTTGCTGCATGTGGGAAAAAATATTTCAAGGGTGATTTGAAACACAGACTGATTGTTTCAGGTGGATTGGGAGGCATGGGTGGAGCCCAGCCACTGGCAGCTACAATGACCGGAGCTACATTTTTAGGGGTTGATGTTGATCCTGAACGAATTAAAAAAAGAGTTCAATCTTCATACATCGATCATATTTCCTATTCATACGAGGATGCTATATCATTGATTATTAAGGCAAAAGAAAATGGAGCAGCTATTTCTGTCGGTTTGGTGGCAGATATCGGCGACACACTTGAACATTTATTGCTCGACGGTATTATACCCGATATTGTCACCGATCAAACTTCAGCCCATGATCCGTTGCACGGATATGTTCCAAATGATCTTATTCTTGAAGAAGCCTGCATCCTCCGGAAAAAAAATCCGGAAAAGTACAAAGAGTTGTCAATGAAGAGTATGGCCCGGCATGTAGGATTTATGCTTGAAATGCAGCGTCACGGCAGTGTCGTATTCGAATATGGTAATAATCTTCGTGAGATGGCCAGGAAGGGAGGTGAAAAAAATGCCTTTCAATTCAAAGGATTCATACCTGAGTTTATCCGGCCCCTCTTTTGTCAGGGGAAAGGTCCCTTTCGCTGGGCAGCATTATCCGGAGATCCCGAAGATATCTTTATTACAGACCGGATACTGATGGAGGCTTATCCTGAAAATTATAATATGATAAGCTGGCTACAGAAAGCTCAGCAAAGAGTTAAATTTCAGGGGCTTCCGGCCCGTATCTGCTGGCTGGGAATGGGGGAACGTGAAAAGGCTGGTATATTATTCAATAATCTTGTAAAGGAAGGAAAAGTAAAAGCTCCCATTATAATCGGGCGCGACCACCTCGATTGCGGTTCAGTTGCTTCGCCAAACCGGGAGACCGAATCAATGATTGATGGTAGTGATGCTGTTTCAGACTGGCCTTTACTGAACCTGATGGCTAATACAGGAGGCGGTGCAACCTGGGTATCTTTTCACCATGGAGGTGGTGTTGGAATGGGTTATTCTCAACATGCAGGAATGGTAGTCCTGGCGGATGGAACCGATCGGGCAGAAACATGTCTCCGCAGGGTTCTGTTTAACGATCCGGCGATGGGAATATTCAGGCATAACGATGCGGGTTACGTTGAAGCTCAGGAAAATATGAAATTATTTAACCTTGGATTCATTTGATAATATACAAAAAATACAAATTTCAAAATTCAGTATTAATGAAAATTATTGGTTGAATAACAAGATAATAATTTCATCAAAACCCTGAATCAACGGTCAGCGAAGCTAAAGGGTGTTATTTGAATAGTGGCTGTATTAAAAGTCTTTTTACTTTTGAGTTCTTATGTTTGTAAAGTCAGGCTTCGGTCAGATAAGTTTTAATTTTACTGTTTAAAATTATAAAAACCAAAGCCATGACTACAAGCAAAACAAAGGTACTGGATTTTTCAGG
>Ga0247841_10008748_pt1 | contig 14427 bp, 11 predicted proteins | sample LaCruzMarch2015__2_FD_192410 | JGI IMG/M metagenome (GOLD analysis project Ga0247841, IMG submission 192410) | Freshwater microbial communities from meromictic Lake La Cruz, Castile-La Mancha, Spain - LaCruzMarch2015_18m | ecosystem: Environmental > Aquatic > Freshwater > Lake | place: Spain...
ATCTGCGGCTCTTTATCGAACAGGTGCGGCCGGATATTTTGAGTTACGATCACTACCATTTCACGGCGGCCGGCAGGGACGGCGACCAGTATTTCCTCAACCTGGGGATGATTCGCCGGGCCGCGCTCGATGCCGGCATTCCCTTCATGAACATCGTGCAGGGATGTTCGTGGGACCCGGCCATGCGCGTGCCCAACGGCGACGAGATGCGCTGGCTCAATTACACCTCGCTGGCCTACGGCGCCCAGGCGCTGTCATATTACGTCTATGGTCCCAACGCAGGCCATGTGGGGGGGATGAGGAATCCTGATGGTTCCACCACGCCGGGATACGCGGCGGCCGGGGAATTGAACCCGCAATTCATAGCGCTGGCGTCGCAATTACAGCCGCTCCGCTCCCTTGGCGCCTATCACGCGGGGATGGTGCCGTGGGGTGCGGTTCCCCTGCCGGAAAAGACGCCGTTTCATCTCGAATTCTCGGGAGAGGGTATGGCGAAGATGCCGGCGGAAGGAATGCTCCTCGGCTATTTCGGCACGGCGGACAGGAACGGAACTCCCGGCAGGCCGACGCACGTGCTGGTGGTGAACCTGAATTATCGGGGAGCCGTCACCACCGTCGTTGTCGGACCGGACCGGCTGGGTCTGTTTGACCCCGGAAAGAAAACGTGGACAGGGGAAACCGGCTCCCACGCGACCATCACCCTGCCCCCGGGCGGCGGGAAATTACTGCGGATACAGAGATAGACACCTGACGAAAAGACGGGGAGGAAGACAGGCTGATGGCTGAAGGAAAAACATTACACGTCTCATGAATAATTCAGGATGGACCGGCAACGCAGAGGGGGACGAACCACCATGAAAAAAGACGGGAAATACCGGATTATCTACAATTGTGATTGCACCGAGGGATTCCGGAGATATCCGTCGCCGATGACCGTTGACCAACTCGGCATGGTGGTGGATGAAGTCTCCGGCCGGCAGGTGGATGCCTACTGCTGGTCGCCGAACGCCGGGGATATGATCGTCTTCTATCGTTCGCGCGTTGCGGAAATCTACGGCGCGGATGTTTCTCCGGATACCGACATCTACACCGAGACGCTCCATTCCCTGCTCAAACAGGGTCTGGACCCCATGGAAATCACCTGCCGGCAGGTACGGGAAAAAGGGATGGATTTTTTCGCCAGCGTGCGCATGAATGATACGCATCACAAGAGCGACCAGGAAGGTTTGTTGGCCAGTCGCTTCTGGCGGAAACATCCGGAGTACCGGCTCTGGGAAGTGACGGCCGGCGAAAACTACTATAACGCCTCGCTGGATTTCAGCCACCCGGCGGTCCGGGAAAGAAGGCTGGCGGTCATCGAGGAACTGGTCAACAACTACGATGTGGACGGCATCGAGATTGATTTCGGCCGGGGCCCGAATATTTTCAATCCCTCGGAAGCCTGGGCAAAGAGGGGTATCGCAACCGGCTTCATGAAAGACATCCGGAGTTTGGTGCGACAGGAAGGCAAACGGAAAGGCCGCCTGCTGAAGATCATCGTCCGGACCCCGTTCTACCCCAGCGGAGACCGGCATGTCAGGTACAAGTTCGGCGCGGACGGCATGGATCTGAAAACCTGGATGGAAGAATCCCTGGCCGATATCTTCGTGCTCTCACCGTTGCGGGGCAATGATTACAATCTGTCCATCCGGGAGTGGCAGAAGATCGCGCGGTCATCCGGCGTTCTCCTGTACCCGGGCATCGAAGCATGGCTCCTCTTCAACGCGCCCGCCTGTAATCACGGGTCCTTCGGGATCTATTCCTCGCCGGCTGAAATCCGGGGAATGGCGCAAAATTACCTCGCGCAGGGAGCGGATGGAATCTATTTCTTCAATTATCCCTGCCTGCTGACCCCGGCGCTCTTCTCCAGCCCGCGGCTCTACCGCGAGTATCGGGACATCCTCGGAGAAGCCGGCACCACAGCGGGACTGGCGGGCAGGAACAAGTCCTATCTCTTTTATGAACACTGCCCGGTGGAACTGGAAGTCGGCCGGCCGGCCGAATGTCATCAGAGTATTCCCTTTACCGTGCGGGAACCGGAACTGGCGCAACGCCGGGGACGTTGGGAGATCGAGTTCAAGATCACCGGCTTCCCGGATCGGAAAACCTTCCGGGTTCTGCTCAACGGGAAGAAGGTGGCGCCGGGACTGGTTTCCTGGCGCAGAGACTGGGCGGGAATCAAATCGGGCGGCGTTGCGGTCAACGATCTTCGGAGTGGCTACAACCTGGGCCCGTATTATGAAGTGGTGACGGTCAGACCCCCGGCCGGCTGGATCGCCGACGGCGCCAACACCATCGGTTTCTTCATGGGAAAAGGACCGTTGGTGGAACACACCTACATCCGGGTCTATGAATTGGAGGTGCACTCCATCCCGGGTTGATGGGAAAACAGGTTAAAGGTTGAAGGGGGAAGGTTGAAGGAAAAACCACGGAAAAACGGAAAGGCGGTAGACGGTAGAAGGTAAATGGAAAGACCAAACCGTGTGGGAATAGGTGAGAAGTTGCCCACAGACCCACAGACTCACACACAAGGATTTTGGATCAGGTTCTTCCTGAACCCCGAATCCTGAATCCTATCCTGGTTTTTCCATCAGCCTTCAGCCATCAGTCATCAGCCTGTGTTCCTCGTGGGTCTACCCCTGTTTTCCGTACTTCTTTGCGCATTCGATGGCGAAACGATAATTTTCCAGGCTGACGGTCGGCGGAATGGAGTGGTCGTTATGATAGATATACCCCCCGCCCCGTTTGGCGACGGTCAGTTTGCTCCGTATTTCCTCCTCGATTTTCTCTTTCCTGCCTTCCGCGAGAATGTCCGCGGAAATGTTCCCGAAGAAACAGACGTCCTTTCCGTACAGCGGCTTGTACACCCGCACATCATTTCCGGCGCGGGCCTCCAGCGGTTGCAACGCGTCAAAACCGGCCTTGATCAACCCGGGAATGAGTTTTTCAATATTCCCGTCGCTGTGCAGGAACAGGAACTTTCCCCGACCCCGGCAGTAATCGCTCATCCGCTTGTGATGGGGCAAGAGATACCGATCGTAGAACGCGGGCGAGAACATCGGCCCGTTGCGGTACGCCATATCGGAGAAAAACCATACGCAGTCCCAGGGAGTTCCAGTCGCGGCGATTTTTTCCACCATGGCCATCATCAAATCGGTGTAGGTCGCATAGATGTCCTCGATGAACTCCGGATCCCCCGCCATCTGGATCATGAGATTTTCCATGCCGAGCATCACAAAGGAAAACCAGAACGGATCAACGATGTTCAACGCCACGAAATCGCCCCGTTGCCGGGCTTTCGTCCGTTCCGCGCCGGTATCCACCAACCGGTCATCGGAGACAGCCAGGTGGTGTTTTATCTTTTTCCAATCGGCATATTCCTTGACGGCATGGTCGAGTTCAACGTGGGTCACAAACCGGTTCTTGAAATACTTGACCTTCACGCCAAAATTGTTCTGGTCAATGATATACTCGTCGGTTTCCTCAAATACGATGTGGGGAAATACCGCCTTGAGCGAGGAATCGAACCCGCCGCCGCAGGTGATCCGGTCCAGGGCAAAGTACTCGACGACATCCCCGTCGGCCGGAAACCCCTCTTTTTTCCATCGCTGGTATGTATCCGGCCAGACAAAGGTCTCCGTAAGGGGAACCCGGTCCGCCTCCTGATGACGCAGAGCCCGCGTGATTCGCTCGTACGACGACAATGATTCAGGCATGTTCCTCCCGTTGAAATTCCGGTTATCATACACTTTCCCTTTTCTTTACGCCACGGTTAAGGACAATTTCGCATGGATACTGCGCAGTCCCGGCAGACCCCGTCAATCACCAGACAACAGTGGATCTTCAGCCGGGGAAGAACAACGTTGAGAATACCGTTCCTGAAAGTCGCTTCAGCCGGTATTTTGCCCGGCTCCCAATAGATCTTCCCGGGTTTCGTTTTGCACGTGATCCGGCAGGTAATCGGTCCAACCTCCGGGATATCGTCCACCCAGAGATCGTTGGTATCCACCAGAGAAATATCCCGGCCCGGATTTCCATTGATAAAATGAATCAGCAATCTGTTCTTTTTTCGTCTCAACGATACTTCGACAAAAGAGGGTGCATCGGTTCTGAAGAAAGGATCCGGTTGTATGAAATCCAGGATTTCCTGAAGCCAGGAAAGCATGTCTGGATTTCCATACTGCCAGTAACGGTCAAAGAAATTGGTGGGAATGTGAACGGCAACTCCCTTGCCCAATTTCCTTACGGTTGCCGCCGGCATACCCGCTTTTTCCGGGTTTTCTTCGTCCACCATACCGGTAATGGGGTAACAGGGCCTGATTCGTCGCGTCTCCGGATTGAAGTGGTCCCAAGACAGATAGAGGGGATGGAGTTCCCGCGCTCCTTTCAATTCCAGCCGGGTCCATGGAGCGTAAACTCCCGCCGGTAGACCGTTTTTAAGAAAAACATGTCCGTCGTCAATTTCGGCCTGTCGTACCGGGCGAACCCCCAAAAGCGCCTGCAACCTTTTCGAAGGCATTGCGGCGCCGGTGCTTAATAACTTCCCTCCTTCGCGGACAAACTTTTCCAGTTTATCCACATCCGCATCCGAAATCATTCTATTTTCCGGGTTGACTATCAAATCGTATTTGATCTTCCCGGCGGGGCCGGTTCCGGTCTCCAGTCCGCTCTCATCCATAAAAACCGGCGAGCAATGGAGGGCGATCAGTGCTTTGCCGGCGCCCATGATATTGGGTGCAAGTTCGCTTAAATAACCGCCCGGGGCGGTGTTGAGAACCGCGGTCCGGGAGAAGTGTTCGGTGTGGAGACAACAGTTTTTCCGCCGGCGCGCAAAGGCGGCCGCTTTTTTTGCCATCCGCATTTTCGAGGGAACAAACGCACCGTTGGGCATCGGGTAAGTCCAATATCCCCACAGTCCGCCGTTGGCCAGAAGTGTGGCGCCTTCCTGCAACATGCGGGAAAGTGTTTTCGTCCGGGCGCGCATTTCCGCCCGGCCGTGCACAAAACTGGTGTCACAGGTAAAGGCGTCATACGGAACGTTCAGGGTTGTGTAGCGCCGCATGGAAACACTCATGTGAAGACGGTGATTGTTGGGCGAGAACCAGTCTCCGGAACGCCAGTCAAAAGCGGCCAGAAATTCTTTTCGGGCCGTGACATTTCCGGCGCTGTACATGCAGGAAGGTTTGAGGGTCTTGACGAAGGAAGAAAATTTCATCCGCCATTCGTGGGTGATGCGAGCCCAGACTTTTTCCCAGGCGGCGCCTTCCGGAGTGTTCACATCGGGGGAGGGATGTGAAAAACCGGTTTCTGTTCGGAACCGTTTCCGACATCGCCCGCAGTAACAGGGGCCGGCCCAATCACCGTCAACCCAGATTCCGTCCGGGTCATAACGGCTGATCAACTCTTTGAGGTGAACCGCCACCCATTCGTCAAAATAATCACTTAACGGGCAATTGCCGTACGATACAAAATCAAACTCCTTGAAGTACTGCCGGGGATCGCCTTTCTCGTCGAGCATACGCCACCCGGGATGACGCATTCCGGCGATACCGTCCAGCATGCCGCTGTAATAGAGGAAGAGCCGCGTGCCGGTTGTGCGGGTAACTTCCCGAAAGAAAGCCGGCATATCTTTGTCCAGCATGGCATGTTCGGTATGGAGGGAACTGGGGAACGTGGTGTGACCGCTGTGTCCTTTGGCGTACATGATGATGTGGCCGGGCTTGAGGTCCTTGAGCACGGGGATGACATTTCTGCGCGTGGCGCCGGAACCGTACGGACGAAAGGGAACTTCGGTGTAATAATCCACCAGGAGATTAAAAACACTTCCCGCAAACAGTTTTTTTGCTTCTGAAATGGACCCGGCTCTGGGGTTACAGGTAATCATGTGCGGATCTTTTCCATTACGGGATTCCCCCGCGATTCATTTCGCGTTGCGGTGCGGGCTGTCATGAAAACCGCTTTCACGGGCGGTGCCGATTCAAACTTCGCCCCATTGTTCAGACAATCTCATGCTATGCCCGGAACGACCCCTTGTCAATCATCCGGTGCCAGGTGAACACTGGTATTGAGCTGTCGAATTATTTCATGGCAGACCTCGTCCAACCTTGCCCGGTCACTTTGAGTCAAGCCATGCTTTGATGCAAGTCCACGGGGAGTGCCAAGGGAGGGAACATGAACGTGCTTCTTATTTCCGCGAGCCCGCGCAAGGGAAAAAGCAGAACTTTTTCCCGGGACATACGGGAGAAGAAACAGTATCCCGACCAGACCGAAATCATCGAAAAGGGCGTGATGCATTTCAAAAAGATCATGCAGATGCGGAAAGAGGATTGGAGCGGAGAGTACGAATACTGGCGGGGAAAAGGGTGGTTATAAAAGAAAATCAAGCCGGCGGGAACAAAAAAAGGTGGGGATGGACGCGACGCCGGCAACTACGACGAGATACAGTTTTTCATGCCGGTGCGTACGACACGATCGGCCAGTTCGGTCGCATAGACGGCTTCTTCGATGGACGGGAAGTATCCGGTCAGGTTCCCCTTCCGGATGCTTGCGATGAACTGGCGCAGTTCCAATCCCCGTTCTTTTTCATAAATCGGAAAGGTGACAACTTCGGCGCGTCGCCCGGTGAATACCTCCACCGTGCTTCGCTTGACCGGGCCCTTCCTGCCGGCCAGCGTCCAGACGAGGGAACCCCTGGTTCCGCTGGCGATGAAATGCAGGATTGCCCGGCTGGGCATGTCCGCGTAGTAGTGGGGCAACCGGCCGTAGTCGTAGACGCCCTTGATTCCGTTGGCGAACTCCAAAATCGCCGTGCACGAATCCGGCCAGGGATATCCGTAGTGACAGGTCGCCCGGGCGTCCACCCGTTTCACCGGTGAGCCGGCGCACCAGCGCAACAGGTCTAATGCGTGTATCCCGCAATCAAAAACCATTCCCTTGACCTTGGTATAGACACGGTCGTATTTCGTCCGTTCCTCGGTGCCGGCCGGATATTTTTCGAAGGTGCCGCCCAGGGAGATGAATCGCAATTCCTTGATCGTGCCGATCCGTCCGGATGAGAGCACCTCATGGATCTTCCTGGTGTCCGGCACGAAACGGTACGTGAAGGTGACGGCCAGCAGTCTTCGCTTTCGTTTGGCGAGCGACGCCAGCGCGCGGGAGTCTTTCGGCTCCACGGTCAGCGGTTTTTCGCAGATGACGTGCAACCCGCTGTTCAGCGCGTCCCGGACGATCGGGAAGTGGGCGTCGCCTGAAGTTACCACGTTCACCGCGTCCAACTGCTCCCGCCGGAATAAGGCCCGGTGGTCGGTGTAGCCTTGGGAGACGCCGTACTTCCGCCCCACGCGTTCAACCACTTCCTTCCGGATGTCGGCGATCGCCACCACCTCGATACCCGGTGTTCCGAGCATCTGCTCCAGATGGTCCTCTCCCGCCTGTCCGCAACCGATCAAAGCAAACCGATAGTTCTTCCCCATGGGGTTGTTTCCCTTGCCTGACGTGGACTGTCCCGGCTCAATCCGGGAACAGGTTGAGCTGATTATCCATGCCTGCAACCTTCTTTTTCACCTTTACTACTTTACAATTGACTGTCAAAATGTCAAGTTCATTTACCGGGATGCCCCTTGAAACAGCACAGGAGAGCAAAGAGACTGCGCAGTTCGGGGATACTTTTCTTTTTTGTCCTCCCCAGATGCCTTGATGTACAATCCCCTTGAGAGGATACCTTCAACAATGTCTTGATGATGCCGATGGTCAGGGAGAAACCATGAACGTGCTTCTCGTTTCCACAAGCCCGCACAGGGAAAAAAGCAGGACTTTTGCTCTCGCCATGGACGTGGCGAAAGGCATGGGGAAGGACAGCCGGGTTGACGTTGTTCATCTCTGCGATTTCAAGATGGAATTCTGCCGCGCCTGCGAGGTTTGTCACAAAACCGTTCTGCGTTGTCCCCTTAAGGACGATACGCATACGCTCCTTGAAAAAATGCTCTCCGCGGACGGGATAATCCTCGCCACGCCCAACTACATCAACCAGGTCGCCGCGCCCATGAAAGCGCTCTTCGACCGGGCAAGCCATTTCATCCACTGCAAGCGACTCCTGGGCAAATACGTCTGCGGTGTCGTGACATCCGGGAGCGGACAGGACCAGACGGTTCTCGATTATCTGTGCCATTATGCCCACACGTGCGGCGCACAATACTCGGGCGGCGTGTCGGCCGGCGTGCCGATGATCGGGCAAAAGGCGGCCGAGACGTTCCGTCTGGGCGAAACTTTTGCCCGGGACATACGGGAGAAAAAAGAGTATCCCGACCAGACCGAAATCATCGAAAAGGGCAGGGGGCATTTCAAAAAGATCATGCAGATACGGAAAGAAGATTGGAGCGGGGAGTACGAATACTGGCAGGAAAAAGGATGGCTGTAAAAGGAGAGGGGGTCAGACCAACGCAATTGACCATGGACCATGGACAAAAAGTCCAGGACAATGGCGCCGACCTGCCCCCTTCTTTTTGTTTCTTTATGTTGTTTTCTTCTCCATGGGGACGATCATCGGCGCTCCGGCCATTTCACCAACCAGCGTGATAATCTGGGTCCCTTCAGGAACAACGATTTTCGCATTATTCTGCAGGGAGGTTTCCAGCGCTTGAAGTTTTCGCAGAACCTGGGCGTTGCCGACGAAGTATTTTTCCGCCGCTTCATTCACCAGCTGAATGGCCTCCGCTTCACCCTGGGCTCTCAAAATCAACGCCTGCCTGGCTCCTTCCGCTTCCTTGATTTTGGCTCTCTTTTCACCGTCGGCCCTCGTTTCCGTGGCCGTGGCATAATCCACCGCCGCCACCTTTTCGTTCTGGGCCTTTACCACCTTGTTCATGGTTTCCTGCACGTCTTCCGGCGGCTGGATTTCCTTTAATTCTGTTCTTACGATATCAATGCCCCAGCTGGCCGTTTCTTCTTTCAAGGTGGTATGAAGATCGGTATTAATCTTGCCGCGCTCGCTGTTGGCCGATTTAAGCGAAAGCGTACCGATGATGTTTCTCAAGGTGGTTCTGGCCAGGTTGACGATCTGATACTGATAGTTGTTGACGTTGTAGACGCTCTTTTTAACGCTGTCTTCATCGGGCTTGACCTTGAAATACACCTGTGCATCCACCTTGGCGTTCAAGTTGTCGTTGGTGATGATCTCCTGCGGTTCGGCATCCACCATCTGTTCCGTCACGTTGATTCGATACATCTGCTCAAAAACAGGCAGTATCCAGTGGAAACCGGCGTCGGCAAAACGATGGTATTTGCCGAACCGTTCCACCAACCCCCGGTGGGTTGGTCTTACAATGCGAATTCCCATCCAGAAGTAAATACAAACGATAACGACCCACCAGCCCCATGGTTGCATGTCAATCCTCCTTGTGGTTTGCCCGGGACCTTGTCAGTCCCGGCCCAACGATTCATGCGTTGTCTCACGGTCCGTTATTCTCCATCACCAGCGTGATGGGTGACCTGTGCGAGTGTCTCTGTCTTTATTCTGAATTCCAACTCCTGAATTCCGTATTCTGTTTTTCGAACCGCATCTCCCGTTTTACCGTTCACGTTTCTTATTCCGGTCTAAGGATGAACGACCATCTTCAAAATCAAATTACCGAGAAATTTACTGCCGATAATAACGATCAACGCAACAAACAAATGCCAGGCTATTTCACGCAAGGAATTTGTTTTCTTCATTTTCGCAATCAAATAGCTGAGAATCGTGAGTAAGATCAAACCCCACAGGGAGGAAATAACGAGAGCGGCATAGGAAGAAAACAGTAAAATAATCAATACGAACGTGAATGCAATCAATAACCGTATGAAAAAATTTCCATAGGTAAATGCATTGATCTCTTTCCGGGAAGCTCCTTCGGCTTCTTTATAAATATGGATACCCAATGAGTCGGAGACATTATCCGCAATCGCAACAATCAAAAGACCGGTAATGATGCCTGTTTTTGCGTCGCCGCCCTGGGTAAGACCTGCAATCAACCCCATACTGGTGGTAATCGCCGCCGTGGCGCCTATACTGAATTTATTTACATTCATCATTTATTATATATTTTACCCAAAAACCGCCTTGGTGGCTATTTTAAAGGCGGAGGGGCAAACCAACACCCTTGATAAAATCCCGGAGTCCGGTCCCCCTTCTTCCATCCGGTGACCATGCGGATGAAAATATCCAGGGGGGAGACTTTTGCCATTTCCGGATGCATGCACAGGGGAATCAATCTTATCTTCCCGCTGTTTGCTATGATGATGGTTCCATTTTTTATATCTTCTTTGGTCAGTTTCTGGACCAATCCGATTGTTTTCCGCTCCCTGTCCGGTTCCGGGATTCCTCCGTCAACCAGTTTTACGGGAACAATTTCGCCATCAATGAAATTGCCGGTTTCATCGTCCATTCTTGCTTTTAATATCATGCCAAGCCCGCTTGTGCCTTTGATATTGAACCTTCCATACGTCAAAAAATTCCCCAGGCTGTAAATGATCAATTTGTTGTTGTATACCTCCAGGGCCCTCGGGACATGCGGGCCGTGTCCTATGACCATATCCGCACCGGCATCAATAACCGCCCTCGAAAACCCGGTCACATTTCCCCTGTTTTCTCCGAAAAGGAATTCATTTTTCCCGGAAAGGTGAAGTGCGGAGTTGCCTTCAGACCCGCCATGAAATGAAACAACCACGATATCGTTCTTTTGTTTTAATGTTGCGACGATTTCCGCGGCTTTTTCAACATTATTGATGGAATAAGGATGGTCCGGCCAGGAAAAGGAAAAGCCCGCAACAACCACACGTTTTCCCCTTATGATGAGGAGGGCAATACGGGCGCCTCCGGTTGTTTTTATCCCTGCCGAACGCAAGGATTTCAACGTGTTTTCGACCCCGGCCGGACCGAAATCAGAGGAATGATTGTTGGCGATGTTCATGACATTAAAACCGGCATTTTTGAGTAACGTTGCATATCTTTCGGGGGTTCTGAATGAAAAATAGTTTTCTTTTTGCGGTTTAACGGGTTCCCCTCCGTCTGTCAGGGGACCTTCGAGGTTTCCAAAAACCATGTCCGCTTCTTTAAAAGCTTCTTTCACGTTTCCAAAGATTCTTTCCCCGTCGGCGGGGGGTAATTTTTCACAAGGGTACGTCGAACCCATCATGATGTCTCCTGTTGCCGCCACCGTCAGGCATCCGGCCTGGCATACCGGGAGTGCGAACAGGCAGTACCATAACAGGATTATTGATCTGTGCATGAGAAAAGGTTACACGGTGATGTTCAATAAAATTGAGGCCCGCAGACAGGGGGCCGCGTGACCCCGCCCACAACGGTGAAACGTTGGGGCAAACGGTCAAAGGTTTAATTCATTGCTTTATTGGTGTTCACGCCAAAGACGGGCGATTTCATCCGCGGAAAGAGGATAATCCCGGATGAGGACTTCGTCCAACATCGTTCCCCCGGGTACCATCTTTTCTCCGGTCCGTCTTGATTGAAAATTACAGACATTCTTCCTTGATAATTTTACCGTCCAGTCCCACGATGATTTCCTTGATCGGGACCTTTCTGGGGGATGTTTCAAGAGCGGTCCGGGCGAGATTTAACAATCCCCGGCAACAGGGAACCTGCATCATCATAACCGTGAGAGTGCCTATTTTTGCATCCTCAAACCATGCCTTGATCTTTTCCAGATATACCTCTTGATTTTCATCAAGTTTCGGACAAGCAATGGCAATCGCTTTTCCCTTCAGATAATCATGATGAAAATTTCCAAGGGCATAAGCGACACAGTCGGCCACCAGCAGAACATCCGCTTTGAAATAATACGGCGCTGACGGGCTGATAAGATGGAGTTGAACGGGCCATTGCCGTAACTCTGATGTTCCTTTTCCCGATGTGCCTCCTTCTTCCGCTTCGGTCTTGCTCCCCGCATCAATCATCCTCGCGCCGGGACATCCTGCACGAAGAGGGGCCTTTTTGTCTTTTTCCCCGGGAAAAGCCATCCCTTTTTTGTCTAAAAAATCCATTGCTTCTTTGAGATAAGCTGTTTCGCCATGGTTTTGCAGATGTTCCAGGTGCGCTTGTATGACATTTCCCCCCTGTTTGACGATATTTTCCATAACCTTTTTTTCGTCATAGGGCCCTGCCTCTTTTTCCTCAAGTATCAGGGCTCCAACCGGGCAGGGACCGATACACGCGCCAAGTCCGTCGCAGAATAAATCGCTTATCAGCCGGACCTTTCCGTCTATCACCTGCAACGCTCCTTCGGGACAGTTGGGGATGCACAATCCACAGCCGGTGCATTTTTCCTCGTCAATCCTGATTATTTTTCTTTTCACTGTTTTTAACACCCTTTTCCCCGGCAAAAGGGAAGTTGTTTTCAGGTTTTTTCATCAGGGTAAGAGTAACGCAAGCACAACCAGCAGACAAGTCATACCAGATTGATTTCATCCATAGAGCTTTGTTGGCTACGTCGTCAGCTACGATCGGCGTACACGAGTACGCCTCCTCGCTTTCTCCTTGCCGCCGCGCTCTCCGGCGAACTCAATCAGGTATTACTCTCTTTTTAACTGCAAATTGGTATCAGCCGGATTGGTGTAGCGGCAAAAGAAAATGCATAGACCATGGACATTCCCATCGAGATGGTCAACATGCGCAAAAGACCCCGCTTCTTTCAGGCCGATCTTTCTCGCACAGGGATTATACGTTTTATCCGTTTGAACTACCCGCTCCCCATTATTATACTCCGGAATCCCCGTGATGAAGGGGGATGAAGACTTGAACCGGAAACGAGGTTTCACGTCCTGCTTTGACAAGACAACGAAGAGAGGTATAATCAAATATTCCCTCCCCAGGAACGCAAGACTCCTTTTGACCTAAACAACAGAAGACCGGACATGAATATTATGTACTTGGTTGTTTGGCTGGCGGTCCTGATTCTCACGGCGGCCCCTCTCGGCCGTTACATTGCCCGGGTTTTTGCCGGAGGGACGCCCGGTCCGGCCCGGACGCTCCGATTCCTGGAAAAAGCTATTTACCGGTTCTGCGGGGTGAAGAAAGAAGAAGAGATGTCCTGGCAACACTATGCCGGTGCCTTTTCTCTCTTCACGCTGTCCGGCATCGTCCTGCTTTTCATCCTGCAAAGATGCCAGGGCCTCCTCCCCCTCAATCCCGGACGTCTCGGAAGTGTCCGCTGGGACATTGCGTTGAACACCGCCATCTCCTTCGCCACGAATACGAACTGGCAGTCGTACGGCGGGGAAACGACCATGAGCTATCTCACCCAGATGCTGGGCATGACGGCTCAAAACTTCATCTCGGCGGCGGCCGGCATCGCCCCGTTGGCCGCTCTCTTCCGGGGGTTCACCAGGAAGAACGCCGCGACCGTCGGTAGTTTCTGGGTTGACCTGGTCCGTACCGGCGTCTATATCCTCCTGCCTTTGTCCCTGCTCTGGGCGCTGGTTCTGGTGTCACAGGGAGTCGTTCAGACCTTTCGGCCGTCCGTGCCGATGGTCACGCTCGAAGGCAGGACACAGAACCTTTCGGTCGGACCGGTTGCCTCGCAGATCGCCATCAAACAACTGGGATCCAACGGCGGTGGCTTCTACAATGCCAATGCCGCTCATCCGCTCGAAAACCCCACCCCTTTTTCCAATTTCATGGAACTTCTGGCCATCCTTCTGCTTCCGGCGGCGATGCCGTTCGCCTTCGGTTACACCCTCAAGAGACGACGCCTCGGGACCGTCTTCTTCTCTTCGATGCTGATTCTCTTTCTGGCCGGACTCGCCTTGATCACCTGGGCCGAGCACCGGGGCAATCCGGCGCTCCGGCAGGCGGGGATCATAGACGGCTCGGCGATGGAAGGCAAGGAAGTCCGCTTCGGCATCATGGAATCGGCCTTGTGGGCCCAGGCGACGACCGTCACCTCCAACGGTTCGGTGAATGCGATGCATGACAGCTTCATGCCGATCAGCGGCATTCCGCTGTTGTTCAACATGGCCGTCGGTGAGGTCATCTTCGGCGGCGTGGGCGTCGGCTTGATCGGTTTGATCTTCTATGCCATCCTTACCATGTTCCTCTGCGGCCTGATGATCGGCCGGACACCTGAACTGTTGGGCAAAAAATTGGAACCCGGGGAAATGACCATGTCCGTCATCGCTCTCATCGGGCCGTGCCTGGTCCTCCTGCTCCTGACAACAATCGCCATGGTCGTGCCGATGGGATTGGCCTCCCGCTCCAACCAGGGACCCCACGGTTTTTCCGAGATCCTCTATGCTTTCGCTTCCGCCGTGGGAAACAACGGCTCGGCCTTCGCCGGACTCAAAGCCGATACGGTTTTCTACAATCTTATGACGGGAACCGGCATGCTGGCCGGACGATTCCTT
>Ga0247841_10008749_pt1 | contig 14426 bp, 18 predicted proteins | sample LaCruzMarch2015__2_FD_192410 | JGI IMG/M metagenome (GOLD analysis project Ga0247841, IMG submission 192410) | Freshwater microbial communities from meromictic Lake La Cruz, Castile-La Mancha, Spain - LaCruzMarch2015_18m | ecosystem: Environmental > Aquatic > Freshwater > Lake | place: Spain...
TGCAGTCCAAACTTTTACCTCATAAAGGTTTAAGTCGAATATTTTTCTCAGCCTACCTAGGAACTCCTCTTTAACAATCATGACTATTAAAATTATAACTACTATTTAAAGCTTTCCATTAATTAGTCTTTTTATAAAATTCCCGTCGACAAAACCCAAATAACCCTAGTTTTATTCTCTTTAAAGTAATCAATTTTTCTTTCACTATCAAAACATGAAAACTCAATTTATTTTACTAAAAAAGACTTTGATGTCTTTTTCCTTAATTTTTCCTTCTTCAGAAAACTTACCCTTTCCGACGCCAAAAGTAATTTTTTTAGCACTAACCCTATCTTTTATAAACTCTTTCTGTTTTTCAAAAATATCATTTAAATCAGACTCAATAAACACCTCAATAACGTCTTCTTTCACAAGTCCTGCATTTTTTCTCGCATTCTGAATAAATCTAGCTAACTCTCTAGCAAAACCCTCAGCCTCAAGTTCTGGAGTAAGTTTCAAATCAAGCTCTACTTTTAATTCCTTACCAGCGACAATTTTAACTTCTTTCACATTAACTTCCTCGCAAATAATTTCTAAAAATTCTTTTGAAAGCTTTACGCCAGCAACACTAAGTTTTGCAAGTGGTTGTTTCAAAGAAACCCTAGCCCTATCTCTTTCCTTTAATGCAAGAGAAACAATTTCCCTAGCAGAACCCATTTCTTCTTCAACATTTTCCTTAATTTTCTTTAAATCAAAACTAGGCCAACCCTGCAAATGAACAGAATCTTTTTCATTAACAACATTATGATAAATAATCTCTGCAATAAAAGGCATTATCGGAGCAATCACCTTCGATAATTCTTCCAAAACAAATGCCAATGTCTCTCTTGCATCTTTATCATCATCATTAAACCTATCTCTACTTCTCCTAACATACCATGTAGACAAATCATCTACAAACTTTTTAATTTCAGAACACGCAGATATGGTATTATACTTTTCAAAATCATCACCAACGTTTCTAATTAAGCCATTTAATCTAGAAACAATCCACTCATCTAAAACATTTTTCAAACTCAACCTTCCAGTTGTTTTTTTCTTGTATAAACCATAGAAATTATTTACATTATACAATAAAAGCAAAACTTTCTTGTAGATTTCTTCCACTGACCTCTCTGAAAAATTCAAAGATTCTGCACCCATTACAACAGAAGACAATAAATAAAATCTCAACGAATCAACACCATATTTCTGAAAAATTATCCAAGGATCAGGATAATTGCCCTTAGACTTAGACATTTTTTCTCCATCTTCAGCTAAAATAGTCCCAGTAGTTGAAACATTCTTAAACGGAATATCATCAAACAAAATTGTAGACATAACTAAACAATAATAAAACCAAGCTCTTGTCTGCCCTATATACTCTGCGACAAATTCAGCAGGAAAATTATCTTCAAAAAATTTCTTATTTTCAAATGGATAATGGAATTGTGCAAATGGCATTGAACCAGACTCAAACCAGCAATCCATAACTTCTGGAACTCGTATCATAGAATGCCCACAATCACACTTTAATTTAACATTATCCAAATAATCCTTATGTAAATCTATTTTTCCAACTAATTTAACAGCATCTTTCTTTAACTCTTCAATGCTTCCTATAACTTTTATTTTCTTACACTTTTCACATTCCCATATGGGAATCGCAGAAGCCCAATATCTATTTCTAGAAATATTCCAATCAGGTGCTGTTTCTAAATTATTCTTAAATCTTCCTTCTTTTAAGAAATCAGGGTACCAATTCATTTTCTCATTTAACTCAACCATTCTTTTCTTAATCTTTTGTATATTAACAAACCAAGCTGGCATTGCCCTATACATCAATGGAGTTTCACACCTGTAACAAAAAGGATATTCATGTTCTTTTTTCTCAATTTTTACAACTTTTCCTTGAGCTTTCAAAAAATCAATAATTTTTCTATTAGAACTAAAAATATAATCTCCTGCAAAATCATTTACCTCTTTTGTAAACTTACCCTGCTTATCAACTGGCTGAATAAAATCAATTCCATTTGTCTTACAAACATTATAATCATCTTCACCAAAAGCAGGAGCAGTATGAACTATCCCAGTACCATCTTCAGCAGTTACAAAATCAGCAGCAATTACCCTGAATGAGTTTGTTAAACTCTTAAAGTAAGGAAACAATGGTTCGTATTTCTTTCTAACTAATTCTTCTCCCAGAACTTCTTTTATAATTCCATAATCCTCTGAATTCTTAAAATACCTAGAAACAACCTCTTTCCCCATAACATAAACAGAATCATCACTCTTATCTTGCAAATAAACATAAGTTAAATTAGGATTAACAGTTAATGCTAAATTAGAGGGCAAAGTCCATGGAGTCGTAGTCCAAGCCAGAATATAAGCTTCTTCATCTTTTAATTTAAATTTAACAGTAATTGTTTCTTCTTTTACTTTTTTATATGAATTATCCATAGAAATCTCTGAATTAGACAGTGGCGTCTCACATCTAGGACAATACATTAAAATCTTTTCCCCACGATACAACATCTCCTTGTTATACAACTGCTTAAATGCCCACCAAACACTTTCAATATAATTATTATCCATTGTCTTGTAAGAATTTTCAAAATCAACCCATCTAGCCATTCTATTTACTGTTTTTCCCCACTCATCAACATAAGTAAGAACCTTGCTTCTACAAAAGGAATTAAACTTAGCAATACCCATTTTCTCAATTTCGTCCTTCGTCTTTATTCCCAGCTCTTTTTCAGCAATATTTTCAATAGGCAAACCATGACAATCCCAACCCCAGACTCTTCTAACGTGCCTTCCCCTCATTGTCCAAAAACGAGGTACAGCATCTTTTATTGTAGAAGCTAAAATATGTCCATAGTGTGGCAAGCCAGTCGCAAAGGGAGGACCATCATAAAAAATATAGTGTTTAGACTTTTCAGTCTTTTTCAAAGATTTCTCAAAAGTCTTATTTTTCTTCCAAAACTCTAAAATCTCCTTCTCATAATCATCTGCTGTCTTCTTTTTTTCTAATTCCATACTACAACTTAAACTTTAAAGGTTGACCATTTAAATAGTTTCTTCTCTCTGCCTCAGGAAGACTCAAAAGCTCCTCATTTACTGCCTGAATAAGCATCCACTTACCCACATAATCTGCTGTTCCGTTCCCAGTTGCATCTCTAACACTCATCAAAAACCTACCAAAATCAGCTTCACCATTAGAAGAAATATAGCTCCTAACAGCTGCTCTTTCAACAGCATTAAGACTAGAATAATAATCCCAAGCTTCTTCCAAACAAACAATGCTCCCTTCTCCCTGAAGATCCTGAAAATCCCCAACTAAGATATTTTTATGCTCTTTCACAGCCACAGAATCATTTAAACTCATAAGAAATGTTTCGCCATCGCCCAACTAGAGAAATGGCTTTAATTTATAATAATAATTTGCATAGCTAATTCAGAAATACCCAGTATTTTATTAGCTACCATGAAATATCATTAAAACAAGACTATTTATATTTTTCTAATTACCTTAAAAAACGGATCAATCTTATATCGAACCTTCCCAAAATCAACAATCAAATACTGATGTGTTGTTAAAAACCAACTTATTGTTTGCTTCCTTGCTATTTCATCTTCACTAAACTGCCCTGTATTCAAAAGCAATGTCCTTAAAACCAAATTCTGAATATGACACGCAAGAAACCTTCTTTTATCAACAATTTTATCAACATCATATAAAAACAGACCAGGCAACCAAGCCAACTTATACTTCTCATCTACACCCTCGTAATTCCTTAAAACATAATTATAAACATTCTTCAAAGTTTCTTCCTTAGTCTTTCCTCGTAACTTCATTGCAATTCTCTTAATCTTCTCAGTCCTCTGTATCTTTGTCCTAAATACTAATTGATTTGGCAAAAACAAAACAGGTAATACAAATAAACAAACCAAAAGCAATATCAATACACCCCCAACCCAATATAATATCTCTATCATTTTACAAATAAACAAACTTGTGCTCCTTTTCTATTGTTACAATCTCAATGTTTTTAATTATATCTGAAAATCTATCTTTCAATTCCTGCAAATTAGAATTAAATTCCTTTTCAGAATAAACTTCTAATTCTGGTTCCAAATCCCAATTTCCCAAAACTTTAAGATTATGAATTACATTTTTATTATGCCTCAGATAATTCATTAAATCAGCAAACCTCCTTTCTTCGGGATTATCAAGATAAATAAACAATTTATAAAATTGTATACCTAACTTTTCGTAATTAAGAGCAATTCTAAATCCAGTAATTATTCCTCTTTTCACAAGCTGCCTTATTCTGTAATTTACGACTCTCGCACTGGTCTTTAGACTAAACGCAATATCTACAATAGGTTTTCTTGCATTCTCTGCCAACTGCCTCAAAATCTTCATATCTATCTCATCCAACTTTTCTTCTTTTTCCTTACTAACTAAAATCCTTATCCTATCAGAACCAGATTTTCCAACTAAAAAATCCCTATCATAAACCTCTGCATAGGTACATATAGAAATTGCTTTCTGATTTACAAAACCCTGAAAATAAGATAAAACCTCGTCCTTTACTCTATCTATTTCCTGAAGAGATTTTGCCTCAAGAGCAATTAACAAATCCCAGTTTCCCTTGCACGAAACAATCCACTTAACACTCTTGTTTTTATCCAATTTGTCTATTATTTTATCTAACTTCTCCGAAGTCATGTGCTGAAATGAGAGAAGAATCTTAAACTGAACTATTCCCATCTTCGCAAGATTTAATGCAACCTGATACTGGGTTATTATCTCTTCTTTTTCAAATCTTTTTATTCTGTAATTCACAACTTCTGTAGAGAGTCCAACCTTCTTCGCAATCTGTGAGCATGTCTGCCTACAATCTTTATCCAACTCATAGAGTATCTTTTTATCTTTCAAATCAAGTTTCGCTTGTTCCACAACCATATTTATAATAATTACAAATAGTATATAAATCTTGTCATTTTTATGCATTTTTCTCTCAAAGATTTTAATAAAGACAAAATACTACTTAATAGTAAAGAAATCGCTCGAGAGAGCAGTGAGAAAAAGAAAAAATGAAAAATAAATCAATCAGTCAATCAAAAAGAAATCAACTAGTAACAACTCAAACTAAAAACAACATAATGAAAGGGGGTGATATAAAATGAACGAAAAAAATAAAACAGATAAAGGTTGGATGATGATGGTAATTATTCAGCTAAGTGCATTAGTTAGCATAAGTGCATGTTACTTTACTTCAAATACAATCCCCAATGACACAAAGATTCAAAGAGGATATGCAATACCTGGTAAGTTAGAAATAAAAACAGAAGACATGGATAAAAATGGCGAAAAAGAAACCATCTTAAAATACAATGGCAATCCTTACCTTCTTACACTAGATGAAACAGGAAAACCACAAATTAAATCCTATCACATCGAATCAGCTAAATACCAGCCTGCTAGAATTGTCGCAGAAGAACAAGAAAAAAATTAGAAGAATAAGTCTAACTACCTCGGCCAAAACATTTATATAATGTATAAACATTGTATATACATGGAAATAGTAAAAAATGTTGTAAGCTGGGGAAATTCAGCAGGAATATCTGTACCCCGCGAATGGCTCGGAAACCAAGTTCGGGTTATCCTTATAGATAGAACTCTAGAAATAAAAAAAGAAGTTTTCAATATACTCGAACCATATCTTGAAGACATCTTGGGCATATATCTTACTGGCAGCTATGCAAGAGGAGAACAAGACAACGAATCAGATATAGACATAATTGTCATCTCAAAACAAACCAGAAAAGAAATCACTTCGGGCAAATATCATATCTCCATATCTCCCCTGGATTCCATAAGAAAAACACTTGAAAAAAGTCCAATTCTAATACTCCCAAGATTAATAGAAGCAAAACCGATACTCAACAAATCTCTACTAGATGAGCTGAAAACAGCAAAAGTAAATAAAAATGATTTTATAGATTTTATCGAAGAATGCAAGGGCATAATCAAGATAAATAAAGGATTTATCAGCATAGAAGAAACCAAATATATTCCTTCTAGCATAATCTACTCTTTAATATTAAGGCTGAGGGGTATTTTTCTTATAAAATGTATCCTAAGCAATTCAAAATACTCGAAAAAGGATTTTTTAAAATACTTAAGCCAATCTATTGGTGAAGACGCAGAAAAAACCTACATCATATATCAGAAAGAAAGAGATAGTAGAAAATCTAAAGAAAAAACAACACTCGAATCTGCAAAAAAACTATTAAATCTCCTTGAAAAAGAGGTAAAAAGTTATGAATAGAAAAAAGAGATTAGAAAAAGGCATTGAATCTCTAGAGCAAGAAATAGAACACCACAAAGAAAAAATGAATCAAGCAAAACAGGAAGGAAATCTTGAACTAGCAGAATATTATTACAAAGAAATTGCAGGTTTAGAAAAAACAAAAGACAGAAAAAAAGAACAAATTAAATAACTAATCTCACAACTCTAATCAACAAAAAATCTTAACTTCTCATCCCTAGACATCTGCTTTATCTTATACTCTACCCTTAGAGCTTCTGACCTATTGGGATAATTTTTAAAAGAAATAAGACAACAGAAACCCCGAGATAAAACATACTTACTACCCTTCCCAGCTTTATGTGCTTTCATTCTCTTCTCAATATCATTAGTTATACCAGTGTAATACGAACCATCAGAACATTCTAAAAGATACACACACCAACTCTTTTCCATAGTATAATGCAAGTCAAATAATTATTTTTCTTCCAAAACATCCAAAGCCTCTTGTTCCAAATAATGCAAACCAGCAGGAATAATTATACAAAACGGCATATCTATTTTCTTTTTTTCTAGATTTTCAATAGAATCATAATAAATCTTAGTATTTTTTCCAACCTGCGAGCAAATAATAATTTTATCCAACTTCATTTCTTTTTTATCACAAGCAATCTTCAATTGACCCATTGCAGACTTATTTGACAAACCAATATCAGTTAAAAGCAAACTATGAGCTCCAATCTTCAAATTATCTCTAATAATATCTAAAAAAGAATCAGGCTCAAAACTCTTCTGCCATCTAGGCATAGAAGCTGTTTTCCCAAACTTATACAATTGCAACCCAGTCTCAGCAATTGCAGTTAATATAGACTCAGCATGAATTATTCTATACTTAATTTTCTGCTTCTTACAAGCAAGAATCAAAGAAATATGCGTAGTTGCAGACAAAGGATTCCCATAAACCAATAAAGCAATATCCTTCTTCCTTGCATCATTCAAAAACCCCTCTTCCTCAACTTCTTTTCTTCCAAGCTCAACAACACTCTTTCCAATAATTTTCTCAAAATCTTTTATATTATAAGGATAATCAACAGTATAATTTTCCAAATAAACAATCTCAGACTCCTCAAGAGCTTCCACTGCCTCAAGAGAAATACTCTTCTCATTTAATCCAAGTCCTATAAGGTAAAATACCATGAAGAATAATTGAAAATTAGATTATTAAGTTTATTGGTATAGAGTACTCTGCCTCAAAAATCCACAAACAAGAGATGCCTGTTCTTGCTCATAACCATAAAGCCATCTACCCGCAGCAGATTCATTTCTACGTCTTGCTAATTCTATTTTCTCACTTTCTTCAGGTGTTCTAGGAACAGCCACTCCAGGACAAGACCCAAGCATTTTCTTAGCTAAATCATTCATAATAAATTATCCCAAATAAACTTTAAATATCTTTTGATAAAGTCGCCCTCACCAATCGGCTATGAATAACAAACGCGTATAAAATCGTCACAATAGATAACTAACACCCTCCAATAACACAACAAAACTACTCCTTCCAAAACTCAATAAGCAATAACATAAAAACAAAAGTCAAAGCAATAGTAACATCAAAAAAACTAAAAACAATAGCTAAAATCAAAAAAATCCAAGCCAAATAGGGAAAATATCTAGAATAAAGCTTTTTCTCATCCTGTGTATAATGTCTCAATATCCTTCCAGCAGGATAAGCTAATATCAAAACAATAATAGCCAGAACTATTTGCAATATCATAAACTATTAAAACCATTAGAGTTTAAAAAACTAATGAACCTAATAGACATACACGCACACCTCGAAACAAGCAGATTTACAAAAGACCTAGACCAAGTCATAGAAAGAGCAAAAAAAGCAGGCATAAAGGTTATAATCAATTCTGGAGTTAATCCAAGCACAAACAGAGACATTCTAGAACTTGCAAAAAAATATCCAATAATTAAAATCAGTTTTGGCCTTTACCCAATTGACGCACTTGCTAAAGAAATAAACTCAGGAGAATCAGATGATTTTTCAAGAAAAATAGAAGAATTTGATGTAGATGAAGAACTGGCCTGGATAGAGAAAAATAAAGACAAATGCGTAGCAATAGGAGAGGTCGGTCTAGACTACAACTGGCCTGATTCAATAGAACACAAAGAAAAACAAAAAGAAGTTTTTGAAAAAATAATAAAATTAGCAATAAAAATAAACAAACCCCTAATAATCCACTCAAGAAAAGCAGAGGTAGATGCAATTGAACTTCTAGAAAAAAATAATGCGAAAAATGTAATAATGCACTGTTTCTCAGCAAAAAAAAGTCTAATTCAAAGATGCATAGACAATCACTGGTTCCTCTCAGTTCCTCCAATAATAACGAGACTGCAACACTTCCAAACACTAGTTCAAATGACTCCAATAGAACAACTTCTAACAGAAACAGACTCGCCCTATCTATCCCCAATAGCAGGCGAGAGAAACGAACCTGTAAATGTCACATTCACAATAAAAGAAATCTCAAAAATAAAAAATCTAACAGAAAAAGAAGTAGCTGAACAAATCTGGAAAAATGCCCAAAATTTGTTCAAATTTTAACTTTATCTAAAACCATCCACCCGCCATCTTTTTCATATCATCATTAATAAAATAAGTTGGTTTCTTTCCAGAATAACTTAAAAACAATTTCTCCTTAGCTCTAGAAATAGCAACATAAAATAACCTCTTTTCTTCTTCTTCCTTATCATACTCCTGCATCCCCATCTTTACAAGCTCAATTACAGGATGGTCCGAAGCCTTACATGGAAAATTAAGCTCATTACAACCAATAACAAACACAACACCAGCTTCCAATCCCTTAATAGCATGAATAGTAGCTAAAGTTACATCTCCTCTATTGGCAACAGCAGGTCTCTTCAGCTCATCAGACCTAACAACATGTGGAATATTCTTAGCTTTCATTTTATTTGACAACTCATTCAACTGCCTATTTGTCCTAGCAAGAACAAAAATATCATCACCAGCCATCAACTTCAAAAAAACACCAACCTTATCTAAAATATAAGCATGTTCAGCTTCTTCAGAATCAAAATCATGAATTCTAATTTCAGCATCCCCCATCTTAGAAGATTCCAAATCAGGAACCTTCATTGTTCTAATAGAATGATTCATAAAATCAACAATCTTCCTATTACTTCTATAATTTTTAATTAAATGAATAACCTCGCAATCAGAATATTTTTCTTCAAACTTTAAAATATAATTAATATCACTTCCTCTCCAGCCAAAAATACTCTGTCTAGGATCACCAACAGCAAATAAATTGACACCAAGATTTTTTGCAATCAACAAATCCATTAATTCAATCTGCATTGCATTAACATCCTGATACTCATCAACCAAAATATAATCAAATTCAGGAATAACATCTTTATTTTTCTTAAAAAAACTAATAGTATCCAAAATCTGATCAATATAATCCCTTAACCCCTGAATTTTCATATAATCTTGCAAACTCTTGCAAACTCTAAAAATTATCCTCGCAATATCCCTGTCCTTTTCATCTTCCACATCCTTAGAAAAATCATATAACTCTTGATTTTTAGATTTAAAATACTCCATAACAGAAAAACAATCATTCATAAAAATATTAGTTAATTGAGCAGGCTCCTTGTTATTCTTCTGTGAATCAGAAAAATACTTATTACTAGCAGAATTAATATCTAAACCAATATCCTGCAATGCCAAACTTATTGCAAACAACTTATCAGAATAACTCATAATTCTCGTAGGAGAACTATAAATCAAATGCCCGTATTTCTGCAAAATCTTTTCACTAAACGAATTAAATGTCTCAACTTTCACACCAGAAACACCAAGTCTAATAAGTCTAGCCTCCATTTCCTGCCTAGCTTTTCTGGTAAAAGTTATAGCCAAAACTCTTTCAGCACTAACACTCTTATACTTCACTAAAAATTCAATTCTCTTGGTTAAAACACTTGTTTTCCCACTCCCAGCACCAGCAACACAAAGAATGTTTTTCTTCTGAGAAATAATAGCTTTTTTCTGCTCATCATTATAATTAGAAAGAAAAAAATCAAGTTCCTTAAACAATTCTCTTTCCTCGTCACTAATCACAGTCTTTTTACTTTCAAGATTACTCACCATTTTTTTCTTATACATAGAAGGATTCATCAACTCTTCACTCCCCTTAGAAGTTATTCCCAAAACAGTTGCAAACTTATTACCAATCAAAGAGTTAACATCAACCATGGCATTAGCAATCAAATTATCAATCATTGCCTTAATCTCACCAACATCATACTTTTTCAAACTTCCAAAATTATAAAGTTCAAACAACTCATTCTTTTTTATTGACGCATTTTTAAAATCACCCTTAAGAAAATCAACCAAAAGCCCCTTTCCAACAGGAAATTTAATCTCATTAAGTGCCTTCAATACTCTAATATAATCCATCTCAGCACCATTCCCCAATTCTTTTATCACATCCTCTTTAACCATAAACCAAAAATCCAAAGAAGCTATTTAAAATTAATTGTTATGAAAATCTTATCTTTTTAGCTTTCTCAACCAATCCCAATTTCTGACGAGGAATTTTCTCATGTTTTGAATGTTCTAAATATCTCATTAGTAATTTTTTCTTTTTTCTTAAACTTAATTTAGAAGTGCACGGACCACCAATGCATCCACCCTTACAAAAAGTTATATCTAAAAATCTTATTTTTTTATTTGGTTTTTGCAAAAACTTCTCAACATTAGACCAACCATCAATAATTTTTTCTTCCTTTTTCTTCAAAACATCTCTTAAGTGAGCTGTTTTAGATAAAGCCCCAGACAAAGGATAAATTTTTGTATAATCATTATAAAACTTATCAAAATGCTCTTTTTTATTTGAAGGTGCAACTAAATTTTTATGCAAAAGATAATGAAGCTGTTGATAATCAATAACATAATCCACAAACTCACTTCCCATCACCTCAATTTTCTTTGCATGACAAGGAGAAATAAAACAAGTTTTCATTCCATAAACTTTTTTACAGATTTTTGCAGTTGCAATCATAGGACTATCAACTTTAGCTAAATTCTTTACATACTGAGGATATTTTGCCCTAATTGCATTCACAACCCCAGGACAAACAGATGTAATAAGCAAATTCCTAGACCCGGAAAGCATCCTATGATATTCTCTATTAACCATCTTTGCACCAAATGTCAGCTCAACAACTTTAGAAAATCCCAATGCTCTCAATTCTGAAATAATAGAAGGATAATGAAAATCAGTTACAAAACTCGGTGCAAGCATTGCAATTATCTTTTGATTTTTCAAAGCTTTTTCTATTTCAACTAAATTATTTTTATTTTTCATTGAAATAACTCCTTCACAACAGCATTATCAATAAACCTTATTTTAACTAAAAAATTAGCTATCTCAGACTCAATTTCTCCAATTAACCTATTGCTTTCCAGAGATTTTAAAATATCATCTTCTGTTTTTTTAATCTTCAAAATCTTATTAATATTCTCACAATTATAATTAGGATTAATTATTTTCTTCGCAACATCTTCTCCTGACTTTATTGCAGCATAAATTCCTTCTGCAGTTAAACCAGAAGCAAAACCCGCTGCATCACCAACTAAAAAGATATTTCCAAAATCAAATCCCCTATAATCATAATTAACAATTGCTGCTTCAAATTTAGATTTTTTTATTCCAAATCTTTCGCCACACCATTTATCAAAATTATCCCTTATTTGAGAAACACTTAATCCAAGATTATAATCCCTAGACAAATCTCTTCCAGTTCCAACAGAAACATAATTTTTATAAGGAAAAATCCAAACATAATGACCAAATTTATTAAAATCAGAAAAAATTTCCAAATCTTTAAACTTCCCCTTAAATAAATATTGAAAACATTGTCCTACTTTCTCAGTCTTAACTCCTAAAAACTCTCTAACAATAGAATTAGAACCGTCTGCACCAATTAAATAATCAAAATGAATCTCCTTATTATTAACAACAACAAACTTTTTAGATATCCTACTAACTTCTGAATTTGTTTTAATTTCTACTCCAGCTTTCCTGGCTTTTTTCAACATCCATTGTCCCAAATCTTTTCTCAAAATAGTTGCAATAAAAGGTTTATCAGATTTTACCTCAGAAGTCTGCAAAGAACTATGAACAAAAACTTTTTTAAATTTTCTTTGAATTAATCTCTCGGGTATTCCCAAATCTAAATCTTTTAATGTCAACCCACCAGCACAAACCTTAGGACCCACAACTTTATTTTTTTCCAAAACCAAAACATCTTTTCCCGCAACAGCCAACACCTCTGCACATCTTAATCCAGCAGGACCAGCTCCGACAATCACCACATCATACTTATTTTTCATCTTATCACCTCGCAAAATTTCAAATCCTCCCCTTATGATTTAATTTACTAGGACTTAAAACCTTATCTGCCCAGATAAAAACCTTTTCTTCTTTAAATCCCTTATCGTGCCAAAACTTTCTAGTTTTTCTGTGATGAATTTCTTCTAAAACCTGAACATAATCAACTCCCCTCTTTCTCAAAACCCTATAAAATTCTTCTAAAAGTAAACTTCCAACCCCATTCCCTCTTATTTTTTTATTAACAACCAAATTATCCAACATACACCAATCTTTTGAAATTATTCTTGCATAAATAAATCCAACAATAAATCCATTTTCTTCAGCAACCAAAAAAACATTATCTTTTCCTTTTAAAAAACCCACAAGTTCAAATTTTTCATGAAAATGTTTTCCAGAGAATCTCAACTCATCAACCTTCTCGCCCAATTGATAAATCTCCCCCACGTCCTCTTTCTTAGCATGTCTTATTTTCATTTTATTTGTAACCCATTAATTTATCATAAAAAGGATGATCTGAAATAGTTAGTATAAACACTAACACCTCAATTCTGTTTCCCTCTAAAGTATATAACATCCTCCAAAAGTTAGAAAGCTCTACCCTATATAAATTTTTAATTCCCATTTTTTTAAAAACATCTGGAATCAATTCCTTACGTATTGGATCTCCAAATTGAGGATTATTTTTCAAAAGCTCAATGGTTCTATCTACTGAATTTAAAATAGATACAGACTCTTTATCACTTCTTTTCTTTAAATCAATAAAACTTTCTTTTGCTTGCCCCTTCAACCAAACCCTCACCTCTTTTCCAAAAAACATTTTAAACTTCCACTGCACCATCAAACATTTTTTTTAAATGCTCTGGCTGAGAATAAATCCACTGAATACCCTTAGGACCATAAATTATCTTTCCACTTCTCCAAAGATATTCTAAAATAATTAAAAGTGTTTGATGCATAACCTGTTTTGGCAATTTTTTCTTAATTTCTGAAACCTTTAAAGGTAAATCAGAATTTTCTCTAAGAAAATTCTCTACCATTAAAACAGTATTCAAATTAGGATATCTTTTTATTTTCCCATTTTGTTCCATACTAATTCCCTCCTCTAAATCTATCTTTTCACTGTTCATTTTATATCAATTGATATCTAAAAGGTATCATAACTTATAAATCTTTCGGTTTTAAAAATTGATTTATTTGGAGCTCTTTTTTAATCCAACCCACTTCTCTTCAAAAGTTGGTTCAGAAACCTGATAAAAAATTCCCAAAGGAATCTTCACGCCATCGCCACTATTATTATAATCAAATTCCTCTGCTCTCTTCATTGCTTCTGCAAAATTAGTTTTATCATGTCCCCTCTCCTGCAAACTATAGGTTTTTTCTTTTAATTTCATATCAGGATGAAAAATAATACATGGCTGCAAAACCTCAATAAAACAAAAACCCTTATGTTTAAATGCCTCATCTAAAATCTTTTCAATCTGTCCAACATCAGCAAAAACCCTAGCAACAAAACTAGCACCAGCAGCTAACATTAATTTTATAGGATTAATTGGCTTCAATGTTACACCAGTTGGGACAGTTTTATCTTTAAATCCTTCTTCTGTTACAGGAGTTGGTTCTCCAACAGTTAAAGCAAATACCTGATTATTATGAACCAAAT
>Ga0247841_10008751_pt1 | contig 14423 bp, 14 predicted proteins | sample LaCruzMarch2015__2_FD_192410 | JGI IMG/M metagenome (GOLD analysis project Ga0247841, IMG submission 192410) | Freshwater microbial communities from meromictic Lake La Cruz, Castile-La Mancha, Spain - LaCruzMarch2015_18m | ecosystem: Environmental > Aquatic > Freshwater > Lake | place: Spain...
CTAAAGTGCCTGAAGTGCCTGAGGTGCCTGAAGTGCCTGAAGTGCCTAAAGTGCCTAAAGTGCCTGAAGTGCCTAAAGTGCCTAAAGTGCCTAAAGTGCCTAAAGTGCCTAAAGTGCCTGAAGTGCCTGAAGTGCCTGAAGTGACTAAAGTGCCTAAAGTGTTTAGAGTGCCTGAAGTTTTGGAGTACTTAAAATGAAATACAAATGGACAATAAGGAATTTAGCAAGCAGCTTGAAAAAAGGACGAGAGATTTTGCCATTGCTATTATTCACCTGGCTTCATTTTTACCGAATACTCCGGAAGGTCGGGTAGTTAGAAATCAAGTTACAAAATCGGGTACAAGTATTGGAGCAAATTATCGTGAGGCTAACCGATCCAGAAGTAAGGCTGATTTCTCAAATAAAATTAAAATTTGCGAAAGTGAAGCAAGTGAGACAGTGTATTGGTTGGAGATTATTTTCGAATTGGGATGGGGTGAGGATGCTCAATTAAACATAATTCATGTAGAAGCAGTTGAAATACTGGCTATTTTTACTTCAATTAGTAAGAATCTGAAAAGTACTTAAAGTTCAGAATACTTAAAGTGACTGAAATTTACTTCACTTACTTTAAGTACTTTAAGTACTTTAGGCACTCCAAACTATCACCTGTGTAGTCCGCACTCTCTGGTATCCGGGTTTTCCCACCACCAACGACCTGCCCTGATATCTTCTCCCGGGATAATTGCCCTGGTACATGGCTGGCAGCCAATGCTTGGGTATCCTTTGTCATGCAATGGGTTATAAGGAATTCCGTGAGATTTTATAAATTCCAGTACTTCATCTTCGGTCCAATCAATTAAGGGATTCAGTTTAATAAGTCCATTTGCAACATCCCATTCAATTTTCTGCATTTTTTGCCGGGTCACTGACTGACTACGTCGTAAACCGCAAATCCAAACATCGAGTCCGGCCAAAGCCCGCTTAAGTGATTTCATTTTACGGATGTTACAACAAAGTATCCGGTTTTCAATGCTTTCAAAAAACAGGTTTATACCTTTTTTATTAACCATATCCTCAACCTCCGGGGCATCAGGAAAATAAATACTCATATTAATTCCATACTTATTGTTGGTCCTGTGAATCAAATCATAAGTCTCGGGAAACAGTCTCCCTGTGTCAAGAGTAAAGATCGGGATATTTTTATCGATATTCAAGATAATATGGGTAAGTACTTGATCTTCAAGTCCGAGACTGCTTGATAAGGCAATTTTATTTTTGTAGCCGGTCAGAAAGGCATTTATAAGATCTTCTGCTGTTGCATTTAAGTATTTTATATTCAGTGCTTCAATTACCTCATTCATATCTGCGCAAAATTGATTTTCATGCAAAAATAGTTAAATCCTTTCAATACTTATTTTCAACACAAGTTTCTTTTGACCCGGGTGACTCTGTATGTTTTTACAAACGTATTGGTGAAGCGAAGAACTTTGGCCGTTTTTATTGCTAAACTTTGTAGCTTTGTGAAGTTCAAAAAAGGTAAATAGTAATATTTTTCAGAAATGATAATCCGTCTTCCTTTATTTGCCATTATCTTATTGATATTCAATAATTGCGCTACCGATAAGGTTAGTCACTACCGGAAAATTTCAGGTTTCACTCAGGGAACCACTTTCCATATGACATACGAGGACAGGATGGATGAAGATCTTTCAGTAGCAGTTGATTCATTATTCAAAGCGTTTGACCTTATTTTCTCGGAATATATTCCAAATTCAATGGTGTCAAGGATTAATAGTAATGATTCAACGGTTATTCTTGACGATATGTTTATAGAGGTCTTAAATAAATCATTACAAATCAATACAGAAACCAATGGCGCAATGGATCTTACCGTCGGACCGCTTGTAAATGCCTGGGGTTTTGGTGCAGAGAAAAAAGCAATAATTGATTCTGTGGTTATCGATAGTCTTTTACAATATGTCGGAATGCAAAAAATCAGGCTGGAAGGGAGAAAGTTGATTAAGGAACTTCCAGGAATCAGGATCGACGTTAATTCAATTGCACAGGGATATTCCGTAGATGTGATATATCGGTTTTTTGATCGGCTTGGTATTAAAAACTTTATGATAGAGATTGGTGGTGAAGTGAGGGTGAAAGGGAAAAATCCTAAGGGTGAATTGTGGAGAATAGGAATAGATAAGCCCGATATCGGAAACAATCAGGCGGGTGAAACCTTGCAAACGATCATTCTTCTTAATAACAAGGCCGTGACTACTTCAGGTAATTATCGTAAATATTTCGAAGAGAATGGACGTAAATACTCTCATATCATTGATCCACACACCGGATATCCGTACAAAAACAGTCTGCTCAGCGTTACGGTAATTGCTCAGGATGCCCTGACAGCAGATGGTTATGATACGCCATTAATGGTAATGGGACTTGAAGGTGCGAGAACATTTTTAAAGCAACATCCTGAACTGGATGCCTATATGATCTATTCAGACGAAGATGGTCAGTTTCAGGTTGAATTTACTAAAGGAATCCTGTTCGACAAAGAAAATTAAAGTATTATCTTGTGTTTTTGAAAATTTTCTACCTTTATGTCTTAATATTTAAGTGCCAGGACATTGATAATGAGAAAGAACATCCAGGTTATTCAAAAAGGTGATTCTAAAGTGGTGAACGCCTGGGTGATGTATGATTGGGCCAATTCGGCTTATCAGTTAACCATCGCATCTGCCATTTTTCCGATTTATTATAATAATGTTACGCGCCATGGAAACGATTTCATGGTCTCCTTTTTCGGACATCAGGTTGTAAATACTGCACTTTATTCCTGGGCAATTGCAACAGCTTATCTTATCGTCGCCATTGGCTCTCCTTTTTTTTCATCAATCGCTGATTATACCGGCCGCCGGAAAGGATTTATGCGCACTTTTACAATTATTGGTGCATCAGGGTGTGGTATGCTCTTTTTCTTTGATGCCAACCATATCGGATTGGGTATTATAGCTTTTACCCTCGCTACGTTTGGTTATGGCGGTAGTATTGTATTTTACAACTCCTTTCTTCCTGTAATTGCGAAGGCTGAAGATCAGGACAGGATCAGTGCCCGTGGTTATTCAATGGGTTATCTCGGAGGAGTGATCCTGCTATTATTTAATCTGCTGATGATTATGGAACCAGGAATGTTCGGATTTAATGATAAGTCCACTATGCCGGCACGAATATCATTTTTAACAGTTTTTATCTGGTGGATTGGATTTTCATCGATTACGTTCAGGTATTTGCCCAAATATGTTTTCATCAAACGTACTGCCGGAAGCCGTATACTTTCAAACGGATACCATGAGCTGCAAATTGTTTTTAATGAGGTTTTATTATTTCTGCAATATTCATTGGTATTGTTATGGGTGGTTCACAATCACTTGCCCGTTCAACATATTCAAAGATGTTACCTGAAACGACTGACCACACCTCCTTTTTTAGTTTTTACGATGTTATGGAAAAGTTGGCCACGGTAGCCGGAACCTTTAGTTTTGGGGCTATTGAGATATTGACCGGGAGTATGCGTTTTTCGGTTCTTGCAATAGCTGTATTCTTTGTAACAGGATTGTTTTTCCTGCTTTTGCTGCTAAGACACAAGTTGCATGCTGACTGTATTAAAGTTCTTTAATTGATCGCAGAATATTCTCAAATCAGGAGCATTCAGATAAAAATCAATTTTTCATTTAGTTATACCAGGATTGTCTGATTTTCAACAGAACTTTATAATTTTACATACTTTCAATTTTTATAAGCAAAGAGGAATGAAAAGTTATCTGAATTTTACTTTAACAGGAGATAAGCTGCTCCCGGTATGGATTGCGTTCTTTTTTTTCTTTATGATACCTTATTATTTACTTTTAGGTGAACTTACTGATCTGACTGCAACTGATGTTCCTGCCGAAGGCCCTTCAAGGATGTTCTTCCTTTATCTCGTGATTATTCTGACAATGGTTTTCTCCTTTATTTATATTGTATTTAAACTGGTTACCCAAAATATTGAATATGAAGGGGTAAAGCTGTGCTGTGATTATCATCCCGGAATATACACCGGAATTATCATATCAGGATTAGTCCTTTCTATCGTGACTATCGGGATATACGTGCCCTGGTTTATTAAAAACCTGCATCGGTTTTTTATAGGTGGCAGTTCTTATAAATCACTTAAGTTCTCTTTTAGAGGAAAGGGCGGCAGACTTTTTCTGATAATGACACTTACTACTTTTATTCCATTTATGCTTGTAGGTATTATTCTGTTCTCAGTATTGGAATCAAGGATTGATCTGGAATCGCAAAATTTTCTGCTGATTTACCAAATCATTGTCATGTTTTGTCTTGTGCCTAATATCTATTTGATATTTAAATGGATGGCCGATATAAAGTATAAACATTACCATATAAGGTGGGATACCGAATTCTTTCCTGCAACCGGAAAAATTGCAATTGAACTTGTGTTGGCCGTGATCACTTTTGGTATTTATTTCCCGATGGCTTACATCCGTCTTTACACATATTTCGTGGAACATACCAAAAGTAATGTAGTGGAAGGACGTAAAATTTCAATGGGTTATGATGGTGATCATTTCTCCGATTTTCTGTTTATGTGGGGACAGATTCTTTTAACAGTTGTAACATTGGGGTTTTACTACCCGTGGGCTTTTAGCAGGATTGCCTATAGAGTGATTTCAAGAACTTTCCTGGCAACCGACTTCTCAGGGATCTCTGGCAGCTAAGATTTTTCCTTATAAAATCAGAACATGATTTTGGGGAATTTTTGTACTAATAAGCAGGAATCTGCGGGGTTTTTTAAGAAAATTTCAACACCCATTTAATAACATTTTCTCAAGAAATTAACCAAAACATTTATTGCGACACCGGAAATATAAATCAAAGATTTAACATTTTTGTCAGGAATTTTTTGTAACTTGACTGATAATTATTCCTTTGAATGAGCAATCTCAGCGATAAGCTGCACAGCGCTCCGTTTATCAGGCTCCTTGTCCCTTTTACTATAGGAATCTTTTTAGGTGATCACTTTCCGCCTGAGCTGAAATGGTTATTTTTAGGTGTAGCATCCTGCTTTTCATTAATCCTCATTTTTTACGTAAAAATTTTGTACAAACAGGAAATGATGTTCGGCATATTTCTATTCCCGGCTTTACTCTTCCTTGGGCTCTTTACTGCCGCAGATCATAAATATTTACCGGAACGATTGGCTGAAGGTGAATACTTTGCCCTGGTCTGTGAGTATCCGGAAGAAAAGGAAAAATCGTTCCGGGCACTAATCCGGCTAAATGAGTCCGGAATAAAGGTTCTTGCTTATTTTGAAAAATCAGATTCGATGAATAATATTGAACCTGGTTCTGTTGTTTGGTTTCGTGGTCAGCCAGAATTAATTAAGAAAACAGGAAATCCCTTTGAGTTTGATTACCAGACATATTTAATCCGGAATATGATAGGGCACCGCATTTATTTAAAGAAATCAAATTTTCATTTTCTGCGTGACCCTAAGATACCGAACCTCGCAGAATGGTCGCTTATCGTTCGTAGCAGATTGCTCAAAATTGTCGGAAAATGCGGATTGAAAGGTGAAGTTTTTCATCTGGTTTCGGCTATCTCACTGGGAGCACGTGAAGAATTGGAACCTGAAACCACCCTGAGTTTCTCAAAAACAGGAGTGATCCATGTACTGGCAGTCTCAGGTATGAATGTTGGAATTATCTACATCGTTCTGGATATGATGCTGAGATTTTTAAAACGGAAAAAAGGTGGAATTTTTCTTTATACGATGGTTATTCTAACTGCCGTGTGGGGTTATTCCCTGATTACGGCGTTATCAGCCTCAGTACTCAGGGCTACTGCAATGTTTACGTTTATTGTGATCGGGAAAAGCCTTAGCCGCAATCCCAACATTTACAATACTCTTGCCGCGTCAGCATTTGTATTGCTCTGTTTCAATCCAATGCTTCTGTATGATGTTGGTTTCCAGCTTTCTTATGCCGCAGTATTTTCAATCGTCTTCTTTCATCCATTTATATACGGTTCACTATATTTCAGATACTGGATTCCTGATCAGATATGGGCATTACTGACCGTTTCAGCCGCAGCCCAGATTGGAACCCTCCCTCTTATCCTGCATTATTTTCATCAGTTTCCAACCTGGTTTTTGCTGGCCAATCTCATGGTCATTCCCCTTGTAACAGTAATATTATACCTTTCATTTATTGTTTTTGCCATTGCGCCGGTATGGCCTTTCCTTGGAGTCCTGATTACAAAAATTCTTGACTGGGCCGGACAGGGGATGCTTTTTTCGGTCCATTTTATTGAACGGCTGCCATATTCAGTTCTTGCTGGTTTATATCCTTCTGACTTCACCCTAATAATCGCAATTGTATTTACGGTTTTGGTATCAATTTATTTTGTCCTCAAAATTCGGGCAGCTTTAACAGGGGCCTTGATATCAATTATTATACTTTTAATATTCAATGATATATCATGCTATAAAAACCTTTCACAGGAAGAAGTGGTAGTATTTAACCTTCCTGGAAAAACATTGGCTGCAATTACGAGCGGAAAGGAAACAATATGGTTTACTGCAGACAGAAACGTTACTCCTGCCTCCCTGAAATACTTTACGGCGCCATATGAAGGGTACCGTGGAATTCAAAAATCTTCATTGGTATGTCTGTCTGATTCTGTTATGGTTAATACCGGTAAATATTCCCATAAGGAGAACTTTCTATCTTTTAATGGTTTAACTGTATGTATCCTCAATGAAAGAAATACCGACAGGAACAATTGGGAACATTTTCCGCATTCAGATATAATTATCCTTCCGGAAAAATCTTCCGCTGATTATAACCGGCTGCTAAAATGGTTCCCTTCAGCACTGATTGTCGACAACAGGATGCCAAGTAACTTTAGTAATCTTAATAACAGCCAGTTGTTATCGCCGGATAAACCCAATGTTTTTTATACAAAATCAGGTGGAGCCGTTCAAATCAGTTTCAAACCGGTTGTTGCGGGTGAAAAGCGCGTAATCAAAAGCGGATATTTTAGCCACTAATTTTCCTGTGATCATGAAATTACACCAGCTTTACCTATGGTATTTGTTATCCCTCAGTATGTGAAGTATAAATCCCATAGAAAAAACCTGAAAAGATAAGCTGTTGATTAGCCCTTCATTCTGTCGGCCGAAGAAATATTTTTGTCAGTTTTTGTATTTAAAGGTAGAACGCCACCCATTTCCCCCATTACATTAACAAGGTCTGAACCAGTTGGGACAACGATTTTTGAATTATCCTTAAGAGAAGTTTCCATGGCCTGTATTCTGCGTAACAACTGGGCGTTTCCTACAAAGTATTTCTCAGCCGCTTCGTTTACCAGTTGGATTGCCTGTGCTTCGCCTTCCGCGCGCAAAATGGCACCCTGCTTAATCCCCTCGGCACGACGGATTTCAGCGCGTTTTTCACCATCTGCTTTGGTCTCTGTGGCTGTTGCAAAATCAATAGCAGCTATTTTTTCATTCTCGGCTTTCACGATCTTGTTCATAGTTTCCTGCACATCTTTTGGCGGATCAATTTCTTTTAGTTCAGTTCGGACGATTTCAATCCCCCAATTCATGGTTTCATCTAAAAGTGTAGAATGAAGCTCCTTATTTATCTTACCGCGTTCACTGTTGGCCGATTTAAGTGTCATTGTTCCTATGATGTTCCTCAAAGTAGTACGGGCAAGATTAACAATCTGATATTCAATGCTATTTACATTGTACTGAGAATCTTTGACACTCTGCTCATCAGACTTGATCTTGAAATAAACCTGCGCATCAACCTTGGCGTTTAAGTTATCATTTGTGATGATTTCCTGAGGTTCAGCATTTATCATCTGCTCAGTGATGTTGATCTTATACATTTTATCAATCCCCGGAATGATCCAGTTAAATCCGTAACCAGCAAAGCGATAGTACTTTCCAAGCCGTTCGACCAAAGCACGGTTAGTGGGCCTGACAATGCGTATTCCTGAAAAGAAAAAAAGGAGTAGTGCAGCGATGATGATTGGTAAAAAATTTTCCATGACTAAAGTTTTAAGATTTACTAAATAACTCAAAGAAAGCTGATTTTTTATACACAAATGTAAACATTTAAAAGATGATAAACTCTTATTGACCCGGTTCTTTTTTCTTATTGTTAATAAAATGCAGAGAGTCACCCCACTCATTATAACCAATTTCACCATCAGCAAGTGAGATACGGGCATCCAGACACCCTTTGCATTGCGCCGGCTCCTCATCGATACAAGGTTTGTTTTCATACAATTTGTAATCGTTGCGATAAAATCCGGGTGTAATATTTGGCATTATTATGTTAGCACCTACTTTGACCCCTTTCTCCCGGCCAAGCGGATCAATAGCCTGCAATGCCGTTGCTGCAGCAATATTGATATCATTCATTAGTATACGGAGTACCGCGATCATTTTTAAGGACAGATCGAACCTTTCCCGGATAGGTGAAAGTTCATGGCGATATTGGTAAAGAGGAGTCTGGGAGTGTTCGATATAAGGTCCCATACCAACCATATCGATTCCAAACTGTTGAAAAAAAAGAAGGTCATTCACCAGATCACCAATAGTTTGAAAGGGCAGGCCTATCATCACACCGGTACCTGTCTGATATCCGATTGAGCGCAATGAGTTAAGACAATCTAAACGGTGATTAAAATCATGCAGTTGATTTTGAGGATGTAATTTATGATAAAGAGTCAGATTGGTTGTTTCGATCCGTAGCAAATACCGGTGAGCGCCTGATTCGTACCATTGCCGGTAAACCTGTTCAGTTTGTTCGCCGACTGACAGGGTTATCCCCAGACGGCCATTGCTTAATTTCTTTATCTGAGTTATCAAATTGGAAATCCGGTTGGCGAAAGCGGGAGAACTGTTTTCGCCTGATTGCAAAACGACAGAGCCAAATCTGCTTTCATCCGCAAATCGGGCGGCTTCAAGTATCTCACTATCAGTCAGATTATAACGTCGTACCAAGTGGTTTGACTGTCTGATGCCACAATAGTAACAATCTTTATCACAAACATTTGAGAATTCTACTAAACCTCTTAGATAAACCTTCCTTCCAACAAATTTTTCCTTAATTTCGCCCCCTTTTTTTAACAGGAGAGATTGTTCTTCCCCCTGGCATAACAAGAGCTTTTCCAGATCCCAGTTTGAAAATGAAGATTGTTCTAAAATCGAGGTAACTGTGCTCATGATCTTCATCGTATTGTCGTAAAGAAACTATTTTAACTTCTTGGAACCTTTATTTTGTAACTGGTTGTCACCAGCCCTCTGGATATATCAGATAACTTTCCTTTTAGTAACCGCTTTTTGAGCGGGGAACAATAGTCAACAAACATTATTCCGTCGAGATGGTCATATTCGTGTTGCAGGACGCGGGCAGCAAACCCGGTATAGACCTCGTCGAATTCCTGCCAGTTCTCACTGAAATACTTTATGTGAATTGTGTTGAACCTGAGTACATCTTCACGCAATCCGGGAAGACTCAGGCAACCTTCATCCATCAAAACTTTATCGCCTTCTTTTTCAATAATATGCGGATTGATAAACACCTTTTTGAAGTCTGTCAGTAATGGCTCTTCATCACCCAATGGTGAAAGATCAACGACAAAAATTCTGACTGTAAGACCTATCTGAGGTGCTGCCAGTCCAACCCCTTCCGCATTATGCATTGTATCAAACATGTCTGATACCAGTTTATCAAGATCTTCAAAATCTTTGCTGATATCAGTGGTAATCTTTCGAAGTACGGGATCACCATAAACTGTTATGGGATAAATCATTGTTATTACTTTAAATATTTCTGTTCCTCAAGATATGATTGTAAGATGATTGTAGCACTAACACCATCTATCGTTGATTTGTTTTGTCTGTCCTTTTTTTTAACACCCGCAGCTATCATTGCTTGAAAAGCCATCTTTGAAGTATATCTTTCGTCCATCTGCTTTAACGGCATATAATTGAATTGCTGACGGAATTTTTTTAAAAAAGGATTTATATACCTGACGGCTTCAGATGGTTCATTGTTAAGCTGCTTTGGATAGCCAACCAAAACGAGCTCAACATCCTCAATGGCAAAATAGTTTGCAAGAAAGTCCCATATTTCATTTACTGGGATTGTCGTCAATCTCGTCGCAATTATTTTTAATGGGTCAGTAACTGCTATGCCAACCCTCTTATTCCCATAATCGATTGATAAAATCCTTCCCATCCCGGCCTATTTTGTTGAACTGCAAAGATAATTGAATAATTTGGATTGAAATTGTCCTCTTTTTCAATTTGCGGCTTTACATAACAACACTTTAAGCAGAAAAAATCATTTTAAAGCAGTAAGTAAATTTTTATCAATAAATTTGTAAAGTACATATTAAACCCGAAAAACAACGAAACTATGGCTATTCCGACATCAAGAACAAAAGAAAAAGCTGAAATCGTCATTAATTGTGAGAAATGCCACGGGTGTGGATTATGTGTATCAGTCTGCAAGGATTTTGGCTTGCAAATCGTTGATAATAAGGTGATGTTAGCTGAAAATCCATTATTCGGCTGTATTGCCTGCGGGCATTGCATGGCAATTTGTCCGAATGGTGCGATTGAAATTCACGGACGGGAATTATCACCGGCTGATCTTTTCGAATTACCACCCAGGGAGACTGCTTCCAGCTACCTTCAATTGCTTAATCTGCTTAAACTAAGGCGAAGTATAAGGGAGTTTACCGAAGAACCTGTTGGGAATGATATCATCGATAAAATTTTAGCCGCATCCACGACTGCTCCAATGGGAATTCCACCTTCAGATGTACATATCGTGGTTTTAAATTCACGCGAAAAGGTAAGAAATTTCTCTGAAGATTTCTGTGCCTGTTTAGAAAGTAGTAAATGGTTTGTTTCCGGATGGTTTTTGGCACTGATGCGGCCATTCTGGGGCAAATCAAATGACGAATTGTTTAGACGATTTATCAGACCTGTGTTTCAGATTTACATTGGCAATATGAGTAAAGGTATAGATCTGGTAACTTATGATGCACCACTGGCAATATATTTCTATGGTTCACCTTTCGCCGATCCGGCTGATCCGCTCGTCGCAGCAACTTATGCAATGGTTGCCGGAGAGTCATTGGGACTTGGAACCTGTATGCTTGGTGGAATTCATCCTTTTATACAATTTGGACAGAAGTCTGAAAAATTAAGGAGAAAATATGGGATTAAATACAAAAGCAGGGAAGGAATATTTGTAATATTTGGTTATCCGAAAGTTAAGTATTCAAAGGGATTAAGAAGGACATTTGCTTCTGTTCAACTTTAATAAGGCACAATTAATTTCAAACTTTAATTATTCTAAGAATGATCAGTTTAAAAAATATTCAAACCGAAATTGACGCAAATTTTCTATACGGAATTTTGGCTGATCATGAAAAAGTCAGTTTTACTTGCCGGTCTTGCCGGATTATTGGCAGGATCTCTATCCATGGCTTTGGGTGAATGGATTTCTGTTCATAGCTCCAGAGAACTCTTCGAAAATCAGATGCAGTTGGAATTGGAAGAGTTGGAGAACAATCCCGAGGGGGAAGAATTGGAACTGGCATTAATTTATCAGTCTAAAGGGATACCCGAAGAACAGGCCAGGAAGATGGCAAAAGAGATAATATCGAATAATGACCTTGCACATGAATTATTAATAAAAGAAGAATTAGGTATCAATGCAGAAGATTTGAAAGGGTCAGCTGCGGTTGCTGCAATTACCTCGTTTATTTTGTTTGCGATCGGAGCTATTATTCCGGTAATTCCCTTTTTCTTTGATAGTGGAATACATGCGATAATTATCAGTGCTTTATTAAGCGGAATTGGACTTTTCTTAATTGGCGCATCAATTACCTTGTTTACTGGTAAAAGTGTATGGTATTCAGGATTCAGACAGGTTATATTCGGTCTTGCAGCTGCTGCCATTACTTTTGGAATAGGAAGGTTGATCGGGGTCTCTGTTGGTGGGTAAAATAATTCAGAAACCAACAAATATGCCAATTTTTTAATCTATAATATGCAATTAATATTACGAATATTTCTCTTTGCCTTCTTAAAAGTTTTACTTAAAAAATAATCAAGATGGAATTATTACCGGGTTACCTTAAAATAGCTTTCAGCAGCGTTGCCTTTTACCTTTTTATTATTGTTGCGATCAGGCTTTTTGGTAAGAAGGAACTGGCTCAACTTTCAATTATTGATCTGGTTTTTATTTTACTTATAAGCAATGCGGTTCAGAATGCTATGGTTGGATCCGACTCCTCATTGGCCGGAGGATTAGTGGCGGCCTCTTCGTTATTCATTGTTAACTACCTTTTTAAATATTTGCTTTATAAATTCCCTGGTTTGGGTAATGTCGTACAGGGCGTTGAATTACTCCTCATTTATAAAGGTCAGATTAACCTGCCAAATATTGCAAAAGCGCGGATTACCCGTGAAGAATTATTGGAAGCAGTCAGAGAGCATGGTGTGTCTGAAATACGGGAGGTTGATATGGCAGTACTCGAAATTGATGGCAATATTAGTATCATTTCCAATGAATATAAGCACCGCACGGTGAGGAAAAGAAAGGGGAGGAATAAGGTAATGAAAAGCCAGTAATGATTGACTTATGCAATTTACTGACAAACAAGTTTAAAAACTAAAATTTCGACTTGAACAACATTGTCAGCTGCCATATTTGTAAATTCACCAGGAGATAATTGAAAAAAAACATATCACTATTACAAGGCAATTTTGAAAATGAAAATATGAGTGAGGCAAAAATATCCATACGTTTTTTTGACGACCGCGAAGTGCGTGCCGTTTGGGACGAAGAAAACGCAAAGTGGTGGCTTTCGGCGTTGGATATTGTTGCCGTTCTTACCGACCAAAACGACTATACCAAAACCCGCAACTATTGGAAATACCTTAAAGCCAAGTTGAAGAAAGAAAACAGCCAAGTGGTTAGTGCTACTACCCAGTTGAAATTCCTTGCACCGGACGGCAAAAAGCGTTTAGCCGATATGTTGGATTACAACGGCATTATTGCATTGGGCAAAGAGTTTCCGAGCAAAAAAGCAAACCGATTTATTGGTTGGTTTACTTACAGTGATGAAAGCATAGACGGAAGAAGTAAAACGAAAGCGTATACCTTGTTTGAAAGTTCGTTTATCAACAGTGTTGAAGTTGGCACAACCAAAGGCTTGCAACAAATTCACGCTTATTTATTTGGCGGCTTGTATGAATTTGCGGGGCAAATCAGGCAAAAAAATATTTCAAAAGGCGGTTTTCAATTTGCTGTATCAAGCTTTTTGGGCGAAACATTAAAGCAAATAGAAGCAATGCCCGAAACTACATTTGACGAAATCGTGAATAAATATGTAGAAATGAACATTGCACACCCGTTTATGGAAGGCAATGGCAGAAGCACCCGAATATGGTTGGATTTGATATTAAAAAAACGCCTGAAAAAATGCATAGATTGGAGTAAAATAGGTAAAAGAGATTATATGAACGCAATGAAGCAAAGCCCAACAAACAGCAGCGTTCTAAAAAAACTGTTGAAAAACTCTTTAACCAACAAAATTAACGACCGCGAAATGTTTATGAAAGGAATTGACTATTCGTATTACTACGAAGCAAATGACTAAGACAAAATAATTTGCAAAGAATGGCCTGGATGAAGAATCCGCAGCTGACAATTCTCTTGAATCAGAATTGAATTTAAATGAAACATCAAGGACAATTTCTTCTGACCTTAGAGAAGCACTTGTTCTTACTATTCTGCCAAATGTTGCAGACACAAATAAGGACTATTTATATTCTACTCTGTGGACTATTATTTTAAAAGAGCAATATTGCCTCATTCTCTGTTCTTGAAAAGAATAATTTTAATAAATACGGGGAAACAGAAAAGTTGATTAATTGGCGGTTAAAGATCAGGTAGATACTCTGTTCCACATATAATTATAATATACCAATTACAAGGCCTAATTTTTATTTAGTGCGCTGAAAAACTATTCTATGTGGCTGTATCAAAAAATTTAACCGCAGAGAGCCGCCAAGAAAAACCACAGAGGATCGCAAAGCATTAAAATACAGCAGAATAGCTCTGCGCAACTTTGCGCCTTCTTTGCGTTTCTCCGCAGTAAAAAGACTTTTGATACAGCCACTAAATATGATTGACCCCCAGTGGAGCTTCATAGCCGTCAGGCTAAAGTCTGCAAGTTAATGAAATTGAATTAATTATTGGGTTTTGGCGGTATACTGATTTTTCATCTATAAAGAAGGGGGTATCCTTTCTGATTTTTCGAGTTCATTCTCGGCA
>Ga0247841_10008752_pt1 | contig 14421 bp, 9 predicted proteins | sample LaCruzMarch2015__2_FD_192410 | JGI IMG/M metagenome (GOLD analysis project Ga0247841, IMG submission 192410) | Freshwater microbial communities from meromictic Lake La Cruz, Castile-La Mancha, Spain - LaCruzMarch2015_18m | ecosystem: Environmental > Aquatic > Freshwater > Lake | place: Spain...
TACGCCGGGCGGCGAGCCCAGCATGGGCCGCTATATCGCCACGCATGTGCGCAAGGATAAGAAATGGCTGATGGTCAGTGTCGAAGACCTGCCGGATGTGCAACAGGACGCGGCCAACGCCGTGCAGGATCTGGCGTGGCTGATCGGCACCTGGCACGCCGCGACGCCGCAGCTCAGCATGGAGACCAGCTACCAGTATGTCTGTGACGGCGCGTTTCTCCAGCGCACCTGGGTCACCCGCGGCGGCACGAACATCATCTCGCAAGGCATGCAACTGATCGGCTGGGATGCGCCCACGGCGCAACTGGCCTCATGGACGTATGATGCCTTGGGCAGTGTCGACAAAGGACTGTGGGTGCCCGACCAGCAGGGCTGGGAAATCAAAGCCACGGGCGCACTGCGCAACGGCACGCCGTTCAGCGCCACCTATCTGATGCAACGCACCGGCGACAATACTTTGACGGTCAATTCAATCAACCGGTTTGTCGCGGATGTTGCCCTGCCTGAATTTCCGGAACTCAGTTTTACGCGCACCCCCGCAACCCCGTAATTGAAACACTGAAACTTTTTTTGTTTGACTGCGAACCACAATGTTCAAGGAGACTGACATGCACAACGTGACATTGACAAGTTTGGTGGCGATTTTGAGCATGCTGCTGCTGGCGCCGACGGCATGGGCGCGCGGCTTTGGCGGCAGCGGTGCAAGTGAAGCCCGCGCGGCTGGCGGTGGCGGCGGTGCAGCCCGCGCGGTTGGCGGCGGTGGTGGCAGCATGCCATCGCGCCCGAGCGGTTTCAGTCAGCCGCGCACGACGAGTCAAACACCTGGTGGCTTCTCCGGTAATGTAAACCGGGCACCAAGTGCCGCGATAGGCGGACAGCCGGGCAGCTTCTCGCGACTCGGCCAAGGCGGGCAGGGCATTAATCCCGCGGTGCGGCCAGGCCAAGGCGGTCAGGGTATTAATCCCGCGATACGACCCGGCCAAGGCGGTCAGGGTATTAATCCCGCGATACGGCCAGGCCAAGGCGGGCAAGGCATTAATCCCGCGATACGGCCAGGCCAAGGCGGGCAAGGCATTAATCCCGCGATACGGCCAGGCCAAGGCGGGCAAGGCATTAATCCAGCGATACGGCCAGGCCAAGGCGGGCAAGGCATTAATCCCGCGGTGCGGCCAGGCCAAGGCGGGCAAGGCATTAATCCCGCGGTGCGGCCAGGCCAAGGCGGGCAAGGCAGCTTTTCGCGGCCGCAAAATTACACGCGGCCTTCGGGCTCGCAATTGCACGATTTTCTTGGTTTGCCGGCAGATGGCGGCATGGTGCGGCCAGGCCAAGGTGGGCAGGGCATCAATCCCGCAGTGCGGCCAGGCCAAGGCGGGCAGGGTATCAATCCCGCAGTGCGGCCCGGCCAAGGTGGGCAGGGCATCAATCCCGCAGTGCGGCCAGGCCAAGGCGGTCAGGGCATCAATCCCGCAGTGCGGCCAGGCCAAGGCGGCCAGGGCATCAATCCCGCAGTGCGGCCAGGCCAAGGCGGGCATGGCATTAATCCCAACCCTGGCCCTGGCCCGCGGCCCGGCCCCGGCCCTGGTCCGCACAATTGGCCTCGTCCCGGTCCTGGTTACCATCCCGGCCAATGGCATAATAATTACATCAACAACACGACGATTTACAATGTCCAGAACAACTTCTATGGCTACGGCGGCTACCACGGCTACTGGCCGTACACCCCTGGCTGGTGGGGCGCGTATCCGGGCATGGCGTGGACCTGTTTTGGCCTGACGGTCGGCACCTATGCGTTGTGCTCTTTCGCCGCGATTTCACAATGGTTTGATCCCGGGCCCGTGGTGATAATGCAGCAGCCGATTCCCTACGATTACGGCACAAAAATCTACTATAACGGTGACACGGTCTATGTCAACAATCAACCGACCGTGACGGTGACGCAGTATTATCAACAAGCATCAGCACTGGCCGCCAATGGCGCGGTCGATGTGGGTGGCGCGACCACCGCGGGTGCGGTCGATGCGGGTGGCGCGACCATCGCGGGCGCGGCCACCGCGGGCACAGCCGATGCGAATGCAAGCGACGCGGAGTGGCTGCCCTTGGGTGTTTTTGCGATCATGCCGGCCAACGATACCAATACCTCCTTGACCGTCCAACTGGCGGTCAACAAGCAAGGCATCCTGCGCGGCAATCAGTTCAACATGGCGACGGGCACCAATGAGATCATCAAAGGCGCGGTTGACCAGGCCACCCAGCGGGTGGCGTGGACAGCGGGCGCGGACACGACCACGGTCTACGAAACAGGCTTGGATAATTTGACGAAAGACCAGTCCACCTTGATGATTCAATACGGCACGGATGCGTCGGAAATCTGCCATCTGGTGCATATCAAGGAACCGCCGCCGGCCGATGGCGGCACCCTGCAACAGAACCCGGGCAGTACGCCCACGCGGCGGACGGCGGCGCGCACGGGAGGGAGTACGCGCGGGATGCTGGTCGCGAACACGGCGGGCGTGCCGCTCTATCCACAGCGCACATTTTAGCTGGTTCTGCCAGGCCTTTGCAGGTCTGCCCTGACTTTCCGGGCCAGTCCCGATGACGATCCAGCCGGGGATGGCAGGCTACCCAGCCTGCCATCTCTGTTCCTCGGCACGACAATCGGCACAACGATAACCGCGGCGGTCAAGGGCCTGACCGCCCTGCCTGTCTGCGGGGGCTGTAAAAGCCAAATGGATCTGTAATGCCCTCCGCGTTTGTGATTGAACATTGTAGAATAACAAGGTAGCCCGAGACAACAACCGTTAGGAACAAGTCCACAAAGGAGCATGAATTATGAAGAAAGCCGCATTACGCGTCATCGCGAGCGCAGTTGTTGCGCTAACAAGTCTCCAGGCCGATGCATGCACCCGCATCCTTTACGAAACCGGGACGACGAACTACATCGCCGGCCGGACCATGGACTGGTCCGAAGATCCGAAGACCGACCTCTGGGCCTTTCCGCGCGGGATGGCGCGCGATGGGAATGCGGGGACCGGCTCCGTCACCTGGATTTCGAAGTACGGGTCCGTGATCGCGTCGTTCTACAACGTCGCGACCGTGGAGGGGATCAACGACGCCGGACTCGTGGCCAACACGCTTTACCTGGCGGAGTCTGACTACGGGGATGCCAAAGCCTCCGGGAAACCGTTAATTTCGGTCGGTGCCTGGACGCAGTACGCGCTGGACAATTACGCGACCGTTGCGGAAGCGGTCGAAGCGCTTCGCAAGGAGCCGTTCGCGATCGTCGCCCCCGACCTGCCTGGCGGGGTAACGGCGGGCGGGCACCTATCGCTGGCAGACACAACTGGTGACAGTGCGATCTTCGAATACATCAACGGCAAGCTCGTCATCCACCACGACCACAAGTACACGGTGATGTGCAACTCGCCGACCTTCGGCGAACAACTGGCCATTGATGTCTACTGGAAGGAAGTTGGCGGGGTCAATTTCCTCCCGGGCACCCACCGCTCTTCCGACCGGTTCGCCCGGATACGCTGGAATCTGTCCGCCGCCCAGAAGAAGGAGGATCCGCAACTGGCGATAGCGACCACCTTGTCGCTGATCCGCAGCATCTCGGTGCCCCTCGGCATCGCCGATCCGCAGAAGCCAAATATTTCCGCGACTATCTGGCGCAGCGTCGCCGATACCGGGGCCAGGCGGTACTACTACGAGTCCGCGTACACCCCCAGCATTTTCTGGGTGGATCTGGATAAATTAAAGCTCGCCAAAGGTGACAAACCGAGTAAACTGGATCTTAGCAAGAAGCCCATTCTGGCAGGCGAGGTCTCGGACAAGTTCGCTCCTTCCGAACCTTTCAAGTTCCTTTCGAACTGACGACATGCAAGACGGCGGCAGGATGGGCATCGCTTCAGGCAGTGTCTGCCCTGTTGTTCCGGCATGCGAGTTCGCCGGGTAGCGATCCACGTGGGGCGTCGCGTGGCACGTATCGCGTGCTGCGCGGCGGCTGTAGGCAACGCAGAACGCCGAAGGCTGAACGCAAAAATGGCGTCTGCCGGCGATGATGAACATCAAAAAGGCGGTCTTGCAGGGCCGCCTTTTTCATGCACGCCGGTTTTTCCGACGGCTGCTGCCTTTGTCCAATCGCCGCGCGTGGGAGGGGCTTTCATGCCCCGATGCAGCAGAATCGCCGCACGGAGGCGGCTCCCACTTTTTCATGCAGAATCCGCTACGATCGTTGCCACTGCCGGGATCGTGGGTGAATAAGATTGGATAAAAAGGCGCGCCGGTTGCCTGGGAACGCCAATCTCCTGATTGGCTGCAGCAAAAAAACGAAGGGCAGACGCCAATCGGGAGATTGGCGTTCCCGGGCAAGAAAACACTGTTCCTGAAATTCCGATATAAGGACGCTGGCCTGAAATGATCCCGCCATTGGCGTGGGGGGAGTCCAGAATTCCTGACATACCTTGCGCTACTTTCCTTGACGCAAGGTCGTGGGGGTCTCAGCACACCCACCCGCAGCACCTGTGCATAGGCCAACCACAACCTGCTCTGCCGAAACAAAGCGGACATTTTGAACACCCCTATGTCAGGAGTTCTGGAGTCGCCTCCTTGGGTTGCATCTAGTGTAGTGCGGCATAAATAGCTTGCCTATATTACGCATAGTTGGCCGACGACGCGGGCTGGCGTTGGCGCCTGCGCCGTGGCGGGATCGTGAAGGTCTGGCGGAAAATGAGTGATGCGTGTCCGGCGCGCCGCATGAATAACGTTTATGTAGCAATGCCAGCAAAAACAAACCAAAAGGTATGTTATGCCAGTGCTTGTACCTCGTGTTCAACCAGCCAAAAAACACAACTAATTGCAATACAACATGTTGTGCTGGTGGCATTATGCTTGCTAAATTAGAACCAGCAGCGGGATGCCTGCGCGCACCTGAGCGCGGTGCGGCGTGCCCGCCCAACATTTACTTAACAGGTGAGGAGAGACTGCGATGATTAGCTGTAAGACACCCAAAGACGTTGTCGACCTGATGAAAAAGGAAGACGTCAAGATCGTTGATTTGCGCTTCATGGATTTCCCGGGCTTGTGGCAGCATTATTCCATGCCGGCCAGTGAAATTGTCGAGAAGACCTTTGAGGATGGCCGCGGCTTCGATGGCTCGAGCATTCGCGGATGGCAGGCCATCAACGAATCCGACATGCTGGTCAAGCCGGTGCCCGAGACGGCCTTCATTGATCCGTTTTTCAAGGACAAGACGCTGGTGATGGTGTGCAACATCTGCGACCCGGTTACCGGCGCGGATTACACGCGTGACCCGCGCAACATTGCGCGCAAGGCCGAGAATTATCTGAAGGCGACCGGGATTGCCGACACCTCGTATTTTGGCCCCGAAGCGGAGTTCTTTGTCTTTGACGACGTGCGCTACGAACAGAATTCGCACGAGGGTTACTACCACCTTGACTCCGTTGAAGGCATCTGGAATCGCGGCCGGGTTGAAGATCCCAATTTGGGCTACAAGATCCGTTACAAGGAAGGCTACTTCCCGGTGCCGCCGACCGACACGCTGCAGGACTTGCGCAGCGAGATGATCCTGACCATGATTGACGCCGGAATTGAGGTTGAATGCCAGCACCATGAAGTGGCGACCGCCGGCCAGTGTGAGATTGACATGCGCTTCTCGTCGCTGGTCAAGATGGCCGACAATCTGCAGAAATACAAGTACATCATCAAGAACACGGCGCGCAAGTACAACAAGACCGTGACCTTCATGCCCAAGCCGCTCTTTGGCGACAATGGCAGCGGCATGCATGTGCATCTCTCGCTGTGGAAGAGCAACAAGAACCTGTTTGCCGGCGACGGCTATGCCGGCTTGTCGGAGATGGCCTTGTACGCGATCGGCGGGCTGCTGAAGCACGCGCCGGCGCTATGCGCGATCTGCAATCCGACGACCAACAGCTACAAGCGTTTGGTGCCGGGCTATGAAGCGCCGGTGAATCTGGCGTACTCAAGCCGCAATCGCAGCGCGGCGGCGCGCATCCCGATGTACTCGACCTCGCCCAATGCCAAGCGGATTGAGTTCCGCTGCCCCGATCCGAGCTGCAATCCGTACCTGGCCTTTGCCGCCTTGCAGATGGCCGCGCTCGACGGCATTCAGAACAAGATCCATCCCGGCCAGCCGCTCGACAAGGACATTTACGATTTGCCGGCGGAGGAGCTGGCCAAGGTGCCGCAGGCGCCGGGCAGCTTGCGCGAGGCCCTGGCCGCGCTGGAAAAAGACCACGCCTTCCTGCTCAAGGGCGATGTCTTCACGCCCGACGTGATCGAGACCTGGATCAAATACAAGATCAAGAACGAATGTGAGGCGATCGAGTTGCGGCCGCACCCGTACGAGTTCTGCCTGTATTACGACATTTGATCTGTGTTTCTCACCTGACACAGACACGAGCGGGCCGCGGCGCGGAGAGCGTGCGCGGCCCGTTTGTTTTTGTGCGGGCTGCCATGGTGGTACATTCGTTTGAGGCAAACGAATTTGGAGAGTGAGCGCGGCCGGTGTGGCATGAAGGAAAGACCACAGAAAAGAATGAAGAACCGCGAATGATTTGTTGTTAATTTGTTCGCCGCGAACAAATTATTGGTCATTCCTTGCTGCTCGGAGTCCAGAACTCCTGACATAGGGTGCTCGAAAATGCCCGTATTATTTCGTCGGAAAGTTGACCCGTTGTCGGCGATGCGTGCGGCAAACCACGTTGCGTTGGCCGTGCGTGACAGCCCCTGCCGCGCCCTTGCTCGGTATTCGGCAATCGATATTCTGCTGCTTGGAGTCCCGCCAGCGGCAGCGTTCTGTCCGTGGCTCTATTCCCTCGCCGCCTCGCGGCGAAATGCGGGGCGCCGCCACGCCGGCATGCAGCCCTGGATTTCAATCCAGGGATACTTGCAGCAGGCAGGGCAGAATCTCCAGGCTCTTGACGAGCTGGGGTAGCTCGTCGTACCAAGAAAAGACGCTGGGGTTATAGCACATTAATATGACCGGAAAGATCGCTGCCGTTAGCGGGACTACCTTGCCACCTTGCTACCTTGCTTCAGCCGCCGCGTCGGCGGCGCGGTAGTCGGGTCTTCCGGCCAGGCGTGCTTGGGATATCTGCCGCGCAAGTCCTTGCGCACTTGTGCGTAGGTTGTGCGCCAGAAACTGGCCAGGTCGCGCGTGACTTGCACCGGCCGCTGCGCCGGCGACAATAAATGCACCAGCACCGGCACGCGCCCGCCCGCCACGCGCGGCGTGTCGTGCAACCCGAACATTTCTTGGATGCGCACAGCCAAAACCGGCGCGTCGTTGGTCGTGTAATCAAGCCGGATGCTCGAGCCGCTCGGCACCGTGATATGCGTCGGCGCGTGTTCATCAAGCTGGCGGCGTTGCGGCCATGAAAGCTGCGCGCGCAGAAGTTCACCCAAGTCGAGCGCAGCAAGTTGTTCGCGGGACATGACGCCGGCCAGCTGCGGCGCCAGCCATGTTTCAAGAGTGCGTTCAAGCGTCGCGTCAGAAACATCCGGCCAATCGCGTTCCGGCTCCTGCGCACGCAAAAACCCAATCCGTGCTTGCAGTTGGCGCACGTCGCGCGTCCACGGCAATAGATCCAGCCCTTCTTGGCGGAGGCCGGCCACCAGGGCGGCACACACCAGCGTGGTTGCCGGTTTGCGCAGTGGCTCATCTTTCAGAATCAGCGCGCCATAACAGGTGCTGCGTGTGGCCGTGACGGCCTTCTTGGTGGTGTCCCAAACGACATTTTCTGTCGTTTGTAGATGATTGTGGAAATCGCGAACGAGATCCTCAAGCGTGTACGGCGCCGCGAGATGAATCCGGCCGGTGCGCGTGCCGGCATCCAGATCGGCCACCACCAGCCACTCTTGTTGCGCAAGCAGTGTTGGCGCGGCAAAGCGGGCGGCGCGGCCGTTGGCCAGCAAAAATTCACCGGGCGTGTCGCGGCGGCGCTGCGCGATGCGGTCGGGATAGGCAAACGCCAGAACACGTCCGACCTCGCGCGGCGCCCATGCATTGGTTTTCGTTAGACGGCGCGCGCGTTGCAGCGCATGGGCCGTGGCGCGCACACGCTGCAGCCCGTCGGCGTCGCCGGTGGATGTCCGCGCGTGCAGCGCGTCCAACGCAAGGCAGATATCCGGTGAGGTACGTGCGCCAGACGCTGCCTCGCTCAGCAACGCGGCGAGATCGCACGCCAGACTGCCGTGCCCGTGGGCCTCGGCCTGTAAAATCATGTGGGCCAAGCGCGGGTGCAAGCCCAATTCGGACATCGCCTTGCCGTGCGGCGTGACGGCACCGTGGTCGTCGAGCGCGTCCAGTTGCTGCAACAACTCGCGCGCCTGGGCATATGCGCCGGCCGGCGGCGGATCGAGCCAGCGCAGCGTTGCCGGATCGCGCACGCCCCATGCGGCCAGTTCCAGCGCGAACTGCGCCAAATCCGCCGCGCGGATTTCCGGTGTGGCGGCCGCCGGCAACTGTTCTTGTTCGGCGGCGGTCCACAAACGATAACACACGCCCGGCGCGGTGCGGCCCGCGCGCCCGCGCCGCTGCGCGGCCGCTGCCTGACTGACGCGCACGGTCAGCAAGCGGGTCATGCCGCACGGCGGGTCGAACTGCGGCACGCGCGTCAGGCCGCTGTCAATCACGACGCGCACGCCGTCAATCGTCAAGCTGGTTTCCGCGATGGTGGTGGCCAGCACAATCTTACGCATGCCAGCCGGTGACGGGCGGATCGCGCGATCCTGCGACTCGCGCGGCAGATTTGAGAACAGCGGCAGCACGGCAATTGATTTGTCAGTGATGCGCTCATGCAATGCGCGATGCACCCGATGAATCTCCGGCGCGCCGGGCAGGAAGACCAACACATCGCCGGGCTGCGCGCGCAAGGCCGCCAGTGTTGCCACGACGACGGCGTCTTCCACGCGCGCCGTCATGCGTCGCGCGGCATAGATGGTCTCGACCTCAAACATGGTGCCCTGGGCCGTGATCACCGGCGCGTCATGCAGCAGCGCGGCAACCGCGTCGGCATCCAGGGTGGCCGACATGACCAGCACGCGCAAGTCCGGGCGCAGCGCCTGCTGCATGTCCAGCGTCAAGGCCAGCCCGAGGTCCGCATGAATACTGCGCTCGTGAAATTCATCAAAGATGACACAGCCCACGCCGCGCAGTTCGGGATCATGCTGCAAGCGCCGCGTCAGAATGCCTTCGGTGACCACTTCAATGCGGGTCGCGGCCGAGACGCAACTGTCAAGCCGGACGCGATAGCCAACTGTCTGGCCGACCGGCTCGCCGAGCAAATCTGCCATGCGGTACGCCGCGGCGCGCGCGGCCAGGCGGCGCGGTTCGAGGAGCACGATCGTGCGACCGTTCAGCCACGGCTCATCCAGCAGCGCGCGCGGCACGCCGGTGGTCTTGCCGGTGCCGGGCGGCGCGCAAACAACCGCACGCGGGCCGGCCCGCAGCGCGGCCCGCAGCGCCGGCAAGGCGGTGTACATGGGCAACGAATTCACAATATATATTGTACGCCAAGTAAAGGCGGCAGTATGGCACGATTATGGCATGCGGCCGAGATCCAGCGTTGCACTGACAAAATAGTGGTCGCTCGGGAAGCGCCCTGCCACGGAATCTCTGATGATCTCCGCGGCGCGGATCTGTCCACGTCCCCGCATGAAAATCCAGTCCATTTTTCCGGTCGTGTCTGCGGCCTGTGCCCCGAGAAAGGCATGATAGGTATGCCCGGGCTCCGCGGTGCCGTGAATGGCGCCGTAGGTATCCGTCCAACCGCCCTTTTTGACTATCGCAATGGCACGATTGGTTGCATCGCAATTCAGATCGCCCGTGAGGATTTGCGGATAGTCAGAAGGGTAGGCCTGGGCGTCCTCAACAATCAGCGTGGCTTGGTGTTCGCGGGCCACCTGAGAAACATGATCCAAGTGCGTATTGACGATTCTGAACGTTGTGTTGATGGCGGCATCTTCAAGTTGCAGCCAGTTTGCCAGACGAACACAGGCACTGTCCCATGCTTTCGAGCCGGCCACATGCGGCGTGAGCGACAACCAGTAGCCGCCCGCGGAAATGCAGGTATACGCCGCCCGGCGGTAGAAGATGCAGTTCACCGGATGTGTGCCACCGGGCGTATCGGTCATGGCAAACGCCTGGTAGTCGGGCAACAAGCCGGACAGATCGTAACATTGATCTTGCTGCATTTCTTGAAAGCAAATGATCTCCGGCGCACGCGCGCGCAAGACATGGGCGCAGAGATTTTTACGATAAGGCCAGCCATTGGGCCCGTCGTGCGCGCAGGAGCAGCGGATGTTGCAGGACATAATCAGCATGCCATTCTCCAAGGCAGATCATAGAAACCGCGGCACGGAAACGGCACCGCGGCGGGGCCGGCAACCAGCGCGGAAGAGAGCGTTACTTGCTGCCGCGCGTCTTCTGGTACTCGGCCTCGGCCTCGGGCAAGAGCAGCTTGATCTGCTCGATGCGCTTGGCGCCAGCCGGGTGGGTTGAGAGCCATTCGGGCGGTGCGCCGCCTTTGTTGATTTCGCTAAAGCTCTGCCAGAACGTCAGTGCTTCGCGCGGATCATAGCCGGCGCGCGCCATGTAGACCAAGCCGATGCGATCTGCCTCCAGCTCGTGCTTGCGACTGTAGGGCAGCATGACAAACAGCTGCGAGCCGACGCCGTACGCCGCCTTGGCTGCTTCAATGTTTTTGTCGCTGACACTGCCGGTGACGATGGCGCCGCCCGCCTCGACCACCTTTTGCTGGCTCATGCGCTCGGCGCCGTGGCGCGCAATGGCGTGGCTGATTTCGTGGGCCATGACCGTGGCCAGCTCGCCGTCGGTGCGGGCATAGGGCAGCAGCGCCGTGTAGACGCCCACTTTCCCGCCCGGCAGGCACCAGGCATTAATGGTATTGGTATCGTCAAACACGATAAATTCCCATTGCCAGTCGGGATATTCGGAGACGCGCGCAATCGCGGCGCCGACGCGCTGCACGCGTGCGTTCGCCACCGTGTCGCGCGAGACCGGTGTTTCTTTTTTCACGTCGGTGAAGGCTTGCAGCCCGAGCGTTTGCTCTTCCTCGGAGTTGACCAGCATGAACGAGGTGCGGCCGGTGACCGGCACCGTGTAGCAGCCGGTCAACAGGGGCAGGATGCCGCCGAGCAGCACGAGCGCGACGCTGATCATTGTCAATTGGGATTTCATGTTGGGGAGCTCCATACGGTGAGGTTAATCTGAAAACGATGCGTTGGCCACATGATTGGTGTGGCGGGTAAGGTCAATACCGAAATAGGCAGCAAAGCCGGCGCGCGCAATCGGCGCGGCATCCCGGCCGCCGGTCTCGGCCTGCTCGACGACGACGGCAATGACGAGCTTCGGTTCATCGAACGGGGCAAAGCCGGCGAACCAGCCAAAGGTTTGCGCGGGCGTCAGCGCCGAACCGGTTTTGCCGGCGACCGCCAGGCCCGGCACGGCCGCCAGCCGGCCTGACCCCTGCGGATGATTGACGACTTCCCACATGCCGCGCTTGATCAGCGCGAACGTCTCGCGCCGGAACGGCAGCACATCCGGGCGCGCAGGCGGCTGGGCCGGCACGATCCGGTGATTCATCTCATAGCCGCGCACCAAGCGCGGCGTACACCAGCCGCCATCCGTCGCGATGGCGGCCACCATGCAGGCCACCTGCAGCGGCGTTACCAGCAGAAAGCCATGGCCGATGCTGAGATTGACGGTATCGCCGGGGAACCACGGTTCGCGCAGATGGGCGCGCTTCCACCACGGGTCGGGCACCACGCCGGCTTTTTCGTCCGGCAGTTCGATGCCGGTTTTGGCGCCCAGATGAAATCGTTGCGCCACTGCCGCCAGGCGGCGCACGCCAATCGGCACGGCGTAGGTGCAGAAGAACGTGTTGCAGGAGACGCGCAGGGCTTTGAGCAGGTCAACGCTGCCATGCCGCTGGCGGTGGAAATTGCGCACGCGCATACTGCCCAAGGTGAATATGCCCTGGTCATAAAAGACGGTGTTGGAGGTCAGCACGCCACATTCAAGGCCGGCAATGGCGGTCATCAATTTGAACACGCTGCCGAGCGGATACTGGCCGGCGATTGCGCGATTGAGCAGCGGCCTGCGCGGGTCGTTCAGCAGCGCGGCATATTTCTCCGGCGAGACGGGCCCGGCAAACATATTTTGGTCAAAGCCGGGCGACGAGACCAGCGCGAGGATTTCACCGGTGTTCGGATCGAGCGCGACGGCGGCGCCGACGCGATTGCTGAAGGCGTGCTCCAAGACCGACTGCAGGGGCATGTGCAGCGTCAACATGACATTCTGGCCGGGCATGGGCGGGCGCTGCTCGATGGTGTCGACAAAGCGCGACGAGCGGTCCACTTGCACCAGGCGCTTGCCGTTGACGCCGTGCAAGCTGCGCTCGCAGACGCGCTCGATGCCGCTGACGCCGGCGCGGTCATTCAACGAGTACAGCCCGGCGCGCAAGCCGGGATGATCCGGCGGCACTTTGCTGACGTAGCCGATGGCATGCCCCGCGCTGCCGCGCTGCGGATAACGCCGCACCGGATCGACGCTGAGCGCCACCGCCGGCAGGTCACTGAGCTGCTCGGCCACGCGGGTCATGTTTTCGTGCGAGAGATCGGCGGCGACGCGGACGGGCTCGTACGGCAGATTATGGCCGCCGCGCAGGGCCGCCCACAGGTTGCTTTCCGGCTGGCGCAGGATGACCGCCAACTGGCGCGCGACATTGGTGCGCGCCCGCGGCGTTAATTCGCGCACATTGACATCCAGGTCAAAGGCCGGCCGGTTGTCGGCAATGACCGTCATCGTCCGGTCATACATGGCGCCGCGCAAGGCCGGCACCCACAGCATGCGCACACTCTGGCGCAAGGCGCGCCGGCGATAGTCGGCGCCGCGCACCAGTTGCAGCCACAGCAATTGCGCCAGCAACACCAGCGCACAGACAATCAGCGTCGCGCTCAGCACATGATACCGGCGCGCCAAGCCGGGCGGGGCATCACTGCCAGGCATGGCGCACCCGCGTTCGCGGCGGGCGCACCCGCACGCAGGCCACGAGGGGCCGAAACAGCGCGACAAACATGGCGCCGCTGGTCAAGGGCCGCACGACAAACGCATCCAGCATGTCCAGCGACAGCACCAGCGGCACATCACTTGCCAGCCCGGCCAGCCAGGCGCACACCTGCCAGCACAGCGACACGGCCGCGGCGATGCCAAACGCCATGATTGGTTGCTGCCATTCGACGCCGCGCGCCACCCCGCGCAAGACCAGGACAATGCCGCACCAGATGCCGATCAGGACCAACGGCGCGCAGCTGGCCATGGGGCTCCAGAGGGCGCCCATGAGCGCCGCCCACGCCAGCGCGCGCAGGCGCGGCGCGGCCAGGCCCACGGCCGTCAACACCGGCGCAACCACATCCAGCCGCATGGCCACGCCGGTCGTCTGCAGCGCCAGCGCGGCCAGCAGCAACACGGCGCTGATAACCCACAGCATCATTCGCGTGTGCTCCCGTCGTCAATCTGCGGCGGCAGGCGCTTGATCACCGCCACATACTCGAGCCGGTTGATATCCACCGCCGGCGCCACGGTTGCATATTGGTAAAATCCGCCTTCGCCGTGCGCCACATCGCGCACGACGCCGATCAGATAGCCGGACGGGAAAATGCCGCCCAAGCCCGAGGTCAGCACCCGGTCACCCGGCACAATCTCCGCATCGGGCGGCAGATAATTCAGCGTCAGGGTGCTGGCCCCGCCGCCCTCGACCAGCCCGGTGTAGCGCGAGTGTTGCAAGCGCCCGCCGGCCTTGAACGTCGGATCGGTCATCACCACCACGCGCGCATAGGCATAGCCCACCGCGACAATTTTACCGACCAAGCCCGCGCCTGCCACCACCGCCATATCCTTGACCAAGCCGTCGCGCGTGCCACCGTTGATCACAATCGTCTTGCGCCACGGCAAGTCGTCGCGCACCACAATCCGCGCCACCTGCAGTTCGGGATATTGCTCGCGCAACGCCACCATCTCCTCCAGTTGGCCAATCCGGTGGGCCGCATCAATGGCGCCGGCCAGCTGCCGTTCCAGCTCATCGCAGCGACGCTGCAAGGCTTCGTTCGCCTGGCGTAACGCGCCTTGATCCGCCACGGTACTCCAGCCCGCGCCCAGCATCCGCAGCGGAAACGTCAGCGCATCCAGGACCGGGGCGGCGATGTCCAGGGCAATCCGCTGGGTCGCGCCGCCCATGACCCCCGTGCGCGCTACGATGGTCGCCAGTGCGGCAATCACAAGCACGCCCGCCATGGCGCGCAGAAACCGTCTCATGGCTGGCGCTCCTTTTCGCTGGCAGCGCCGGCCGGCGGCAGGGCCAG
>Ga0247841_10008753_pt1 | contig 14418 bp, 23 predicted proteins | sample LaCruzMarch2015__2_FD_192410 | JGI IMG/M metagenome (GOLD analysis project Ga0247841, IMG submission 192410) | Freshwater microbial communities from meromictic Lake La Cruz, Castile-La Mancha, Spain - LaCruzMarch2015_18m | ecosystem: Environmental > Aquatic > Freshwater > Lake | place: Spain...
TGAAGTCCTTGAAGCATACGGGAATCTCCTTGATGGGGTCAGTATGCTTATCAACGGAAAGAAGCTGCATATCTGTAAAAAGGATAACAAGTTTCCAGAGTTTCTTGCACAGGAAAGTAGCAAGGTTAAGAGCACTAAGGTGATTCAAGCTTTAGAGGAAAAAGAGGAGGTATATCTTAAGACCAGTAATGCTGCTGCACATGTTATGCCGGTCCTTATTATTCTTGGTTTCATCTCCTGTTTCTTTTGGACGTTAGCTACTATGACTTTTGATGCAGTCTTCGAAAGTGGGATTAAAAGTTCCGGTGCGGAGTTCTTGTTATATATCTTACTTGAGATATTAATCAAACCTCCTATAGCTCTATGTGTGATCCTTTTAATAGCTACAGTATTTTTCCGGAAGGTAGCTCAAGACACAGAAAGGAAAGCTTCTGAGTTGAAAGCTCATGGTAAATTCTTATAGCCCCTTTCGAGGGGGTGGTACCTGGTAAAAGTATTTTTTAGACATCTTATATATTCACATTTCAAAGGGAGTCAAATTATTATGGCAAAGAAGTATTCTTCTACAGAAATCCTTGGTAAGAACAAAAAGCCTATCTCTGCTCGTGGTATCGATGGTGCTAAAGAGACTGTCGAAATCGATAAGAAACAACAGAGTGTCGCCAGTGCTATCATCGATTTTGTTACTGCTGCTGGACAGGAAAAAGCCTTCAAGGAAAAGAAGGATAAGGCAGCTGAAACTGTTCGGGCTTTCATCGGTGATGTACGTGATTTCTTCGCCAAGAAAAAGGACTTCACAAAGACCTATCGAGTCTTTGGTACTGAGACCCCTGAGCTTCAGTATGCGGTGGATGTTTCAAGTTCGGATAAGTTCACTGGACCTACCAAGCTTGAGGATATCCTTGCTCTCAAAAAGCTTTTGACTGCCGGAGTTTTCAATCAGATCTATGATGAAAACACTACGATCAGCATCAAGCAGACGATCTCTGATGATGATAAGAAACGTCGTGATCTTACTAAAATTCTCCTTGATGTTCTGGGTGAGGAAAAGGTGAAGGAAAACTTCGAGCGTGAAGTTGTCTACACCATCAAATCGGGTCTGTCAGAAAAGATCTATGAGTTCCCTGCTGATGTTCAGGAGATCATCCGTAAGAATCTCAAAGCTGCGGCTGATGCAGTTAAAGATGCATCTGAAGTTAAAGCTGTTGAAGCAGTTTGAGTAGCAGTTCGTTACACTTTAAATCTTAAGGGGCGTGAGTTATATAACTCATGTCCCTTTTATTTTAGAAAGGTGGCTGATATGGGTTTCATAAGTGGAAAAAAAGAGTGCTGGGAGTGTGGCGGTTCTAAGTGGTCCCCGCGAGGATACAATCACTCGACCCCATGTTACACCTGTAAATCTACTGGGGTTCTTAAAGTATACCGGATCAGGGAAGTCATTGCCGTTATCAGGAGGATCTTATTCCTCATCACCAGGACGTTAAAAAACCTTATCCTTGGAGAGCGATTATGGTAAGGTATACCAAAGAGGATATGCGGAAACTGAATGAGCTTTCAGTTGAAGGATCACCTGCAAAAGTTTATACAGAAGAAGCTAACTTCTCTCCAAAATCTTTCCTGAATATTCTTCAATCTTATGGACTGAAAAAAGATATCCATTATCTTTTTGAGCTCCCGTTCAATGAGGTTGGTCTTCTGATAAACAAGGGTGAAGTTTCAGGGTATCTTAAATTTAGACTATACGTTGGTAAGTGAAACGTAGGGAGGTGTTATGGTTTATCTAAGGGATGATAGATTTGATCCTGAGAACCTTGAAGCTATGGAAGCTCGCCGCTGGGCATGCGCACTCAGATATAAATATCTGATAAGGGGCCCGTGGAAGAGACTGTTTGAGATGATTCCAAAAGATGGTTTCTGTTATGGATTTCACAAGGGTATTAAAGTTTGTTTTCATTATAGCGATGGGGGCCTAAGTCACACTCGGCTTAACGATGAGGGGCGCTTAGATCCTAATAAGTTTGTACGCTGTTTACCCTTTGAAGAACTAGCTCTGCATATTAACTCCCCCATGCAATTAGTAAGAGAAGGTGTTGCCCACAGATTAAAAGGGACTCCCGGATACGACGCTATAGAATGCATTCAAGATGTCGTAGACCTGCACTATAGATTAGAGGATAAGATTCATCTCCTCTTAAAGGCTATCAAGTTATACGACGAGATTGTCCTTTACAGTTTTAAGACACTTAATAACCGAGTAGTGAGACCAAGTAACTCTGCTTCAGCTAAGATAAGCCTGGTATTAAATGGTCGGGTATATGTATACAAGGAGGGCAAATTTCTTATAAGCCCTGAGATGCAGAACTGGGTATTTTTTCCTAAGGATGTTACTACGAAAGAGATTCACTGGACTAAATGTTCAGATGGTCCGCAACTTACAGCTCACATGTTGGGAGGTACCGATGAAACATAATCATATGTTGATACTGCTTACAGCTATTCTTTTTATACAGTGTGACCTACTCCTTGCGGATGACCCTCAGATCTACCTGGAGCCTGAGGATATCACTGGGGTATGGCTCAGGGTAGTTGAGGTCCCTTCTGATGTCCCTGGCCTCTATCGAAAGGAAACAGTGGTATACCGGATCGGACTTGAGTCTCTTGAAAATGTTTATCTGGAAGATGGTGAGACGTTATACAAACCTCTCACCTTCAAAGTTATTTACCCGCATGGAGGAACCAAGTACGGCTACATACATGAGCCTAAGGAAGATTATGATTGGGTTCGTGAGGAATCCTGTCTTAAGTATCGTCTTGAGATTGGTCTTCCGGAAGTGACCACCAGGTATGCGGTATCATTCACGATACCTAAAGGTTGTCCCTCAGATACTATGAGGGTGGAACTTGAGTCAGAGGTATTTGGTTTGAAAAAACTAAAGGGGTTATGATATGTATAAGAGTGAGTACTACAAGGAAGATAATTCCGAGATCAATGATTCATACACTTCGGCAGCTCTGACAGTTGGTGTTATAGTTACCGTGATATGCTTTATACTTATGGGCCTCAGATGTATCACTGTTGCAGTGGGTATCTAAAATAATTTAAGGGGGCTGATTGGTTCAGCCCTCACTTACTTACTACAAGATCTACAGTTTTTATTGCAGACATGAGTATCGTAATCTTCATTAGCTTCTTTTTTCTGATCGTCCTTTTTCTCTTCTTCAGCTTTCCCGTAGTCTCTTCTCATCATAAGCGGTTGAAGCTGCGCATCTCTCTTTAACATCACACACCCCCTCTACAAGATATTTGAGGAACCTCAAAATAGTTCTTGATGCTCTCATTATAAAATAGTATACTTATACCAATACATAAATAAGTTTTGTATTAATTAATTATTAGGAGGATGACATGCTTAATCTTAAACATATCTTAAGTAACTCGATAAGCTTTCTCACAGGTACCCGCTGTGCCGGTGAGTGGAATCTTCCTGATGTAGAAACACTCTCTGATCCTTCAGTCGCTGACCAGGACAAAGATACAAACTATGTTGCTCCGATCGATCCTTCTATCATTGAAAAGGTTTTGAATCGATACGGGGTGCAGGGGACGTTTAAGGATTACCGGATTGGTTCAGCTGTTACCACCTACGAAGTTCAAGTTCAGATGGGGACTAAGATGTCTTCTCTGTTACGTTCGAGGGAAGATATTGCACGAGACCTTGGCGCTCCTTCTCTCCGCATCATACAGTCGATCAACAATTCTTCTCTGATAGGTTTTGAAGTTGAGAATGTCGATCGGTACACGGTACACTTCAAAGATATGTTCCGGGGTATTCCTGCTGCGCTTAAGCTGCCAGTGATCCTTGGGGAGGATACCTACGGCAACAAAGTTTATGTTGATCTGACTACGATGCCTCACTTACTTGTATCTGGTCGGACTGGTTCGGGTAAATCAGTTTTCATAAACACCCTGATCACTACGCTCATCTGCAAGTTCACACCCGATCAGCTTCGACTGATTATGGTTGATCCTAAGCAGGTAGAGTTTGCTGCTTATGAAAATCTTCCTCACATGTTCGAGAGTGATGGGGAGCCTCTTCAGATTGCTTCAGATGCTGCTAGTGCTCGAGAGGTACTTGAGGTAGCGGTAGCTGAGATGGAACGCAGGTTCGATCTCTTTAAAGATCAGAAGGCTAAGAAGCTTGAGGACTACAATGCAGTGGCAGTTGAAAAACTTCCCTACATAGTTTTCATAGTAGATGAGTTTGCTGACTTGATGTTGATGGGGTCGCCATCGGATAGAAAAGAGGTAGAGAATCAGATCGTTCGTATAGCACAGAAGGCTAGGGCGGTAGGTATACACATGGTGTTGGCTACACAGAAACCTCTTGCTCAGATCATGACCACACTGGTCAAAGCGAACATGCCAGCTCGAATCTCTTTCTCAGTTACTTCAGCAGGAGATTCAAGAGTGATCCTTGATGAGGGTGGGGCGGAAGCATTAACCGGTAACGGGGACATGCTTTATCGAGACCCGCTTGCTCGAAGTGAGTATACAAGGATCAAACGTATTCAAGCACCGTGGTTATCTGACGGTGACATCCAACAGTTGATTAAACAAGGAGAATAAATATTATGCTTACAAGTGCAGAAGCTTCACTTATTATGTGCGACATGCAGGGTATCGCTTTCACTAAGCTTGAAGAGAGGGGGGGTATTCCTCCCACCTTGTTTATCATGAACTCAGAAAGCTCTATCAATCTTGACTACTTATACAATAAGTATCCAACAGTTATTGATGTAGTTTACTCGGGTAATGATCTGACACATCTAACTGTTATAACGTTCCGAAACAAGGATGAATTTGATGATGCAGCGATTCTCGAGATATGTCGAGAGATAACCTTCAGGTTTAAACCAGATGCTATGGGATTCATTTCGCAGTGTCTGTACAAACCTACAACAGTTGGGGAGGACATACTCAACGTGGGTAGTAAAGGTCTCCGCTATGATCCGGAAGCCATCAGAGTAATCCACAACTGTTTCTTTATTAAGGGAGAAAAAAACAAAGGGTACGTAATGTCTACGCCTTATATACTGAAAGACTCTTCCGCTGAAAAGAGTCTGGATTCTTTTATGTTTGAGGACAAAAAGAAGTACACGGTATGTTCCTTCGAGAAGCCTTGGGATAAAGCTTCTGACGTTCTCAAGACACAGATTGAAAACAACTACCTTTAAAACATTGGAGATATTATGAATGAGATAAATAAAATTTTTACGCATGGTAATCTTGTTGACATCAACGTCAGCATGTGGACTGCTCAGAAGATACTTACTGCTGAGGATCTTGGATTAAAGACTACTGATATCAGTTCTGCTTTTTCTTTAGGTAAAAAGATGCTGATCTCTCATGAAGTTATTGCTGAACTTCGCGCCCTTGAGAATAGAGCGCGTAAAATTCTTCTCGCTCATAGTTTTTCGTTCACCTTTGGTGGAGCACGGTTTGTCCCTAAGAAACAGTTTGAATCTTTTGCTAAGGATATTGAAGAGGTGATCGTCAAGTTCAATAAAAAAGCTGATGATCTTGCTGCAAACTATATGGTCTACCGGCAGGATATGCGCCAGGAGTATGTCTCAGCAGCGCATGAAGCTTATGCTCGTGCGACATCCTTAAGCATTGGTATGGATGTCACAGAGGATATCTTTGTTGAAAACTTTATCGAGCGTATCGAAAAATCTTATCCAAGTGCTGATGAGATCCGGAGAAAGTTTCATATGGAATACAATGTCTTCCAGGTAGCTCTCCCCGATCTATCACAAGCAAGCTATGCTGATCTCATAGAGGAGTCTTCCAAGATCAAGTTCATGCAGGAAGCTTATCAGAAATCGCTCTTCAATAAAGTCAACAGCTTTGTTGAAAGCTGTACTAACGAATTAAGAGACAAGGCAACTGCAGTCCTCACAAGGTTTTCTAATAGCCTGGCTTCAGACGGTAAGATTTATGAGACCTCTCTTACTTCAATCAAGAATATGATTGATGAGTACGAACGGATGGACTTTGTAGGAGACAGCGCGTTTCTAACTTCACTGAAGATGTTTCGAGTTAAGTGTATCGATTGCTATTCAGCCAAAGTAATTATCAATGATAAGGTAGTAAAAGCTACTCTTCAAAGAGAGCTCAAAGCGATTCTTCATGCTGCTACAGACATGTCAGCTATAGCAGAACTCGCAAAGAAGTACCGGTCGAATATCGGAATCTAACAAGGGGGCCATTATGCAAGCGATTGGAATTATCATAGCATCAGTTATCGTGTATCTCATTTATTTGAGTATTCGGAAAAAAGTAGCTAAGACCTTTGCTCTTAAGGACACTGACATTACAACAGATCTTACAGAGTTCAGAGAGAGTCATGCTACTGCTATGGTGATTGGTAAAAGCCCTCTCAACATTGTAGAGGGTGTCGTTCGTAAGTATGAACGGATGTGCATACTTGACCCGGTCACCTACCGCAATGACCCGTCTATCCCACAACTCATTACTGATTATCAAGATATTATAAGCGGAAAGGTTATCGATCGTAATGGAAACAATGTCCCCTCTGAGGAGCTCCTTGGTCATAAGAACCAGGACTATTTAAGATACGTGACTAACCAGGCTAGAGCACTGAAGAGCAAGATTCTTTTAGTTGAAAAGACAAGAGTCCTTCGAGCAGGTAAAGAGGTGCAGATTAAACAGGACTTCCTTGTTCAACTCATTCACAAAGGGATCCCACTTTACCTTGCAGCAGCAGCAGTATCAGATGAGAAACTTAATTCTTTCTCATCTGAGGACTGGGATAAGTTTTGTTCTGTAATAAAGGGTTACCTTGAAACAGAGGATAGAGATACTGTTCAGGAATTCGTTACCTTGTTCAGTGATAAAAAGATTCTCTTTGATTCTAAAAGTTTTGAAACCTTCTCAACCTTCTACAGACATGAGGTACCAAACGCCATCACCTCTGAGATCGTTACTGGTAAGATAACTGTTGAGCAAGCTGTCCGGATGGTTGAGCTTGCTCAGGAGTATGACTTCGAGTGGACAGAAGCTAAGGAAGAAATTCTGTCCAATGATCTCAAAATTTCTGAAGCAGAGGACCTTCGTAAAAAGTATGGTTGGAGTGCTTAATCGTACATGTCTTTCAAAAAGAGAGTGGGGTTCCTATGTCGCTTATTATTGGTATGATTTTCCTCGCGCTCTTTATTTACTTATGTAAAAAGCTGTCCGGGTATTTTATCCGGACAGCCTTACATCTTAAAGAGCAGCAAGATTCTAAAGAGTATCATGAGGCTTGTATCCGAGAGGCTCTTGCGGATATAAGAGAGGCTGTTGCTGTCCCTAAAGTTGAAGCGATTAATTACAAGGACAGGCTACTTCGGGCTAATCAAGAATTAGTTCGTAAGAATGAATTGAATACCGCTATTGAAAAAGAACTTGGAATTGAAATATAACCTGGGGGTAAATATGTCAGTACGTATATTAGAAAACTTTTGGGATAACTTTAGAAATAACGAAGCTCTTATCCGTCGCTGCTTTTCACACCATTTTAGCAGACACCCTGATTGCGGTGGTGTTGACGAAAGCTTTAATAACCTCATAGTCTGTCTTCATGAAATGAGAGTCTTTGAAAAGTTTGATCTTAAGAGACTCCTGATAGCAGCAGGTAAAGAGGGTCTTGTTGATATGGACAACGTGACTGAAGAAGCCCTTAAGAATGTAGGCATCAATGTAGATAAGAAGTGGGAACAATTCATTTACAAGTATATCGAGAAGATTCTTAATATGCAGTACAATCGCACGGCTAAACTCATAAAGAGAACTGCCCATGGCGATACCCTTGCTGACTATGGTCTCCCTGTTGAATCCGTTACTTCATGGATTAGTACTGCAGAGGAAGCTACTGACTATGAAGAAAAGTACACAAAGTATTCAGAAGAGGATCGTCGTGGAAGAGTGTACGCACCATCCTTCAGTGGTCGCTATATCGCTGGTGAAGAAGGTTTCGACAACCAGCTCGATGCTACTTCCGTCAGTGATTTAAAGAACCGCATATCAAGCGAACTTCATACTGATCTTGATCACACAGTTTTCCAGTTATTAACCGTGGAGGGATTGTCAGAAAAAGAGATCGCTATAAAAACTGAGACCTCTCAACAGAATGTTAATAGGATTCTTCTTAAGATTAAGAAGATAACAAGAAAGCTTTGCCAGGCATAAGGGCAAAGCCTACTACACTTAAGGGACTTATCTTTAAGTTACTTGTAAGCTTCACACTTATCTAAGGAAGATAAAAATGTCAAACAAAATATATGTTTGTAATATTCCCTATTCTGTAACTACTGCGGATCTTATCGGCCTCTTCTCAACTTATGGAAAGGTGGTTCAAGCAGCGTGTATCCTTGATAGAGAAACAGGGTCCCCAAAGGGATATGGCTTTGTAGAGATGGAGGATGGCGAGAGTACCGCCTATGCTATAGAGAAAATGAATGGGGTAATTATCGCAGGTCGTGCTATTAAGGTCTCTGTAGCTTTCGATAAGGCTAAGATAGTGCCCCGACCTGCCTGGACGGGGAAGCTAAGGGGTATATGACAGGGCGCATCCCTAAAACTGATGAGGATAGGATTCAGGATAACCCGGAGATACTCGGTCTATATCGAGGAGAGCGATTCTATCGGACATCCAAAATTGACGGAGCTTCCTGTACCTGTTATAAGTATGAGAATGAATTAAACGTTTGTGGTAGGACCCTTAATTATATAGAATCCGACTCTAACTCAATGTGGCAAATAGCCAACAGGTATAACCTTAAGGAAAAACTCCCTAATGGGTTTGCCATCCAAGCTGAGTGTGCGGGGGAAGGCATACAGGGTAACAGGCTTCTTTTAAAAGGGAAAGATCTTTTTATTTTCTATGTGTATGATATAGAAAATGCTCAATATCTTAACCTCAATGACATGCGTTATTTTATTAAAGAACTCAGTATGAAAACCGTGCCGATTATAGAGGATGATTTTATCCTTAATCATACCATGGATGAGATTCTGGAACTGTCAAACACCCCTAGCCCTCTTAATCACTTAAGGCCTCAGGAGGGTATCGTCTATCGATTATACGATAGTACGGAAAAAGTAACATTCAAAGCTATCTCTAACGAGTACCTACTAAAATATGGATTGTAAAAATCGTAAAGATATCCCAGCCTTTCTTAACTTGAAGGGATTCGGTGCCGAAATAGGAGTTCTTCGAGGAGAATTCTCAGAGCACATCCTGAAAAATTGGGAGGGTGAGAAACTATATCTTATAGACGCCTGGAGACATTTTAAGGGTGTCATAGATATAAACAATGCTACTCCAGAAGGACATGGTGATAACCTTTTAGAGACTCTAAGTAAGGTCTATAGTTATGGTGAAAGGGCTACACTTATTCGAGAACTGTCTGTAGAAGCTGCCAAGTTTTTTCCAGACGGATATTTCGATTTTGTATACCTGGATGCTAACCACACGCATAAGTCTGTAATCGAAGACCTCAACTCCTGGTACCCTAAAGTAAAAGTCGGCGGGTATATCATGGGGCATGATTATTTAGACTGTACCATGTGTATTGCTGGCGGTAAATTGTTTCCTACTGTCTTTGAAGTAAAAAGCGCAGTAGACCAGTATGCCTTTGTAAATAACTTGTCTGTTGTTGTTATCTCGGAGATCCCATACCCATCCTGGTATATAAAAAAGGAGATAGAGTTATGACTTCAGCTTTAGTATACGGTAGAAATCGTCTAGAGGGTGACGTAAAAAAACTGATTATTGAAGATGCAGACTGTGCTCTAGCTTACTGTGGGTTAGAAGAGCTTGAGGCAGAAATAACCGTCCAGGATAACTGGTGTATATTCTCAGTAAAGGATCTTGAACTTTACTCAGTGTGTATCGGTGGTGTACAAAGCTGTCGAACAGCTCTATTTAAATTAGGCCTCAGGGACTTTGATGTCCCGTGCTACCCAGAGGGACTTAAAATATTTATGGGAAGGGCGGTAGAACTAACTACCCTCGGGAAGGTTGTTAGTGGTATAAGAGACCCTAAAAGATACCTTAATAAATTTGTAAAGCCTGTGGCACCAAAACGGTTTAAGGCTTTCTTGACCCATAATGAGGAGGACTATGCCGGGCTCTTCAATTTGGAGTACGATGAAAAAGTATACGCTGCGGATATCGTGGAGTTTTCCACAGAATGGCGTGTATACGTTAAGCGTAATGAAATCATACGTATCTGTAATTATGCAGGTAAACCCACAGTGTTCCCGAACACAAATGTTATCCGGACTATGATCGACGCCTGGAAGGGGCCCTGCTGTTATGCTCTGGATGTAGGGGTGGTACAGGGGCAGACATTACTTGTTGAAGTAAACGACTTTTACTCTATCGGTAACTATGGACTTTTTCCTACAGAGTACGCTGAGATGTTATTACTCCGATGGAAAGAACTCACAGGTAAACCATGAACAGATACACCCAGGAACAAATGAATGGACTTATACAGACTATCTTTGATAATGCAGCGTATAATGGGCTTGTCCTTAAAATGTTTATATCTAAGGACTCTGATATTGTTACAGGTAAATTTGGAGTCTGCGCAGAAGACCTAATAGTTTATAAAAGATTCTGTGCCTTTCGGTGGACAAAAATAAACAGTAACTTTCCATCTCGGAAGGTCAAGATAATGATGAAGTTAGTCAGGGATATAATTTTTAAGATTGATAAAAATAAGCTACCACTTTACATCAACGATCAAGTTACAGGACCGATAGCATCATGGCGACTCCAAAACAATATATAAATGATCAGAGATACTGCCCAAGGTGCTACTCACTTTTAATTTTGGGCAAAGGCCTAAAAAGTTACGAGACACTCGCTGAACATGTCCTGTCACCAAATGATGCGGTATCCCCCAAAAAATACTATATCTGCTCAAAAGAAACCTGCATTGTAAATTCCAGGGGGTACTTTTGGGATGACTATGGTGATGCGTATTGTGATAAAAGACTTACTAGGGATCTGTTTTTATTAGGGTGCACCAGTGCAATAAATTCAGGAAGCAGAAAATTTGAAATAGAAGAGCACCGATTACGAAGTATCCCCCTATTTCATATTTACTTTTTTAAGATTGAACTCGAGAGGTATCCTATTACCAACTGCATTGAGAGTGAAATTATCGGGTACAAACATAAAGTGTCAATGGCTTATCGAGAGGATAAGTTTTGGACAAAATACACCCCAGGTATCAATATGCTTTTCTTTAGCCTAAAACTATTTAAGGATGCTAAAAAACGGTATCTGAAAAATAATTTAGATCTATACTCTGCCAGTGAGATGCTTGAGATCTTAACGCGGAAGAGTTGGGACACCCGGTGGTGGACCCTATTATTGGTATGGTCACTTAATAAATGCTACCCAGGACTAAAGGATACACTTCTATGTTTGAAGAAGAAGTAACAAAAGAAGATCTGAGTGTACTAGCAAATAGTATCTACATGACCGCTGGAAGCCCCTTTCCATTTTTATCCCTATTACTGAAAAGGTTTGACCCGAGTAATAGCACTACACTGATAACTGAGTCTGATATCGTTGAACCTGCAATCTTTTTCAAAAATTAGAAGCAGCTGCTACAGGTATGAGTAATTCCCCAAGTAGCCTAAGGGCAATCTCAGGTAAAGTCCAGCAAGCACTCATCCACACGAGCCTTATAAATCTCCCTCTTTTTATAAACGATAAGGAGTTAGAGATCTTTGTTAAGTGGAGATTTAAACTCGGAATATAATTTGTTGTTTTACTCAGTTTAAAAGAGTATATTAAATATGAGCAGTTAGATTGGTACTTATTTAAAAAAGGAAATACTTGTGAAAGCAGACCTCGATTCTCTTCTTTTTGCTATTCTCAGCGTTACCTGGACTAAGCAGGAAACTATAGACTTTCTCAAGGGTCTTTCTAAGGGCTCAATTTTCGGATACTCTTCGTCGTTTTTCGGATACTCTTCGTCGTTAACTCTTGATGATGTCCAGAGTATCGTAGCGTCTTGCGGGATGGAAGTTTCACCACTCCCTACTAAAAATCCCTTGTACAAAAAGTACGGGGAGTATGTCTTAAAAGTCACTACTCCTTATACCCCTCCAAAAGAAGTAGCTACTGCAAGTTTTAATAATACTTATCACTACCGGCTTATGCACTCACCTGGTAAGAGGAAGTGCGCCGGAAGGGACTGCCCCGTGTACATCGAAAGAGGGGAGCAGTGTTTAGAAGTTGCTGATTTGGTAGAGCTCCCTAATACTCGTAAGGCGTATAAAAAAACAACCTATTGCCCAAAGTGCTCTAGGTCACTCTTAAAGAATACTATAGGGACCCTGCTCAGCGTTATGCCCGGGGACGCTAAGAAAAATGTCAGCAGCAAGAAAGCTGTTATGGATGTGATAGCAAAGGTTTTTCCGTGAGTACAGATGAAGGGGGCTTTATGGATGAGGGACAGTTAATACAATTTCTAAAGGATAACCTTAAAATTGAGATAAGTGACACAACAAATGTACGTGAATCTAATTACACTACACAGATAACTATTACGCTATTACTTGGTAAAGAAGAAATAACAAACGACTCCTTTAATATTGATAAACCTAGAATAAATGTACAAGTAGTTTAGGGGGCAGGTATGGTAGAAAATGGCATTGAGGTAGCACTTACCACTACGGGGTATATTAATATATCCGGAAGTGAAAACAGTCCTAATGAGATTGAGCTACTAATATTGGATATCCCTGTGTGTGTTGTAAACATAAGTGCTATGCTGTTGAATATCAATGACACCCTAAGAAGTATAATAAATGAGAGTCTTTTATCTTCGTTTAATGTTGTACATATTGAAACCTTCGGGAAAAACGTATTCATTGGTAATGACCCGGATATCGAAGAAACTGGGATGGTCATTTATCACGAAGAAAGCTGCAACCCGCAATCAGAAGGCTTCTTTAAAAGATGGGAAGAAACCGAGACACTTCTTTTTGAATTCTCTATACTCTCCCTGTCAACGCCTGTTAGACTGGTAACCTGCTTGTCCGGTTTATGGGCCCATGGAAGTTGGAAGAATTTAAAAATTGTAAAGACACCAAGAATTAGTATACACGAGGGAATGTAATGCGTATAACACATTTTGAACTATTACAAATGGCCTTAGGGGATAAGTTTAAAAATATCCTTGAATACTTTGAGGCTATAAAGATTGCTGACGAGGACTTAGAGCACCCGCTTAATGAACAGCTCTTTGACAGGATCTTTCCAGCAAATTTGTGTTCAATACTCTTTGGCACCCAAAATTTAGATCGTTCTCAAAGATTGCAACGAAAAATGGATCTATCCGTTCTCAGACAGACATACCCTCTATGGAGAGACCGGAACTATTTCGACATTACTCCGGAGCTCTGCGCACGATTGAAAGACACTGAGCTTAGAGATGTTGATACATTTTTTCTTAAGACACCCAACCGATCGATGTACATAAGTTTACCTAAAGGTAATGGGCTATTTATAACAGCCCCTACCTCGGGCCTTCATGAAGTTGAAGGGGTGTATCTTACCCTGGATGACTATGAAGAACCAACGGATATTCTTGTCCCCCGAAAGAAAGTTATCCTGGAAAACTCTACCAAGCATCTCCACATGTTAGTGTGCGGGGAGATAAAGGATGACTCTAGTGATGCACTAATGTTTTTTGACTTAACCTTTTTCGAAGGAAAAGTCAGTGACTCCATTGAACGTAATAAAGAACTTCTTGATTGCCCAGAGTTATGGGACCGGCTACTAGAGATATTTAATTTTATAACGAAGGTTTTACTTTATACGAACTGCGCCAACGTCTCTATACAAAGGATTGCTGGCTTAAATATTCAGGAAAAGTTAAAAAATCTTAAAAATGTTGCCAAGAAGAGGAAGTTGCTCCAAAAGTACAGTCGTATATCACCACAAGCGCATAAGCTCTTGGATGTCATTATAACATCTAATAATGGCCCTTCAGGGCAAGATAGCCACCCTACCCACTCCAATGGACCAAAAGGTCTCGAGAGGGTAAGGCCCCACTTTAAAACACAAAAATTTGGGACGGCACGAGCACAGTCGAAAATTATTTGGATAAACCCTTATATTCGTGGCGAAGGGGCGGAATTTTACCGAGATAAACAGGTATATAAGATTACCTGAATTTTAAACTTATAAAGGTTCTTTGAAATATTTCTATAAGAGGAGGGCAGTTCCAATAACGTTATGTAACGCCATACAGGGATCTCAAAGGTTATGAAGTAGATGCTGCAATTAACTTTAACCGAAGGTTAGCATGTCAAGTTTATCCTAC
>Ga0247841_10008754_pt1 | contig 14418 bp, 2 predicted proteins | sample LaCruzMarch2015__2_FD_192410 | JGI IMG/M metagenome (GOLD analysis project Ga0247841, IMG submission 192410) | Freshwater microbial communities from meromictic Lake La Cruz, Castile-La Mancha, Spain - LaCruzMarch2015_18m | ecosystem: Environmental > Aquatic > Freshwater > Lake | place: Spain...
TTAACTCAATAGCATCACCTTTTCAATCGGTATGTATTACGGCCATGTCAGGGAACATCCGGAGGCAAGTGTAAGCAGTTAATATGCAAAGGATTGCACTTGGTTCTATCATTTATGTGATAAAAAAAACAATCCCAACGACTCATACCCATGGTGTGTCGTAGTTTGTCCAATTCCCGACATAAATAACAATAAGAACATCCAGGGATGGAGGGGAATCCCTCTAAATGCATTCCCGGTGAAAACTATGCTGAAATAAATTTGCATTTTCATTTATCACCCTTATCTTTACCCTATAATATAGCCTGAATGTACTGCATACATTGCAATTACAAATGTTAGTTTATAGATGTTTGATGTATTATTGTTTGGGATGATATAAAATAAGAGATGAGGAGCCTTTCCGGAATAGTGTCGGGGATGAGTTTGTTTGCGCCAACGGTGGGGATAATCTTCATCATGTCCTCTTCCTATGGCGTGGATGCACAAACTATACCCTGTCCCGGAATGGAAAGCTTCACCATAAACCATGTGGCGGGGACTGTGGCTCCGGTTACAAAATCAGTTACCTACGGCACCGTTACAAATATTCCCGGAGAAACTTCAAAATGCTGGATTACCCATAATCTGGGCGCCGACCATCAGGCAGCAAGTAAAGATGACGCGACCGAAGCATCCGCAGGATGGTACTGGCAGTTTAACCGCAAACAAGGATACAAACATGATGGAACAACCAGAACCCCTAACACCTCGTGGATAGACCCCATAAATGAAAATCTTGACTGGCAGTTAACCAACGACCCTTGTGCTCTTGAACTTGGCAATGAATGGCGGATTCCCACTTATTCTGAATGGTTCAATGTGGATGCGACCGGGAGCTGGACAGATTGGAACGGTCCGTGGAGCTCCGGTTTGAAACTCCATGCTGCCGGTACCCTGCACTCCAGTAATGGTTCCTTAAGCACCCGGGGTATTGGTGGCTCCTATTGGAGCAATATTCAATATAATCTAACCGATAGTCAATTCCTTGGATTTATTAGTTCATTCAGTGAGGTGGGCAATTCTGATAAAGCATACGGCTTGTCACTTCGCTGTATCAGTGATGCCAGCAGTTTCACTACTACACCTACTATAACCACGACTGCCGTTTCAGATATAACCCAAACTACGGCTACCAGCGGAGGGAATGTCACTTCTGATGGCGGAGCAACCGTGACAGCCCGTGGCGTATGCTGGAGTTTAACGCCAAGTCCGACAATTACGAACAGCTTTACCACCGATGGCACTGGGACTGGAACATTCACCAGTACCATATCAGGATTAGCCACGAGCACTACCTATTATGTTAGGGCCTATGCTACAAACAGTGTGGGGACGGCGTATGGGGATGAAATTACTTTCATGACACTTGCCAATGGTGCACCTTGTCCAGATGTACCCACGGTATTATATGAGGGAAAGACTTACAACACGGTTCAAATAGGTTCCCAGTGCTGGTTCAAAGAGAACTTGAATATCGGCACCAGAATAAACGGCAATCAAAATCAAACCAATAACGGCACAATTGAAAAGTACTGTTATAACGACCTTGAGACGAATTGCGATATTTATGGTGGAATGTATCAATGGAATGAGATGATGCAATATACCGCTTCAAGTAATGCTAATCCAAGTGAAAGAAAGGGGATTTGTCCAAATGGCTGGCATCTTCCGAGCCAAAATGAATGGTGCAGTTTGTTTTTGCAATTAGATCCAGGTTCAAATTGTAATATTTCCGGTGATCCCATAAGTTCGACAGCTGGTGGAAAGATGAAAGAAATTGGAATATCTCATTGGAATACCCCAAATACAGGTGCGACGAATGAATTTGGGCTAACGTTTTTACCATCAGCTAATCGCGATGATGTGGGAGTATTTTATGGACTATTATCTTTTAGTCATAACTGGACAACAACGGAGTCTTCATCAAACCAAGCAGTGTCAACCTACCTATGGTTTGATCGTGCAGATGTCAGAGAGGCTTCATTTGCTAAAACGGGTGGTTATGCTGTCCGTTGTATTAAAGACGCTGGTTCGTCAGGCACGGCTTCTGTTACTACGACTGCCATTTCAAACATCTCCCAAACTACGGCTACCGGCGGTGGAAGTGTCACTTCTGATGGTGGAGCCTCAGTGACAGCCCGTGGAGTCTGTTTGAGTTTATCACCAAGTCCTACGATTGCCGATAGCCATACAACCGATGGAACTGGAATAGGAACATTCACCAGCACCATATCAGGATTAGCCACAAGCACCACTTATTATGTCAGGGCCTATGCTACCAACAGTGTGGGGACTGCATATGGAAATGAGGTGAGTTTTACAACGGCTAATTCATGTCCCGGAATTCCAAGTGTAACCTATGGTGGACAAACTTATAACACCGTTCAAATTGGAACGCAATGCTGGTTCAAGGAAAACCTGAATATCGGCACCAGAATAAACGGCAGCCAAAATCAAATCAATAATGGAACTGTTGAAAAGTACTGCTATAACGACCTTGAAACGAATTGCGATGTTTATGGTGGTTTGTATCAATGGGGTGAAATGGTTCAGTATTTAAATAATGCAAGTAATTCAACTTCATGGAATCCGATTCCAATTGGAGACGTTATCGGTATCTGTCCAGAAGGGTGGCATATCCCGTCGGATGAAGAATGGACAACATTGACATCTTCTCTTGGAGAACAGAGTATTGCTGGAGGGAAAATGAAGGAGGCGGGCACATCTCATTGGGAGCTACCAAATACTGGAGCGACTAACAGTTCTGGCTTTTTCGGACTTCCAGGTGGCCTTGGCAGTCCAACTCCTGGAGCTATTTTTGGTTTTGGTTACATAGGTAATACCAGTTACTTTGGATCGTCTTCTGAAGAAAATCCCCTGCTATCCTTTGACCGTCGTTTATATCACAATAGCTCTGAAGTTGGAAGAGGTGCTCGTGAAAAATATATTGGTTTCTCATTACGCTGTCTCAAAGATGCCTCGAGTTCGACCACAACCCCTACAGTTACAACGACTGCCGTTTCAGATATCACCCAAACCACTGCAACCAGTGGAGGGAATGTAACTTCGAATGGAGGAGCATCTGTGACAGCTCGTGGCGTATGTTGGAGTTTAACACCAAGTCCAACGATCACAGACAATCTGACAACAGATGGAACCGGGACGGGGACCTTCACCAGTACAATATCTGGATTAGCAACAAGCACCACATATTATGTCAGGGCTTATGCTACCAACAATGTGGGTACGGCCTATGGGAACGAGGTGAGTTTTACTACAGCCTGGTCTTGCGGTACTTCTATCACTATTAACCATTTGGCCGGGACCGTGGCCCCAGTTACAAAAATTGTGACATACGGCACCGTTACAAATATTCCTGGAGAACCTTCAAAATGTTGGATAATAAGTAACCTAGGCGCCGATCATCAAGCAACTGCTGTTAACGATGCTTCTGAAGCCTCGGCAGGCTGGTACTGGCAGTTCAATCGGAAACAGGGTTACAAGCATGATGGCTCAAACAGGACTCCAAATACCACCTGGAACTATATTGATGAAAATTCGGATTGGATTTCTGCCAATGACCCTTGTGCCATCGAGTTTGGCAGTGGTTGGCGTATACCTACTTCTACTGAATGGAGCAATTTTGCAGCCTTGAACGGACCATGGTATTCTGATTTAAAACTCCACGCTGCAGGGACTCTGAATACTAGTGGTGGATCATTGTTCCAACGCGGCTCTTATGGCTGGTACTGGAGCAGCACTCAGGCCGGCTCAAACGGGAGCTTTCATCTATCCTTTACTAATGGTGGTGGAAGCGTGAGCAATAGCGGGAAGTCCTTTGGCAATCCGTTGCGATGCCTCAAAGCCACTACTCCCTCCACAACTCCTGATGTTACAACTGCATCTGTTTCAAACATCTATACTCAACCTTCTGCCAACTGCGGGGGTAATGTATTAAATGATGGCGGAGACAATGTAACTGAAAGAGGAGTTTGTTGGAATACTGCATCAAATCCGACAACTACAAATAGTCGCACATCAGATGGCTTTGGAACTGGCGTTTTCACCAGTACATTATCAGGATTGGTAATAAATACCACTTATTATGTTAGAGCCTATGCTACAAATAGTGCTGGAACTGGATACGGGAATGAGGTGAGTTTTACAACATCTGAACCTCCATATTCTTGCGGACTACTAACAGTCAACCATTTGACTGGAATCTTAGCCCCAGTTACAAAAACCATCACCTATGGCACTGTGACAAATATTCCTGGCGAAACAACAAAATGTTGGATTACCAGTAACCTTGGCGCTGACTATCAGGCAACATCTGTTGGTGATGGTACCGAAGCTTCAGCAGGTTGGTATTGGCAATTTAATCGAAAACAGGGCTACAAACATGATGGTACAGCCCGAACACCCAATACAAACTGGGATATCGGAATTAATGAACTCTACAACTGGGAAAATGCCAACGACCCTTGCGCTCTTGAACTTGGCAGTGGCTGGCGCATTCCAACCCAGACAGAATGGGAAAATGTTGATGCTATTGGAAGTTGGACAAACTGGAACGGACCATGGAACTCTGGTCTTAAGCTCCATGCAGCCGGATACCTGAGCGCTTGGGGCGGTTCGCTGGATTCCCGCGGATCAAGCGGAAAATACTGGAGCAGCTCTCAGAGCGATGCTCCCAACGGACGGGTTTTGAACTTCAACAGTGGGCAAAGTAACATGGATAACAACATGAAATCGGAAGGCCATACGTTGCGTTGCATTAGAGAAGATGCTCCGGCTACCCCTACTGTATCTACAGCAACCGTTTCTAATATCACCCAAAACACTGCAGCTTCAGGCGGCAATATTACAAGTGATGGAGGAGCCTCAGTAACAGCCCGTGGCGTATGCTGGAGTACTTCGCAAAACCCGACAGTATCTGATAGTCACACTACGGATGGCAGTGGCGCTGGAACATACACAAGCACGATTACGGGTATTACGGCGAATACGACCTATTATGTAAAGGCCTATGCTACCAATAGTGTCGGAACAGCTTATGGTAACCAAATTGCGTTTACGACATTTTCTGATGGCCTACCTTGCCCTGGGATTCCTACATTTACCGATCCTCGGGACGGAAGAGTTTATAATACTGTCCAAATAGGCACACAATGCTGGATGAAAGATAACCTGAATATTGGAACCAGAATTAATGGATCACAGGAACAAACCAACAATAATATCATCGAAAAATATTGTTACGGTGATGGAGAATCCACTTGCAATGTTTATGGTGGTTTGTATCTATGGAATGAGATCATGCAATATGTTACTACAGAGGGGACTCAGGGAATATGCCCGGCAGGTTGGCATATTCCAACAGATGCAGAATTTACAACCTTGACTTCATTCCTTGGTGGAATTTCGGTCGCCGGTGGAAAAATGAAAGAAACCGGTACAACCCATTGGACATCACCTAATACCGGAGCTACGAATATCAGCGGATTTACTGCTCTTGCTGGCGGTGACCGTGACCACAATGGGACCTTTTATACTTTCGGTGATTTTGGCATTTACTGGTCTTCGACTGAGATATCCTCCTCTAATGCGTGGGATCGTCACCTGTATTATTTCACTGATTTTCTGGATCGGTTTAATAGCCTGAAGTCGATGGGGTATAGTGTCCGCTGTCTCTGGGATGCTGGCAGTTCTACATCCACACCAACTGTAACTACATCAGCAGTGACAAATATCACCCATACTACGGCAACATCCGGAGGGAATGTTACAAGTGATGGAGGAACAACAGTAACAGCAAGGGGGATTTGCTGGAGTTTAACACCTAACCCAACGATTACAGACAGCCATACAACCGATGGAACTGGGACAGGAAATTTCACCAGCGCCATCACAGGCCTTATAGCAAATACGACTTATTATGTTAGAGCCTTTGCTACCAATAGTATTGGAACCGGGTATGGAAATGAATTGAATTTTAAAACCCCTCTAATTTCATGCCCTGGAACGACTACAGTGTCTTATGGAGGCATAACATATAACACAGTTCAACTAGGATCACAATGCTGGCTTAAGGAAAATTTAAATATTGGCACAAGGATAAATGGCAGTCAAAATCAGACCAATAACGGATTCTTGGAGAAATATTGCTATGATGACATCGAGACCAATTGCGATGTTTTTGGAGGACTTTATCAATGGAATGAAATGATGCAATATGTTACAACGGAAGGAACACAAGGAATTTGTCCAACAGGATGGCATCTCCCGTCTGATGGAGAATGGACAACATTGACATCTTTTCTTGGGGGCAACCCAGGTCAGGATGGAGGGAAAATGAAGGAAACAGGTTACACGCACTGGTATTCACCAAATACAGGAGCAACAAATGCAAGCTATTTTACTGCTCTTGGAGGTGGCTACTGCCTCACTGTCGCCTTTGTCAATCAATATTCCAATGCTGAGTTTTGGTCATCCTCAGAATACTCATCCTCAAATGCTTGGTACAGATACTTGCACTATAATAGTGATGGAATGATGAGGGATAATAGTTATAGTAAAACAGGTGGCTTCTCAGTTCGATGCTTAAAGGATCTATCATCAGGAACTGCCTCTGTTACTACAACTGTCATTTCTGATATAACCCAAACCACGGCCACCAGTGGTGGGAATGTAACTTCTGATGGTGGAGCTTCTGTTACAGCCCGAGGTGTGTGTTGGAGCGCGAGTCCCAATCCGACAACGTCGGACTTTAAAACCACCGATGGCACGGGAACAGGAACTTTCACCAGCATCATTACTGGATTGACAGGGGGTACCTTATACTTTGTTCGCGCCTATGCCACCAATAGTGTGGGCACATCCTTCGGGAACGAATTGACATTTACTACACTTAACCCATGTCCCGGAATTCCAACAATTACAGTCAGCCATATAGCCGGAACCGTAGCCCCTGTTGATAAAACAGTGACCTATGGCACCGTTACGGGTATTCCAGGAGAGCCTTCAAAATGCTGGATAACCAGCAACCTGGGTGCCGATCATCAGGCGACTTCAATTGATGATAACACCGAGGCTTCCGCAGGATGGTACTGGCAGTTCAATCGCAAACAGGGTTACAAGCATGATGGGTCAAATCGGACACCCAATACTGCATGGATAAATCTAATAAATGAAAACCTTGATTGGCAAGCTACAAATGACCCATGTACCATTGAGCTTGGCAGTGGCTGGCGTGTTCCAACCTTGTCAGAGTGGACAAATGTTGATGTAACCGGAAACTGGACCAATTCTCCCGATCCCTGGAATTCTGGTTTGAAACTCCATTCAGCCGGTTTCCTGAATTACAGCAATGGTACGCTTACCGATCGCGGCTACTATGGCTACTACTGGAGCAATACACAAAGCGCTGAATACAATAACTACGGATTGGGATTGACATTCAGAATAGGCGACTGCGGAATGACCAATATGGTGAAGGCTTTCGGATCGTCTGTGCGATGCCTTAAAGACACTGGCGGTTCCACTGCAACCCCAACTGTTTCTACGACATCCGTTTCAAATATTGGTCAAAACACGGCAAATTCAGGCGGTAATGTTACCAGTGATGGTGGAGCATCAGTTACAGCAAGAGGAGTATGCTGGAGTACTTCTCAAAACCCAACAATCACTGATGTCCATACAACCGATGGCACGGGAACGGGAACTTTCACCAGTACCATATCGGGGTTAGCCTCAAATTCCCTTTATTATGTAAGGGCCTATGCAACCAACAGCGTGGGAACGGGTTATGGCAATGAACTGAACTTCACCTCCCTCTGTGCATCCTATGCCCCTGTAAGCGTTGTTATATCACCTTCCGCCAATCCGGTCTGTTCAGGTACAACCGTTACATTTACTGCAACACCCACCAATGGAGGACCCTTGCCTGCCTATCAATGGAAGGTAAATGGGGTCAATGTAAATGGGGCAACCAATGCCACCTATGCCTACATTCCTGTAAATAACCATGCCGTAACCTGTGTGCTCACCTCCAATGAAGTTTGTACAACAGGTAGTCCGGCCACCTCCAACGTTGTGACCATGACTGTCAACCCGTTACCTGCGGCAGCCGGAGCTGTTTCTGGTCCTGCCACAGTATGCCAGGGGCAGACAGCAGTTACCTATGCGGTTCCAACCATTGCAAATGCAACAGCCTATTCATGGACTTTGCCTACCGGTGCAAGCATCGTGGGGACAAGCTCCGGCACCATAACGGTTAACTTTTCATCATCGGCTGTTTCAGGTTATATGTCAGTGCAAGGGTCAAACTCCTGTGGATATGGGACTATTTCCGGGAGTTACACTATTACGGTTAATCCGCTACCTGCCGCTGCCGGACCAATTACCGGCCTTGCAAATGTGTGCCAAGGTCAAAACGGGGTAACCTATTCAGTGGCGGCCATCACATATGCGACAAGTTATATATGGACTTATTCGGGCACAGGCGCCACCATCAGCAATGGTACAACCAACAATATCAGCATCAGCTTTGCAACCACCGCCACATCTGGCAACCTGGCAGTTCAGGGAACAAACTCCTGCGGGAATGGCTCCACTTCTGCGAGCTATCCCATTACCGTGAATCCTTTACCTGGGGCTGCCGGAGCAATTATCGGCCTTGCTAATGTGTGCCAAGGTCAAAACGGGGTAACCTATTCGGTTCCTGCCATTGCCAATGCAACAGGATATTCCTGGACCTATTCAGGCACAGGCGCCACCATCAGCAATGGTGCAACCAACAACATCACCATCAGCTTTGCCTCCAATGCCACATCAGGCACCCTGACCGTTCAGGGTATAAACTCCTGCGGAAATGGGATTCCTTCTGCTAACTACCCTATCACCGTCAATCCTTTACCTGGGCCTGCCGGAACAATTATAGGTACACTTGCAGTTTGCCAGGAACAGAATGCCGTAGCCTATTCGGTACCAACAATTGCCAATGCAACAGGCTATAATTGGACCATCCCGACCGGGGCCTCCATTATATCCGGCGCAAATATAAATATCATCGTCGTCAATTTTTCCGCCTCCGCCATAAGCGGGGATATCGTGGTACAAGGAACAAATACATGCGGCGCAGGTATGGGCAGTTCAGCATTTTCGATTACTGTCGGCGTACCGCCTGCTGCCCATGCCGGACCGGATGCTGCAATTTGCCAGGGATCAGATTACACCGTGACCGGAGCCAGTGCATCCAACTTTTCATCCCTCTCCTGGACAACCGCTGGAACAGGGTCTTTTATCAATGAGTCCACACTCAATCCAACCTATATTCCCAGTGCTGCAGATGTTAACATGGGCTTGGTAACCCTAACCCTGACGACCACAGGAATAACCCCCTGTACCGGAACTGCATCCGACGAAATGGTCCTTACAATTAGCCCGCTCCCTGCAGCATCCGGAGTGATCACTGGTCCAACCTCCGTTTGCCAGGGCCAGGCCGGGGTATCCTATGCAGTGGCGGCCATCAGCAATGCGACCAGTTATATATGGGCCTATTCAGGTACAGGAGCCACCATCACCCATGGTGCAACAAACAATATCTCCATAAGTTTTTCAACAGAAGCAACATCAGGCAACCTGACCGTAATGGGGTCAAACTCCTGCGGCAATGGTACTATTTCTGCAAGCTATCCCATCACTGTGAATCCTATACCTGCCGCTGCCGGAACAATTACAGGACTTGCCGCGGTTTGCCAGGGTCAAACAGGCGAAGCCTATTCGGTTCCAACCATTGCTGAAGCAACGGGTTATACTTGGACTTTACCTACGGGAGCAACCATTGTTTCAGGTAACAATACCAACAGCATTACGGTTGATTTCTCTGCAACATCCATATCAGGAAATATTACGGTTACCGGAACAAATGATTGCGGTAGTGGAACCATTTCTGCAAACTACACCATAACCGTGAATCCCCTTCCCGCCGCTGCCGGGGTGATTACCGGAGCCACTGCGGTGTGCCTGGGTCAGAGCGGGGTGATCTATTCCGTTTCGCTGATCGCCAACGCAACAGGATATAATTGGACTATCCCCACCGGGGCTACCATCACATCGGGGGCAAATACCAACCTTATCGCCGTCACATTCAGCGCTTCTGCAATGGATGGAAACATCACCGTACAAGGAACGAATGGTTGCGGTACCAGCATGATCTCTCCATCCTTTACAGTTACTGTCACCCCACCACCGATGGCCCACGCCGGAGCAGATGCCCAAATTTGCGAGGGTTCCGTTTATACCATCAGTGGTGCCATGGCATCCAACTTTTCTTCGTTTTTATGGACCACCTCTGGAACGGGTGCGTTCATCAATGTCAACACTTTCACGCCAACCTATGTTCCCAGCGCTGCAGATGTGGCTGCTGGTTCGGCACTTCTGACACTCTCGGCCTTTGGAATAACCCCCTGTACCGGAGCATCAACCGATGAAATGCTCCTTACGATCAATCCGCTTCCTTCCGCCGCCGGAACGATTATAGGACTGCCCTCGGTTTGTCAGGGTCAAACTGGTGTATCCTATTCTATCCCCTTAATATCCCATGCCACAAGCTATGAATGGACCTATTCGGGCACAGGGGCCACCATCACCAATGGCTCCACCAACAACATCATCCTCAGCTTTGCCTCCAATGCAACATCAGGCAACTTGTCCGTGATGGGTGTCAATTCCTGCGGAAATGGCGCTGTTTCATCTCCATCTCCGGTCAATGTGAACCTGCATCCCATGGCCAATTTTTCCTTTTCCAATAACCCGATCCTCGGCGAGCCGGTGCAGTTTACCGATTTAAGCCAAACCAATGGCGGCGGGGCCCTCACCTCCTGGCTCTGGAATTTTGGCGAACCCGCGTCGGGAGTCAACAATACCTCAACCATCCAGAACCCGCTTCACACCTTCATTACGTTAAGCGTGCATCCGGTAACGCTGGTCGTACAGAACACATCGGGCTGCCCCGATACCCTTGAACAGCCCGTGGTTGTTTCATTGCCGCACAATGCAGCTCCCTTTACCTATGCCGGAAGCCTTGGCGCCGGTTCAGGTTACCCCGTGCTGGTGCCCATTACCGTGACCGGCTTCGACAGCATTGCCGCCATTTCGCTGCGTGTGGACTATAATCCCAATGTAATGACCTACGACAGCAGCGCCAACATGAATGAGTGGTTTTCTGATATTATGGTCAATGATCTCCATGTGTCAGATACGCTGCACAAGGTGATGATATCCTGGGCATACATCCGACCGGTGTCACTTCCCGACGACAGCAAGCTTGTTGATCTGGCATTTACCTTTATCTCAGGAATGACCACGGTAGCTTTTAACAATGAATCGAATGGCGGATTGGATTGTGATTACACCGACGCAAACGGGAACCCGATGATCGACATCCCCTCAGCTATATATTACAACAATGGAGCGGTTCATGAGGGGTTGGACCTCACAGGCGCCTTCAGCTACAACAACGCTGCCAATACGGCGCTCGATTCATTGTGGGTCATTCTGAAGGAGAACGGGGTGAAGGTCGATTCGGCCCGCGCCAATATCATCGGACGGTATGATTTTTTCAATATACCCAGCAACACCTACACCCTTTGGGCCCATAGCGCCAAGCCCTGGGGCGGGGTCAACTCAACGGATGCGCTGAAAATCCAGCTCCATTTTTCGGGACTTGAACTGTTGACGGTTCCGGTGCGGTTGCTGGCGGCCGATGTCAACAATTCCGACAACATCAACCTCGCCGATGCCATCAAGGTTCAACGCAGATTTATCGGCCTCGACACCGCCTTTGCCCGGGGCGACTGGACCTTTGCAAAACCAACCGGCGGCGATACGGTGATTGTGGCCGGCGACAATGTGGTGCAGGACCTCCAGGGATTGTGCGTGGGCGATGTGGATGGATCGCATATTCCGCTGCCCGGCCATAAGTCCATGGAAGGGGTGTCGCTCCTGGCCGAAAGCATGATCGAAGTCAGACAAGGCCAAGAATTTGAGCTTCCCGTCAAAATCGCGATGGATGGCCAGATCGGCGCCATCTCCCTGGTACTGGCTTATCCTGTGGAGGAGCTGGAGCTGATAAATATCACCATATCCCGGGGGAATGTGATGTACACGGCCCGCAACGGACAGATCCGCATGGCCTGGTCGCAGATCGAACCGATGAACCTTATCTATGGAGATGTGTTGCTTACCCTGAAATTCAAATTATCAGAGGCAGCGCCGCTGGGTGTTCCACTTATACTTGACATCGGCCAAGAATCGGAATTGGCCGATGGATGGGGTGAACGCATAGCCCATTCCATCATCTCCATCCCTTCGGTTGTGCCGGTGAAGTCAACCGGGCTTGGTGAAAAAAGCGATTTGATTACCAGGATCATGCTCTATCCCAACCCAACCACAGGTAAAGCCTGGCTGGCCTTTGAACTGTTGATGGATGCATCCGTCGTGGTTGAAGGGTACAACATGGTCGGGGAGCTGGTTACCACCCTCCGTTTTGATGGCCTTTCCATGGGCAAACACAAGAAAGAGCTGGATGTTTCGGAGTTGGCCACCGGGGTATATACCTTGAAAACCACCGTCAGAGGCCGCTCCACATCAACCGTGTATCACAAACTGGTCGTAACAAAATAATCCTTATCCCAAATGAACATGATTAAGATATATTTTTTTACCGGGATATGGTTTGTATGCCTCCTCATGGCGTGGCCCTGTTCCCCTGCCCGTGCAACCAACGCCCCCATTGCTACCCTGGGCACCATCGGGTCGTGCCCGAATCAATCAGGAAAGATTATTCCTATTCTCGTAACAGGATTTACAAACATTACCAGTGTCTCACTGCGAATTGACTTTGACCCCACCGCAGCAACCTTTACGAGCGGCGTGGCGCATGTCAATTTTTCATCGTCGGCGGTCGTCTTTAATGTCGTTCCCGTTTCGCCAACCCTATCCAAACTGCTGATCGGCTGGTTCAATTTTATTCCGGTGTCGCTTGCTGCCTCAGACACCCTTGTAAAATTGACCTTCACCATAATCAATGGCTCGACCGCCCTGGCATTTAACAATGAATCTGCCGGCGGCGGCGATTGTGAATATACCGATGAATATGGCGATCCGATGAACGATCTTCCCTCCTCCACCTATTATCTCAATGGAGCCATCAATTCACTGGGTGTTGGTGCAACGGGATCCATTGCCGGTTCAAGTGATGTTTGTGCACAGGCCAATGGCGTAGCCTATTCCATTCCGCCCGTGGTCGGGGCAACAGCTTATGCATGGTCGCTCCCGTCAGGATTTGCAATTGTAAACGGAGATACCACCAACGCCATTGCGGTGAATGTTTCAAATTCTGCCTCATCCGGCAGCATCTCCGTAACCCCTTCCAATTTTTGCGGGGCGGGCGCTTCCTCTCCCCTTTTTCCGGTTACGGTCTATCCCCTGCCGGTTCCAACAATCACCGGATCAGCTAACCTGTGCGTCAATTCCGGTATCTATGAATATGCGACTGAATCAGGGATGGTCGGATATCTCTGGACCATATCCCCCGGAGGAGCCATCATCGGAGGATTGGGAACCAATCAGATTCAGGTACAGTGGGGCGTCGCCGGAGCGCAGTCGGTCAGCGTAAATTACAGCAACAGCGGTGGATGTTTCCCTGTTTCTCCGGTCGTTTTGAATGTCACCGTAAATCCCTTGCCTAACGGAGCAGGGGCTATAACCGGAGCGACGGAACTCTGCAGCGGAACCGAGGGCATAGCCTATTCAACATCTCCCATACCCAATGCCCTCTCCTATATATGGGCAATACCAGTGGGCGCTTCCATTGTGAATGGAACCGGGACACCTGATATTGTGGTAGATTATGCACACACCGCGGCATCCGGGAACATCACAGTTGCTGGTAACAATTATTGCGGCAATGGGATTGCAGCGAGTATTTATGTAACAGTCAGTCCAACCCCCGACACCCCTGGCATTTACACAATCGCCGACACCCTCTGGAGCAATTCAATTGACGGGAACCAGTGGTATTTTGAAGGGAACGCGATTCCAGGCGCCACCGGGCAGCACCACGTTGCCATCGCGGATGGCTGGTACTGGTGCGTGGTCACCTTGAACGGATGCTCCTCCGATACCTCAAATCATGTGTATGTGATCCTCACAGGCCTGCCGGAATTGCACGGATCAAACCTGTTGATTTATCCCATGCCCAACAACGGCGCCTTTACCGCCACCATCACATCGCCGGTTCAGCAAACATTTGAACTGCTGGTTTATAATACACTCGGACAACTGATCTACGAAGAGCCAAATATCAGGATG
>Ga0247841_10008755_pt1 | contig 14417 bp, 20 predicted proteins | sample LaCruzMarch2015__2_FD_192410 | JGI IMG/M metagenome (GOLD analysis project Ga0247841, IMG submission 192410) | Freshwater microbial communities from meromictic Lake La Cruz, Castile-La Mancha, Spain - LaCruzMarch2015_18m | ecosystem: Environmental > Aquatic > Freshwater > Lake | place: Spain...
AATTACTGACAGAAAATGCAAGGTTGATTGGGCAGAGTTTATCAAGGAAATCGCAGATGAACATTATCAAACAGAGAAGACTTTATCCGTCATATGATAGTTGACATGACACTAGGGGGTAATCAATGCTAATTTATGACTACAGAAATGCTGGCAATGGTTTTATTCCCAGTAACCAAGATTCCACTGACCGTATAATTTCCAGTTTCGGCAATACGGAACGATGAAACCATGATATGACCATAAGATTGGGGATTTGGATATTCCCAGTCGTTGTAAAGTGTTCCGTTAGAGTTCATTACCTGAATCTTCACCTTTGACCCAGCCATATCATCCTGCGATTCAAGGCGAAAATAGATTGTGGCAGTTGATGTAAATGTGGTTCCTACTCCAGTAAGGATGAACGAATTGGATGGATTGAGACCTGTTCCAAGTTCAATTTTGTTAGAAAATTCCGAAGTTGAATCTTCTGATTTCTTGCATCCTGATGAAATCACAGAAAGAGTGAATAGAATAAAGATTACATTTTTCATAATCAGATGTTTATAAGGGATTTATAGATTGAATTTCATTGTTATTTGATTAATTTATAAGGTTTTTCTTCAGCCTACTGCTTAATAATCTTAACGGTTTCTACCTTATCCCCAGAAACAACACGGATAAAATAAACTCCAACTGGCTTGTCTAATAAAGAGAACTCATGCTTGCGTTCTCCACTGAGAACTTTTGACAATACCTTTCCACCCCAGTTGCCATATACATCCACCGTAATCTCATCCGCAGGAACCTCTCCCTTTAACTCTAGTATGAAATTTCTTGTAGTGGGATTCGGGTAGATATTGAACGATGATTGTTGCGCTATTGGTTTAATCTCTGCTTCGCTTGTAATTACTGCAGGCATTGAAGGATTTGTACAGTAGGGCCCATTGGGAGCAATATACCCCCACATAGATCCTCCGGGTTCAACTTTCGCACCAGGCAAATATTGAATGACCTGTCCGGAAATCATGGTTGCGCTTCCTCCGGGTTGAACAATAAACGTTGTTCCGTTTCCGGCAACAGAAATGATCTGGGTGGCATTGTAACACCTGGTTTGCCCGGCAGGTATTGCGGCATTCTGAATGGTCCTGGTGGCGGGTACGATTACATTGCCCAGGGAGAATGATCCGATCCTTGTCTTCCAGTTTGTACTTGAAGTAGTAGCATAATACTCCTGGGTGTACCAGAACTTGCCAATTTCAGCAGGATCAGCAGCCATGGCGCTGTAATCTCCCCATCGGCCGTCACTGGTGGTCTGGGACCCACCGCCATTGAAAATTCCTTTTTCAGCTATGGTCATAACTCCCGGTGGATCGCCATTCAACCGGCCGGTATAGCGGATTGAAGGATACATTGAAGAACTGGAGATGGAATATCCGAGTGCAATGTTTCCTGTGGCATCCATGGCAATGCTACCCATCCAGCGATGGTTTGCATCCGGAGAGAAAGTGCCTTCCTGGTACAAACTCCATGTTCCGGCCACATTCCGCAGCTCCATCCATCGAATTCCCGCAATGTTACTCACCTTTACTGTTGTATTTAACAGCATTGACCAGTGGTCGTTAAACTTGCGGAAGGGCATGCGGAACATGATCCTCTTTCCTGACATAGCATCAAGTTTCTGGGATGTCCCTTTTTGAGGAATGAAATTGCCATAACTGAAAGTCGAAAATGAACTGATTGAAATTGTATTAGTCAAGTTGAATGTCGAACTAGCCGGAGTTGTCCAGTCAACGTGAAAATCGTACAGTTTTACAGCCGACGTCGTCAGATAGGCAACGGGGCAAGGGGTTCCCGCTGGCGGGAATTCACTGTCGCAATCCGCTGCCTGAGGGCCTTCGGACGAGGATGGGAGATTAAACATGACCATGGCTGCAGTCCCGTCACCGGCAAGCATTTTGGTTCGATCCATGGCAATCGCTGAAGGACTAAGCCAGTTAAGAGAACCCGAAGAGAAACGACGGATCGTCATATAGTAACCATCGCGCCATACCGAAAGTTTTGGATAATCAGGCATGTCTGCAAATGTAAACTGATAACGATACCAGGTTCCGGTTGGGTCATTTGTTTGAGATATTGCCACGTTTTCATAAAATGGCCCGTTCGGAAAGTTTGGAAGTGCAAACTGACTAAATAGCCACCTGTCTGCATTCTCATCATACAGCAGAATGGCATCACCATCGTTTGTGTTGTGGGGTAATCCATTGAAAATTGTGCTGCTATTGCTGGGTCCCAGTAATAAATTTCCACTTTTATCGTAAACGGCAAACCTGGTATTCACAACCTGCATATAGTGAGAAAGGCCAACATCACCATCAGTATCCGGAGGCCAGTAATTAGCATAACCAACGCCATCAAAATTCTGGATTGTCGTGTCGGTGGTTGCTTTCCCTAAATCGAATTGATGAACAGGGTCATCACCATTCGAATCCCTGTTACTGCTGTCATTTGTATATACATTCAGCGTATTTTTAACGACTCCCTCTCTCCATGAATGATCAACGATGGCGTCTGACTTTTGTACCATCTCCCGAAGGGGAGGCGAGATGTCAAAATATGTAGGTTTGAGCACTTTAGGCTGTTGCGATTCCTGTTGTGCGAATGACAAATTCTCACAGGCTATCACAATTAAGAAAAAGGTCAGGTATTTTTTCATTTTGTGGATGTTTTGATATTATTTATTGACATATGATCCGGAAAATAGTACATGCAGCAATTTCAAATGATGGCCTTTCATCAAAGAAAGGACGGTTGTTCAAAGGATAAGCCAAGTGTCAAGGATAGTTTTCCTAAAACACAATGCTTTAATTTCGCTTGCATATTACAAAATTTCACCCATTTATAAAATATTTTTAATCTAAATATCATAGTGTTTTCAAAAGGTAATATTTCCGTTATTTAACTTTCGATGAAGAATGAATGACACTATTATGGCATGTAAGGAAGTCTTAAGCACCTGGGAACCAATCTTTCCTTATCATCAACCCCTTATAAGCCTATCAAACACTCTTTGAGTGTACTGAGCTGACAACCCTCCCAAAACGATTGATTTCATCTTCACTTCGTCACTGCGGAAATTCTTCACATTCTGAAAGTATCCAGTAACTATATTGTAAACACCATAGCCAGTGCCACGTATTCCATCAATCTCCGATGCCTGTTGATAATACTGAATCACCCCATCCACCATATTGGTTTTCCTGGTGGAAAGTTTCACACTCCCTGTCAGAGTAAAGAAGGCAGTAATAGCCATTGATCCATCATGGGAGCTGCAAAGAACCAGGTAATTGTCAATTGGACTGTCACTACCAATGACTATCTGCTTTACTTTAATATTTATGCTGATTCGGATACCTCCAACGCTCGTTCTCAACGTCCTGGTACTGTTTACAGTCCAGCAGATTGATTACAGCCAGCTTCATTGATATTGGCCGGTAATTACTTTCCGGTCGTTTAGTGTGTGTCTGGTGCTAATCCCGAACGCAACGAACCGAAAATCCGTACGCCCTGTCAGTATTATCCTGGAGAAACGCCGTATGACCAGAGCCAAGATACCGGGCCAGTGCTCCAGAGGAACTGGTCCTCGACGATGACCAGAATTCGGCAACATTCGTCATATACATGAAGCTGCCCCAACCGTCCCGGTAGCCGCCAGGAATCCCAGTGAACCCGCTGGTGTTTGTGGCCCCTGTATTGGGTGAAGCCCAGTGAATGGTTCCGGCTTCTTTCACCTTTCCACCAGCAACCGAGTCGCCTCCGAGAAAGGAAATAAGACCGGACCATTCCCCATCTTCCCTTGGTAAATGCCAACCCGTAGGGCAGATACCAGGGGCGCTCTCAAATGTGACGTATTGCATCGCCTCGTTCCATTGATAAAGTCCGCCATAAATGTCGCAGTTGGATTCAAGATCGCTGTAACAGTACTTTTCAATCACCTGGTTATTGGTTTGGCTTTCTGAGCCGTTGATCCGGGTCCCAATGTTAATATTTTGCGCCATCCAGCATTGAGCGCCGATCAACACTGTGTTATAAGTCTTCCCGTTTCTGGTATCGGTTATTGGTTGACCGCAGGGCGGACAATATTCAGAAACAGTGGCTTGGGTTAATAATGTCGGAGATACTGTGCCTCCACAGGCGTTATAAGCCCAGAGATATCTTGTATAGGTAGTTCCGCAGTTGAGTCCCGTTTCCGTTATGGATGTTACATTTCCTAAATTTGTCGCAGTATTGTATTCATTTACCGAATTCCATTTATATCCGGTTGCTCCCGTTGAAGGATTCCAGTTCCAGACAATCTGGGTCAAGGTTGAGACGTGTATATCGGCAACAGGGGTATCGGGTACCACCGAGGGTGTGGTCACATTCAGCAATGCCACCACGGCCACGCCGCATTCGGAATAGTTCCACACATAGCGGGTGTATGTTTGCCCGCACAATATACCGGTTTCGGTTTTCGATGTGGCATAACCGAGATCGGTTGCATTGTCGAAGTTTTTAACAGTATTCCATTTCACGCCGCTGGCGGTTCCTGTCCATTGCCAGACAATCTGGCCTGGGGTGATGATATGTAGGGAGCCTGTAACCGGTTGATCCGTGCAGGGACCGATCACCGTCCAAACTCCGTTAGCGAATATTGACAATGCCCCGCCGGTGCCCAATCGACCACAGTTGGTGCAATAGATCATCAGTCCTTCGATCGGGCTTTGAATTGAATTCCTTTGCTGCAGAGTCATCCGGGGGATCACCACCCCCTTTTCAGTCGATTTCACATCGAGCATTGCCGAATTATCAGGTGCACTGTTGTCAGCATTTATGCCCACCTGGGCAAATAATGAACAGTAAAAAACTGACATTATCGCAATAATAAAGGATATTGTTTTCATAAAATAGGGATTATTTTGGTCTGAACTGTAAATATATAACCAATAAAACGAAATGTCAAGACCTCCCAAAAGATTTTTTTAAATTACCCTATCGGAATCATATCATTATCAGAGAAATTTTTAATAAAAATTTTTGATCGGTCATATATACATGTGAATGAACTATCTGAAGAACACCCCCTCCTCCTTTAAATAATTGGTTGCTGTCCCCCGGTGGCTTTGGAAATGATTTAACCACCTCATTTTAACGCAAGTCCTAACAGTCCGACACTGGAAGAAGCAGTCTTTATGCCATCGGATGTGAATGAAGGAGGTGCTTTAACCTGCATTATTTCAAGTTTCGAGGGAGTTTCAGCGATGGGGCTCCCTTTTTGTTTAACCATCATTAAAAACATTACGAATGGAAATTATAGAAAGTATATCCAAGCAAGATTTTCAGACCGCATTGAAGGGATTCATCGGATCTGAACAATACCACCGTCACAGGTTACCAAATGGAATGCAATTACTCCTGACCGATGGATGTAATTACATCCGTGACAAAGGCGAAGCGTATTGGTTATTTGATCTGATCTTAAGCTGGCAGTTGAAGCTCCGCAAACACAGGTTCCAGGTTTGGAGGCTGGAAAAACAGAACGATAATACATGGTTCGCAGAATGTACAGATGGCAATAATATGTTCATTGTAGGCCAAGAGAACGGATGCTGTGATTTTCCGCTTGATAAAATTGAGATTTGGGTTATTGACGGCGTTGCGATCCTCCCAACTGAATATTAAACTATGGCTGATAACAAGCGAATTATTGAGGAGATCAACCGGTATTGCCAGCCGAACAGCCTGCTCATCATTGATTCCTATGGAATACTGCGACGGTTATATTGCCCTTTCAAGGTAAAGGTGATTAGACACGTACATTATCTTACTATTAATGAGATAGTTGATGTTTTGGCAGTGAAAATCTCCTCTGATCTGGTAATGCTATACGTGGTGCAACAGCTCGCATATCCTTATTACTATTTCGTAATAATTGACCAGGTGGAGGATCCATTTTGACGACAATATATGTTCATTATACACAGATAATAGCACATATGTAACTGTGACCATGCCTTACTGAAACAGCCATTTCTACAATATATCCTGGGAAATTTAACAGCCTTATTTTGCTGACTTGTGGAGGGGGCAATTCTAACTGATAGCAACCAAAGCCCATGACTCCAAACGACTCCCTGAGACGCTTAAAACGAGCCATTAGGCAGTAATAGACGGTAAAATACTTCACTTGGTTTTTGGACAGATTGGGGGTATAGAACACAACCAAAATACTGATGAATACTCTGTTTTACAGACACTTGGTTTATGAATGTCGCCTTATTATTGAAATATTCTCAATTATCCCTCACACAACGTAAAGATAGCCCTTCATACTTATTGTGGCTGTCCCTGGGTATATCGCCAAAGATGTTCATGCCTAATAACCAAGCACTGTATTTATCGTTTTCTGAGAAGCTCCACCACATTCCCCATTCTCCAATAAATTTGAATAACGGATTGAGATCACGGCAACCACCCGGAATAGCAGTAAAACCTGTTTCATTGGTTGCCCCTGAATTAAAGCTTTTCCAATGATCGTTGCCTTTTTCTTTAAGTTTATTACATGCAACACCTTCTCCTCCTAAAAAGGTTATCAGTAGGGCCCATTCGTCATTTGTTGGGACATGCCAACCGGAGGGGGCTATGTTTCGGTTATCGGTTACTGCATACCAATTATATAGCCTGCCATAAGTTGATGCAATATTTACATCGTTATTATAATTGCAATACGCTCCAGTTGTAAGACTTCGCCATTCCCCTCCATCATAAACGTTGGGTATTGGGTCCCCATTGCGGTATTTGGTGGTGTTTAGGTTCTCTGCCATCCACCATTGAGTTCCTATTTTTACGGTTTTATAAGCATTTCCTTCAATATCAGTAACCGTGCCTGTTTCAAACAAGTTGTTTTCTTCCTTTTTATTGCAACTGATGACAAGTATCAAAATCATGCTTGTTATAACGAATGGGTAAATCCAGATTCTGATTCTTGCTTTCATGCTGTAAAGTCTTTAATTTCAGTACAAATATACTTAAGGATTCAAGGGAATCCCAATTGGTTTTCCATGCCCATTGATACATTTATTTGCAGAAATTACCAAAAATCATCATTTCAGAGCAGGGATTTGCAAAATTTACAAATATCACTGATATATCTCACCGCTACGGAAAGGCAATTCACGGTGACAACAGCTCCACATTGATTCCAAAGTGCTGCCAGAAGCGCTTATTTGAAGCCTGACAATGGTATCTAAACTCGCCTGTAATCCATAAACTTTATTCAAATTATTTGATTATGTATAAGATAAACAACCCCATTGTTGTCAATGGTTTCCAAACAGAAGGCCAGTGCAGTGAAAATTCATTTTATGTCCGTTTTACCGACGAGGACATTGATCAGCTTACACAGCATGCCTTTGACATGGGATATTCATTGGAACCTGAGATCATGGCCGCTGATCCGCAGCATCCGATTAGGTTCAAAATCCTATGTAAAGCCAATCCTTCAATTTATGGCTGGATTTCCAAAGTTATCGAGAAACAGAATGATCAGTGGCAGGATGCATTTTTATACGGGTTTTACCGGCATGGATCATTCAGAAATAAGTATCCGATCACCTTTAACCTGCAGAGCCATCAGATGCGTGGTATTCTTAAACGAAATGCTGGCAGGAACCCAAAGCTGAGGCTATATTTCCGCACACTATTTGGCATTCTTTCCTTAGAACCCGAGGTAAATCCATTGGATTTCATTCTTTCATGGCTATGGAGCCTTAAATTCAAACACATATGAAAACATTTGAATTAAAAACAGTTTCTGAAAGGCAGACGGAGTTGGAATATGATCAATACCTGTTTGAACTCTTCCGGAACGACCATATCGAAAACCAGGTGCAGCGGATGATGGAACGCTGTAACGAAAAATCATCAAAACGCTCGACCTGCCTGATGATCAATGAACATAATCCAATGTAACATGAATGCATACGATAAAAGAATCCTCCAGTTCAAGGGAGGAGAAATTGAGGTCATTGACAACACAATAGCCGGAGGAACTATTATCACCAATACAGAGGATGAAAGTGTCATCTATGTTGATGAACCCATCGACCTATTCATGATAGGCAAAGAGTTTCAACGTATTGCCCTTATGAAAGATCCTTCCATAAACCCCTTTCACCATGCAACTTAATATGATGGACAAACTCTTCGGGAAAAACAGATTTAATATGAGAGAATATTCTAACAATCTTCCAATGCAACTATGGCAGGAGGATGATAAACCAGCAACAAAGATCCTGCATAAAGGCAAAATGGCACTGTCTGATTCCGAGTTATTATCAATTATCATCGGCAACGATGGTTCGAGAAACAGGTCATGTTTGGATGCAGCACGGAGGATTCTCCATCAGGCCAATGATAATTTGGGAGAGATCGCTAAATTATCCGTGGTGGAGCTTGTAAAGGCGGGCATAACCAGGGCACAGGCTACAAGGGTGATTACCGCCTTTGAGATTGGCAGAAGGTGCAGCACTTCAGAAGTAGCTAACAGAGAAAAGATTTCCAATTCACGGGATGCCTATGATGTTTTCCGATCAGTCATGATTGACAAACCATATGAAGAATTTTGGATCATCCTTCGCAACAGGGCCAACAGAGTCATAACCAAATGCAACATCAGCGAAGGCGGTATTTCAGGGACAGTAGTTGATCCGAAGAAGATATTCAAGGTAGCCCTAGACCATCATGCCTGCTCAATTATCCTGGGTCATAATCATCCGTCAGGGGTAACAACTCCCAGTGAAGCTGATCACAGGATAACAAAGAAACTCAGTGAAGCTTGATTGATGCTGGAAATAGCGGTGATTGACCACCTTATCATCGGTGATAACCGGTACTTTTCTTTTGCTGATGAAGGAGCTATGTAGTAAGGATAAAATGTTCCTTAATTATTCTTCAGGCAACGGACAGAAAACCCGTAATACTTCCAGTAGCTGCCTCTGTACACACGGCTGTCGTTGTAGGCCAGTACCCGGCTCCAGGTAATGTCTATAATGTTCTCAGACGAACTCCACCAGAGGCCGTAGTTGCCAACGTTGATGAATGCCCCATTGGTGTCGCGGCTGCCTGCCGGAACGGCTGTAAAACCGCTTTCATTTGTTGCCCCGGTATTGGGAGAATACCACAGACAAGTGCCCGCCTCTATAGTGCCTGAAGATTTCATCTTGCCACCGGCATTGGCTCCACTCATACTCCAAACGCTGCAATCAACAGTCGGATCTAAAAATTGGGTTACGGTACACCATTCTCCATCCGTTGGAAGATGCCAACCTGTGGGACAGATTCCTTGTAATCCAGGGGTTGTTACATATTGCATCATCTCGTTCCTTTGGTATAAGCCTCCGTAAATGGCACAATTCGCTTCATCGTTGTTGTAACAATACTTTTCGATGATGCTGTTATTGGTTTGATCCTGTATTCCATCAATCCGAATGCCTACCTTCAGGTTTTCCGCCATCCATACCTGGATGCCAATAGTAACAGTTGCATAGTTGTTATTATCAGCATCGGTACATGCAACAAAATTTGAAGTAACCGTCTGGCTTTGTGTGGGCACCAAAGGAATTACCGTGGCGTATATGCCCGAAAAAAATTTAAATAAAAGCTGATCTCCATTATTGTATTGCATGGGCACAACCGCCTGAAGGCTTTTCAATTTGCTTTGTGTCTCTGGTTTATCAACAGAAGAGATATAGCTGATCTTCGGATTACCGGAACCCGTCCTGGTACAGGCTATTTTTCCCGAATTAACACTGGTTGAAGACCTGATGTTTAAGGTGTACATCCCGCTACTTAAACCGCTTATGGCAAAGGTGTGCCGGCCTCCCTGCAACATTTTTTGGGTATGAGCCACTTGTTTTCCTGCAACATTGAATAAATCAATGGTCGCATAACCCGAGGAAGTTGCTTCAAATTCAATGAAACTGTTTTCATTTATTGGATTGGGATAAATTCTGAGATTTCTATCAACAGATTCACTTGCAGGATTAATCCCTACCACCAACATAAGATGTAAAACATCTGTTCCATTCAGAGTTAAACTTGTGTTTTGGGTAAGGTTTCTAACCTGCACTGAATCAACTGTGGTACTTGCGCCTGTTCCAACAAAGTTGATTAGATAATCCTGTGACTGTGCTTTCAACATTGCCAGCAAGAAAAGAATTACAATGGCAGATTTTTTCACGATTTTTACTTTAAAGCTAATTCGGACACACCAAAGACCTACTGTTAATGATGTCAGTTTCTAAACAAATTTATGAATTTATTGGAATAATGCATTTGAACCAATTTTTAAATCAATCCAATGACAACAGAAACCGAAAAAAATGCTCTTCAATTGGCAAAAAGGGTATTTGAGCATTTTACGCATGATGCCCTGCCAATAGCCAGGGAGATCATTACCATGGAGAATAACATGGGAGAATCACCAGTAAACGAAGAACCAAAACCAATCCATAATGTAAAGACAATGGAAGTGAACGATTTCCCAGACGCCGATATCATCGGCCTTAATGATCCTACCCAACCAGTTAAATATGTGAATGATGAACTGGTATGCCAAACACAGGATGACTTTCCCTTTTAACCCTCTAAAAACTAACAACAATGGCACAAGGAATAATCAAGTCAGTCACACCACAGATGTTTAATGGTGTTCACCAGACATGGCCGAACAAATACACAGGCAAAAACAACTACGGATTCTATATCACCTTTGAGGATGGTACGTCCGGAAGTTGTGGTTCAGAGAAGAATATTTACCCGCTAAACGTGGGAACTGAGGTCACATATGAGCTGTCAGTATACCCCAACGGCTCAAACAACATCACCAAAGTCAAAAAACTGGAACCTATGGAAGGAAATCCTACTGTTGGCAATGGCAATGGAAAAAGTTACAATGATCCCGGTACAGTTAAAAGGATCGCATTTTCGTTGTGTCAGGCGATTGCCAGACTTCATTTTTATAATGCCGGTATTCAACCCAAGACAATCGAAGATGTCAATAAACTGGCTGGGATGTATCACCAGTGGGTAACTGAAGGTGTTCAGGATTCTGATCCACATTTCCGTGATATTATTTCCAGGCATTATTATGCGCTGCAATTGGCTGTTGAATGTATCCCGTTTTCAGCACTGGGGATTACAAAGAAAGAACAGGTTATACAGTCTGCCGAAACATTCCTGAAGCCATTAAAGGATATTGGCCATGCTGCCCAGGTATGAACCCAGGCATAATAGCCCTTTCCATGAATATGTAGGGCTACTGGATCAGATCACCGCAACTCCTGTGTCAAAAGTAAAGTTGGAAGAGAGATTCAGTAACGATAAAACCTCATCCAAGATCGACCTTTCTCCGGTAACTGGAAAAGATAACCAGTCTCAGGATTTCAAAATCCTTGATCCGACAGCTGATTTACAAGGGAGAACCTTACCCCTTATGCCCATACAAAGTTTATCATTCACTGCTGCTCCGTGATGTTGTTACACCTCCATCTGATTCGATGCTGAAAGGCCTGTATTTTGAAAGCAAGTGCCTTGGATTTTCATCCGGTGGAAATTCTACGATTGATCTCCCAAGGCATAAGAAAACAGCAGCAAAGCTCGCAGATCACGAGAGAATTGATCAGGCGGTGGAGAGGTTCTTTCAGGTAAAGCAGGATTATGGAAAGCCATTTGTATGCCTGGTATTCGATTACAAGGGTGCGAATGCGGTTTTTAAGGACATTCCCGTTATAACCGAAACCAATGACCCAGATTCAAAGAAAGCCGCTAAAGCTCAATATCGCATGGCTGATTTAAGAAATACTATCAGGTGGGTTGTAAACGCAATTCTGCAATGGGAATCATTGGGTTGGCCCATGACACCTATTGCAAAAGTTTGTGCTAGCTGCCCTATTCAGGATTGTCCGAATCGAAATGAAAACGCAGAGGTATGAAAACTGATGAAATCATCGACTGGGTCGGGGTTCTTGAAATTGAGAACAAGACTCTAAAAAGCAGCAATATTGAATTGATCCTACAAATACGTCGGTACAGGGAGTTATTGGAAAGTGTCCTTAATCTCATGGAACCTGATCAGGCCAGGATTATTCAGAAGGACATTTATGATTTTAACTATTTAACAATCAATCACAATGCATAATTTGAATTTCAACAACGAGACCCAAAGGTATTCGTTTGTCAGTGCAAAAGAACCTGCATGGCATAAGGTGGGAACAGTCCTGGATCATGTATTTACTGCCAGGGAAGCCATTGAGTTCGGCGGGCTGGACTTCTCAGTAGAGTAACAGAAATTATTCACCGAACGCGGGTTGGATGTTCCGGATTACTTTGCAACAGTAAGGGAAGATAACAACCAGGTTTTGGGAATGGTCGGTAAAGATTATACAATTGTTCAAAATAACGATGTTTTCTCATTCTTTGACCAAATTGTGGGTCAAGGCAAGGCCATTTATGAAACTGCAGGCTGTCTTGGTAAGGGTGGGGTAATCTTCGTAACAGCAAAACTTCCAAAGGAGATCGTCATTGGCAACGATGGTCCAATTGACAATTACCTGGTGCTTTGCAGTTCACATGATGGATCAATGGCTATTACAGCTTTCTTTACCCCTGTCAGAGTTGCATGTCAGAACACCCTCAATGCTTCCTTCAACAACAATACCAACCGGGTTTACATCAAACACACCCAGAATGTAAAGGAGAGGTTTGTGGAAGCGGCAAAAGTGATGGGCATTCATTCTGCATATCTGGATAATCTTGAAACGGCTTTTCGTTTGCTGTATGATAAAAGGGTGTCGGATCAGGACATGAAATCCATCATCACAAGGGCTTTCCTGAATAAAGAGGAGATCAAGACACTGGCTCTGACTGGCAATGTGGAACTTTCCACCAGAAAAACAAACATGGTTGATGGAGTGGTTCAGTATTATCATCTGGCTGAAGAGATTGACGGCATCCGTGTTACTGGATATGGGGTATACAATGCTGTGGCTGGCTACTTCCAGAATGTAAAGAATTTTCGTAGCGATGAAGTCAAGATGAGGTCAATTGTGCTGGGAGGATTGTCAGCACAATACACGCAGAGAGTGTTTGATAGCCTGGTTAAGGTTTGATTAATGTTAATGGTCCCCGGGGTGGATTAGGTTCACTCCGGGGATATTTTTTGCCAAAAGTTATTGCATATAACCTGCAAATCCCTACATTTACATCATTAACCTAACAAACCCTGATACAATGCTATTACGTTTTTATTTACTCATTGGAACTCTGACCTTGTTTTCATGTAACCTTTTTGCAGGAAAAGTAGATGAAAACGTTGCTAGGCAGGTCGCCGTTAATTTTTACCGTCACTATGCTCCTCTTACCAAGCAGCAAGCCAATATTATGAAGGTAAAGGATTACAAATGGGGGGAACGCACCACCTTCTACATTTGCTCCTTTGATAAAGGCGGGTTCGTGTTGGTTTCGGCCAATGATGCCGTGACACCGGTGCTTGGATATGGATTTGATCATCAGGTTCCCGATTCCATCACCAATGATGCAGTAAAAGAATGGTTTGATAATTATGCAAGGCAGATCGATACGGCGTTTGTGCTTAATCTGCAGCAGGATGCTTCGGTGTCAAAATGGGATGAGATCCTGGCAAACCGGTTTGCTCCTGCGACCGGCGACAGTGTCGGACCATTGCTGACTACGACGTGGGATCAGGGGTGGCCTTATAATGCTTTTTGTCCTGTAGATAATAATGGGTCGGGAGGACACTGCTATACGGGTTGTGTTGCCACTGCGTATGGTCAGATTATGAATTATCACAATTATCCACCCAAAGGGATAGGAAATTTAACATATACTGATTTACAGGGCCATCTACTTTCGGCCGACTTTGATTCGACCTACTATAACTGGAATGAGATGCCATCATCTCTTTTACCATCAGATACGAACTATCAGGCTGTAGCAGAATTGCTCTATCATTGCGGAGTGGGATCAAATTCTCAGTACTTCCAGGGAGCTACTACTGGATATTACGTTGAAGAACCATTGCTTAATTTTTTTGATTATGCTTATTCGTCACTCAAATATGTTTTTCGTAATTCTTTTAATCAGACGCAGTGGGACTCGATTCTTACAAGTGAACTGAATCAGAACAGACCCATTTACTATACCGCCAGCAGTACATCTGCCGGACATGCATTTGTGTGTGATGGTTACAACAATAGCGGATATTTTCATTTTAATGTTGGTTGGGGCGGCAGTGCTAACGGCTATTATCTAACAAACAATCTTCTTTTTGGATGGGATTTATTTAATATGAATCAAACGGCATTGATAGGCATTAAGCC
>Ga0247841_10008757_pt1 | contig 14411 bp, 12 predicted proteins | sample LaCruzMarch2015__2_FD_192410 | JGI IMG/M metagenome (GOLD analysis project Ga0247841, IMG submission 192410) | Freshwater microbial communities from meromictic Lake La Cruz, Castile-La Mancha, Spain - LaCruzMarch2015_18m | ecosystem: Environmental > Aquatic > Freshwater > Lake | place: Spain...
CATAACAACACATACTGCGTGACAGTTATGGCGCCATTCAACTTGGCATTTATTAAGCGTGCCATCAACGCAGGCCTCCAAAATTGGAAGCAGGTCGCTCTGCAAAAGGCGCATATAAACCTGTGTTTCAGGGTCGCCGAACCTTGCGTTGAACTCAAGCACCTTAGGCCCATCCGGGGTTATTTTCAAACCCGGATAAAGGCATCCAACAAACGGTGATTTCCTCAAAAAAAGCTGTGCCAGTATCGGCCCGACAATTCTTGCTTCAACCTCATCCATCATAGCCCCTGAAAACCCTGGAACTGGCGCAATCGTCCCCATGCCTCCGGTGTTTTCTCCCTGGTCACCATCAAGAGCTAATTTGTGGTCCCTTGCCGAAGGGAACAAAATAAAGCCTTTACCGTCGCATAGAGCATGTATAGAAACCTCGGGCCCATCAAGATAATCCTCAATCACCACCGTATCGCCCGCGCTTCCATAAACGCGCTTAACCATAATATCATCAATGGCCGCATTTGCCTTGTCAATCGTTCGACATACGCGCACTCCTTTACCTTCCGCCGGACCGCTTGCCTTCACAACAACCGGTGCGCCATGACTTAAAATATATGCCCGAGCCTCTTGCCAATGATTAAAAATTTGAAATGGTGCGGTAGGCACACTGGCGCTGTCCATCCACACCTTAGCGTTTTCTTTAGCTAATTCAATCATCGCAGCGGCGCGAGTTGGAGCAAAAATCCTGTGTCCACGCTCCTCAAATTTACCGGCAATATCCGTGGCAATGCAGCCCTCAGGACCAACAACAGTAAAGTCAATTCCTTGGTTTTCAACAAATCCCAGGAGACCGTCAGCATCTTTTGCATCAACCGGAACTCTTGTGGCAAACCTACTGCTACCGCCATTGCCCGGTGCGACAAACAACTCAACATTTCCGGGCTGGGCAAGCTTCCATAACATCGCGTCTTCTCTTCCGCCTGAACCAATAACTAAGAGCTTTTTACTCATAAGTTTCCTTTGTTTTCAAGTTGCAGATTAGCCTAAGTACTCCTTTGGCTTCATATAAATCAGACTACACCAAATTTTAGAAAATGCAAGAAAAAACCGGGGCTCGCGCCTCGGGAAAATAAGCAATTCTGTAAAAAATAATTTTACTTCTATTTTCTGTCGGTAAACACCACGAGCCTGTTAGAGTAAGTTTTTTGATCATTTTCCCAGACTCCTGAACAGGTGATGAGATTAAGATGCGACTTTCCGTCGCCTGATTTAAACACGTCTAAAGCGTTTTCATTTTTATCATACGTCCGAGATTCGCGCACAATAAAAGTAATAGTTGCTCCTTTTTCATCTTCAACGTATAGTTCGTCGCCCCTCTTTAGTTTACCTAAATCGTCGAATACTGACCCTTGCCCATTTTCAGAACGACCATAATGCCCTACAATGACTGCACTGCCATTTTCACCCGGACGAGGCCCGAGGTTAAACCAAGCCGCATTGGCTTGATCTTTTGGCACGTCAACTGCCCCCTTGGGCGTAAGGCCGACACGTTCAAGAACAGTATCAACGTTTATTTTAGGGATTTTTAGACGAACCGGAAATTGTAAACTCGCTTGTTCGGTAAAAGCAACCCTATTAATAAACTCTGTTGCATAGGGGTTCTGAATGGAAAAATTCAAAATAAGAGATAAAATAATTATTAAGGGTGACATAGAATTGCAACAATTGGGGTCGAAATTAACATCAAAATGCCGGCTGCTATGATAATATTTAATGGCGTACTTTCGTCTTGAGGAGGAAAACCTGTATTAGGCAACGCCGGAACGTCAGCCACAATGACAGTTACAATTGCGAAATCTCTCGCCGTCAAACCATTTGCTTGGCCAGTTACAGTTACAGTGTTTGTTGTGGTTTTAGCAAGATTCGTCTGGCAAGCGTATGTCCATGTTTCATTTACATCAAGCTTTGAATCTCCATTTGCGTCTCCCGAAATATAGTCTACGGGGCTGCACTTGTCATCAGCAATAGTTACGTTGCTTAACGCCACAATTCCAGGATTGGTAACTTTTTCTGTGTAGAGAACCTTTCCCCCTCCGGCTGGCAATAACAGCGGACTGGGGACTTTTGTCACATGTATCAAGGGCGGGACTGCCGCCGAGCCAACAACGACCGTGGCTTTTGCAATATCGGTTGCGCTTATGCCATTAGCCCATCCGGTTGCAACGACCGTATTTGTGTGGGTTGCCAAAAGTGTTGTAGAGCAACTGTAAGTCCATGTCTCATTCAAATCGAGCTTAGTGTCAACGTTGGTGTCGCCGGCAATAAAAACCACCGGGCTACAGGTATCATCAGCCATCGTTATATTGGTTACCGGGACCGTTCCAATGTTGCCAAGCGTGTATGTGTACTTTACCGCGCCGGGGCCAGAGGGCAAGGATAAAGGGGTTGGAACTTTTACTACGTCAATTATAGGCGGAATAGGGTTATAGATAGTTCCTCCCCCGCCACCCACTTGAGGCGGAACAACAGGCGGAACAACAGGGGGAGGTGGAACAATAACCGGCACTACTGCAGGGATAAAAGTGTTAGTTATTATGCATGTTTTGTTATCACCGGCAGTAAGGATTACCATACCGAATGAATTACAATCTCCGCCGATAGATTGAGCATACAAGATATTTACATCCTCACTCACGACATATTTTGAACCGGGAAGAGAATAAAGAGTACCGGGCGCTTCAATTCCGGCCGCTGGACTTCCTGCAACATTATTAAAACCAGTCTTTACATATAAATTGAAGTCGGAAGGAACAGCAGTACCGCCACCAGTATTAACAACATTCTTAATAATATGAAGAGTAGCCAGGACTGGTGCCGGAATAATAGTAATATTCACTGATTGATTACCTCCGCCTTGACTGGGAGTATCATTTTGATGAATTACTCCTGTAACTTCAGCTGTAACATGCAATGAACCATCTATGTTCAAATCCTCTGTCCTTGCTATGTATGTTACTTCATTTGGATAATTATCCTGCTGCATATTGAAAAGCGCTGTTCTGGAAAGAGAAATCGGATGAACTGAGCCATCGGGGGAAGTAATTGATGCTGTAATATCTGTAGCTTCACAAACAACCGGACTAACACTTTGACCGTTATAAATAGTGGCACTGAATAAAATAGTATCACCAATATGCACCTGACTTAGATTTGTTGAAAGAATAATTCCCAAACCGCTGCCCGTGCAACCTTCTGGATTTCTGTGCGCAAACGCGGGAGTTGCCCACAGCATAGCTGATATCAAGATTAAGCTTATCGGGAGAAAAATTACTGTAGCGTATTTGTATGTTTTCATATTATTGTTTGTTTTTAAAAAACTATTTGTTAAGATTGTCGGATTTTATAAATTCTAGCGCTTCTTTCACTGTTGTCATAAATTGTGCCGGGAAAATGATGGTAGAATTTTTCTCAACGCTTATCTCTGCCATTGTTTGCAATGTTCTCAATTGCAAAGCTACCGGATGGGCGGCCATGAGGTCGGCTGCCTGGCCTAATTTTTCAGCAGCCTGAAATTCTCCTTGGGCAGCAACAATTTTTGCTCTCCTCTCTCTTTCTGCCTCTGCCTCTTTTGCCATAGCTCTTTGCATGTTATCGGGCAAAATAATATCTTTGATTTCCACCGCGGTCACCTGGACTCCCCATGGCTCGGTATGGTTATCAATAACATTTTTTATCTGGTTATTAATGTCAGAAGTCTGCGACAAGAGCTGGTCAAGCATAAACTGCCCCACAACGTTTCTTACTGTTGTCTGGCTTATCTGATTTACTGCGCTGAAAACATCTTCTATGGCAATAACAGATTTTCTGGGGTCAACTATGTGATAATATGCCACAGCCGCAATATCAATAGACACATTGTCCTTTGTAATAATTTTTTGCGAAGGAATGCCCATTGTTATTGTTCTAAAACTCACTTTGACCATTTTTTCAAAAATAGGAACCAAATATATTAAACCTGGCCCCCTGATAACTGTTTGCTTGCCCAAAAAGAAAACAACTGCCCGCTCGTACTCCTTAATAACGCGGATACCGGAAACTAAAACAAAAAACAAAAATACTAAAAAATAAGATAATAAAATGCTCATATTGTTTATGGTTAATTATTAATGCTATTACCTAGTATTACTTCTTTTAGAATAAAAATGCAACAAAAAAAGCACGAGCTCTCATAAGCTTGTGCTTTTCAGACTACGCTTTTAATATTATATTTTAAAACCCAAACAAGCGCGCGAAGAATTGTCCTATAAAGCCAAAGAATCCCTTATTTGACGCGGGCTTAGCTGTTGCGTTTGCAGACTTAGCCTGGTCAATAATTGTTGAAGCAGTTACAACCGTACCATTTACCGCGCCCTGCACCATAACCGAGTCCCCTGTCTTTACGCCAGAAAGAGAAATTACGCTTTTCCCCTGCACGATTTTTGCGCTTGCGGCGTTAACCGTGTAAGTGACACTGCTGTTGGTCACAGTTAGTGTTGAGCCGCTGATTGCTGAAATTGTTCCGGCAATAACCGGCTGGCCGTTGCCTTGAATTTGCAACAATGCTTGATTATTATCGTTCTCGTTTCCATTACCAACTTTTCCATCTTTAATAACCGTAGCTACAACGTTATTTCCCGTAACTGTGCCCTGCACTATAACATTGTCGCCAACTGCAATATCCGTCAATGCAATTACTGTATTGCCTCTAAGTAATTTTGCATTAGTGGAATCCACGGTAAAAGTTGTTGTTGCCGAAGCAACTGCTGTATTTTTATAAGATTTTTTTTGGCTTATAACCGTAAGAATCTTTCCGTTTATTATTGAAACCTTGCCAACCACAACCGGCATAATTTTGTTAGTGTCCTGCCTGAAGTCGTCGTTTTCCCTCTCCCTATTGTTTACGGCAAACACCGGAATTGCCAAACTAAAACTGCCTATCATTGCTAAAGCTATAATTGAGGAAATATATTTTTGTGTTTTCATAAATTTTTTATTATTTAATTATAAAATAATACTCTCATTCTTAAGTCGACCTTCGACTTCATATATTACTACGCCACAAAACTAAAAAGCGGTTCAATAAAAACCGCCCCTTGCCCAATAACCTGCTTATTGATTTTTTCCATATTTATCCTGAAAATCCTTTTCGTCTCCAAAGCGCGAAAAATTCTGGCTCACCTGGTCTTCCTAAGTTTTAAAACCCGGCTTAGCCTCGTGCATAACACCGCACCAATACTTTTCGGTTCTGCCAGCAACTTCTTTCATATAGCGCAAAACCCCATTGGCATATCCGCAATACATGCATCCTAATTTCTGAAATCCTTGCAAATAATCTAATTTATTGCGGTCAATAATTAAAATATATTCAGCGCGTTTTACCCATTTAATTCTATATATGGGAAAACAGATAAGCTGATACAGGGCGCAAACTAAATCGCAAAGCAACAGAAAAGGCAAAGGCAACCAGATAAAAGGCATAGTGAACAAATGGAGCCAAAACCTTGTTGATTTATATTTAAGATAATTCATATAATTTATAAAACTCCTAGGTCTAATGTTAAATCTACTCTTATTTTCTCTACAAAATCTTGGGCATGGCTTACTAATATCATAGCTCCGTCAAAATCATTTATTGCCTTTGCAATTACGGGAATGTGGCGGAAATTAATATGATTTGTGGGTTCGTCTAATATAAGCAGTCCTGGTTTTTCCAGTGCTATTGTTGCAAAAGCAACCAAGCCCTTTTGCCCTTCGGAAAGCGATCCAATTTTAGCTTTTAATATCTCTGCGTCTAAAAGGAATCCTGCAGCGTGGGCCCTAAGGCCCTGTTCTGTGCCCTCAGAATCCATTGCTTTTGCAAGCGTCTGGTACACAGTTGCATTAAAATCTAATGTTGAAAAATCTTGTCTGTAATATCCAATTTTTACCCCGGCTTTAATGTGCTCACCACTGGCGCGGCCCGAAGCTAATTTTTCTAAAAGCGTAGTCTTGCCAATTCCATTTGGCCCGGTTAAAAGCAGTCTTTCTTTCTTATTTAAGGTTATATTTACTTTTTTGTCAACAAACTTATGGTTTACCGAAACCGCAACCGAATCTAATTGCAAAATCACGCCCCCAATATCTCTCTGGGCCGGAATAGTAAAACGTTTTATAGTCTTATCCTCTCTTCTAATTTCTACAACCTCTCCTTCCAACTCCTCAATTTTCTTTCTCATCTTTGAAGACACATCCCTAAGATGTCCTCCTTTTTGGGCAAAAAAGTTGGCCTGCTCTTTTCTATGCGAAATATCTTTTTCTAACCTAATATTTTTCATGCGCTCCCTTTCTAGGCGCATTTTGATTTCTTCAACAACGGCAAAATAGTCGCCAACGTACTGCTCAATTTTTTTTGAAAATATATCTAAATATAAAACACCCTGAGTAAAAGTATTCAAAAACTCTGAATCATGAGAAATGACTATGCAGGTTTTGGGGTATTCAAAAATAAACTTGTTTAAGTGAGCTATGCCCGCTTTATCTAAATTATTTGTCGGCTCGTCTAATAGAAGTAAATCCGGGTCTTGTATTAAGGCGCCGGCCAAAAGAATTCTTGCTTGCTGGCCGCCGGAAAGATTTTTAACTAACCTGTCGTGTGGAGAGGAAAGGTTAACTATTTTAAAAACATCATCAATTTGCTTATCTATGTTATAACCTTTCTCCCAGCCCGAGGCTGGTCCGCCTTGGGCGGAGAAAAATTCTTTTATTGTCAAATCTAGGTCTTCGCGAGGAATTACCTGCTTAGCTGTAGCTATTGTTAAATCTTTGTTCAAATTAACTGCGCCAGATTCCGGCTTTGCTTGTCCGGTTATTAATTGAAAAATTGTGCTTTTCCCTGCGCCATTCTGCCCCATTAATGTAATTTTTGCTCCCTTCCTAACGGAAAAACTGGCCTCATTTAAAATTGGCTTATTTGTTCCCCACTCAAAAGAAACATTATTAAATTTTAGTATTATTTCGTCACTTGGCATAATTTTATTTTATCGCGCTTTTACCGGCTAAATATCCCGTGCTCCAGCAGATCTGCAAATTAAATCCTCCTGTCTTGCCGTCTACGTCGATTATTTCTCCGGCAAAAAACAAGTTGTCTATTATTTTTGATTTCATAGTTTTGTCATCTATTTCCTTTAAAGATACTCCGCCTCTTGTGACTATGGCTTGTTCAAAACCCAGAACATCTTCTGCCGTAAGCTCAATATTTTTTAAAGTTTTTACTATTATTTCTTTCTCTACTTTTGACATATTGTTTGCTATTTTGTCCTTGTCTAAACCCACGGTATCTAGTAAAACCTCGGCAAATCTTTCCGGCACAAAAGCAGACAATATGTTTTTTAATGATTTATTCGCGTGTTTTTTTAGCATATCTTCAATTCCCATTTTAAGCTCTGCTGGGTTCAAAAGCGGAAAAAGGTCAATGCATATTTTTGTATCGCTTGGGTCCCATCCGTTGCCAGCAGATTTTTCCAGCAAGCTTCCTACTATACCGCTAATGTTTAAAACCGCCGGTCCGCTTATGCCAAAATGAGTAAACATAACTTCTCCATCTTCTTGAGCTAGTCTTTTCTTATTTTTAAAAACGCTTATTTTGGTGTCTTCTAAGCCCATTCCCTGTAATTTTTTTATCCATTCTTCCTTTATTTTTATTGGTGACAAAGCGGGCATTGGCTCTACAATGGTGTGGCCTAATTTTTCAGCCAATTTATAGCCCACCCCATCAGACCCAGTTGACGAGTAAGATTTTCCGCCTGTGCAAATAATATATTTTTTCGCTTCTATCTTTTGGTCGCTTAAAATTATTTTATTAATTTTCTTACCCTTGTGGTTTATGCCCACAATTTCGGAGTTATAAATTATCTGCACCTTATTCTTTTCTAAATGTTTGTTTAAAGCTTCTAAAACTTCTTCTGCCTTGTTGCTTTTTGGGAAAACGCGTTTATCTTTTTCCGTTTTGGTTTTAACTCCTAACCCTTCAAAAAATTTTATTGCTCTTTCTGGACCAAAAAGAGAAAAGGCGTGAAATAAAAATTCGCCATTGTTATAATTTTTTACCAGCTCTCTTAAATTAAATTCTGCGTTAGTAATATTACACCTTCCGTTTCCGGTTAAAAGAAGCTTTTTCCCAAGATGCCTGTTTTTTTCTATTAAAACAACTTTGGCTCCAGATTCTGCAGCTATGAGCGCCACCATCATTCCTGCCGGACCTGCTCCAATAATCGCAACATCAAATTTAATATCTTCGTGCATGGTTTGGTCGGCGAGGCGCCGAATTTCTGCGTGGAGGATATCTCCTTTCGCTGTAACTGTCCGGAATGCCAGTTGATTTTACATTATATGAAGAGATATCCGGTAATTTAGAAATGGGTAAATAAAGCCTGGTTAATTTTTCAATTTCCCTAACTTTCGACCCCTGGTCTGGCATAGCAAAAGAAATGGCCTTGCCCGACATTCCGGCTCTGCCGGTTCTTCCTATTCTGTGGACATAGTCTTCCGCATTTTCGGGAAGGTCAAAATTAATGACCAACTCAATGTTTTTAACGTCTATTCCCCGTGAAGCAATGTCTGTTGCCACAAGAACCCTATATCTGCCCAACTTAAACCCCTCTAACGCCTCTTTTCTCTGTCCAAGCGACCTGTTTGAGTGTATTTCTGCTGCTGATATTCCTATTTCGCGCAAACTGTTGCAAATTTTTCTTGCAGAATGTTTAACTCTTAAAAAAATCAAAACGCTTCCTTTGTAGTCTCCGAGCAATTTTTTTAACAAGGGAAGCTTCTGGTCTTTTTTAGCAACAAAAAGCTCGTGCTCAATATTTTCAGCCGTAGTTCCCGACACAGCTATCTCAACCCTTACAGGAAGCTTCATATGACTGCTGGCGATTTTTACAATGCCATCTGGCATAGTTGCCGAAAAAAGCATTGTTTGCCTATCCTTAGGAACAACCTGCAATATCTTGCTAATTTGCGGGGCAAAACCCATATCAAACATTCTGTCAGCTTCATCTAAAACCAACACAGAAACATCGCGCAGGCTTAAAGTCTTTTGTTGAATGTGGTCATTAATTCTTCCGGGAGTTCCAATAACAACATGAGGATTGTCCCGAATCTCACGCACCTGGTTATACATAGAAGCTCCGCCAATCAACACCGTTGTTCTTATGCCAAACGCCCTGCCTATTTTTTGTATAGATTCGTTAACTTGCAAAGCCAATTCGCGAGTTGGCAGAACAATCAATCCCCTGCCTTTCCCGGCCTTCAAAAGTCGCTGGATTAAAGGCACGCCAAAGGCCAAGGTTTTGCCTGTGCCTGTTTGGGCTATGCCTATAATATCCTTGCCCTCTATGGCGGGCGGAATTGCTTTTCTTTGTATTGAGGTTGGAGTTTTAAACCCTAACCCTAAGAGTATGTCTAAAATCCTTGGAGCAATCTCAAGACCTCCGAAGGTCACTTCGGGCTCGATTGGTAAATTTTTTTCCTTTTTGTCTTGTATCATAAAAAAATATATGGCCTATCTTCGTTTATAAGGCCATATATTAATTGTACACTAAAATAATAAAAAAGTCAAATCTAACCCAATAATTATTTTTTTATTTAATGTTTCTTTTATTATATTACACCACCGGCAGGGACAACATTATAAATATAAAACCCTCAATACCCCCTAACCCCGTGTTTCTTTAATTCTTTTTTTGCTTTTTTTATAAACTTTCCAAAATTGCGGTCTTTTTCTCTTTTTTCAAGTTCATCCATTTCATAATGATCAACTTCGCTTTTTAAGTTAATGTAATTATAATATTTGCCTTTATCAAGCTTACCAGATTCTAATGAAGATAGCACCTGACAGCCTGGCTCGTGAATATGTGTGCAATCAACATATTTGCATTTTTTAGCCAAAATACTTATTTCCTCAAACAAACTATCTATGCCCAAGCCCGTATCTGCCATGCCCACTTCTCGCATTCCCGGATTATCTACAACAACAGCGCCATTCTCCAAAAAATACATCTCTCGACTTGTGGTAGTGTGCTTCCCTTTTCCCGTGCTAATACTTATATTTTCTGTCTTGATAACATTTTCCCCAAGTAGTTTGTTTATCAAAGAAGATTTGCCAACCCCCGAAGAACCAAGAAAACAATATGTTTTATCTTTTTTTATATAGTTTTTCAGATTTTCTAACCCTTCGTCGGCAATAACACTGGTCGGAATAAAATCAACATCATTAAATCTATTTTTTATTTGAGCTAATTTAACATTCAATTCCTCTTTAGAGATTAAATCTATTTTATTTAATATAATAGCTGGCCTTATTCCTCCATCTTTGGCTATGGCAAAATATCTTTCAAAACGGTTTAGATTGAAATCCCTGTCAACCGACTCAATTACAAACGCTACGTCAATATTTGTTGCTATAATTTGCGTTTCATTTTTTCCGCCGACTCTACTCCTGTCTTTATGTATTCTTTTTATTACTGTTTTTCTTGGTAAAATTTCTTTAATGACTGCTTGCTGTTCTGGAAGTTCTTCAATAACTACCCAGTCTCCTACGGCAGGATAGTCCTCTCTAGATAAAGCCTTAAAAATTCGCTTTCCGGTAACTTTCGCCAAATACTCGCCATTTAAATTTTTAACCTTATAAGCTCCTCTATATTCAACAATAACCCGTGCAACTAAAAATTTATCTAATCTTAATCTGGCGCGATTAGACTCAAAAAAATCGCTATAACCCAAATCTTCAATCCCTGTTTTTATAATTTCTGAAGTCATTTCTTTTATATCCTGCTAAATTAAATATCCCAATTAACCGGCAAAACACCTGTGAAGGGATAAGAACCAAATAAAACATCTGTAATGCCCGCCGTTTCGCTTCCCGGTAACCATGAAGCAACTATTCCATCCCAATTTCTAGAATATGGAGAAATATCAAGAGGCCTGCCAGAAATTATTATAACTACTAACTTTTTGCTTTTTTGCTTTGTCTTTTCTATCGCCATTAAATCTTTTGGACTTAGGCTTGGATTAGCACTATCTCCCCAACCCTCGGCATAGGGTTTTTCACCAACAACAACAATCCCAACATCTGCAAGGTTATTCCCGATAGAAAAATCTCCCTGTTCGCTAAATTCAACCTCTGTATTTTTAGAAACTGTGTTCTTTATTGATTGGAGCACAGTAGTTCCCGAAATACCATAATTTCCATCTATGCCCTGCCATTCTGTTGTCCACCCTCCTGCCTGACGACCCAAATTATTTGCGGCCGATCCCGCAACTATAATTCTATTTTGTGATTTAGATAGCGGTAGTGCCGAATTATCGTTTTTTAATAAAACCTGAGATTTACGAACCGCCTCTCTGGCCAGCTCGCGATGACCGTTGCTTCCTATAATTGACAATCCTTCTGCATCAACGGCGGGCCGATCAAATAATCCTGCCCTAAACTTTGCTGTTAAAATTCTTTTTACTGCGTCGTCCAATCTATCCCTTGATATATCTCCACTTGCTAGCGCCTTTTGCATATTAGACATAAAATCTTTATATTCAAACGGGCTCATGACCATATCCACGCCAGCATTAATAGAGCTTATCAGCGATTCATATCGGGTAGGAGCCACTTGATATACGCCATACCAGTCAGAAACCACAAATCCGGAAAAGCCTAACTCCTTTTTTAATACATCCGTTAAAAGATAGTAGTTACTGGTATTCATTTTACCGTTCCACGTAGCTGTACCCACCATAACCACTTGCGCTCCACTCTTTACCGCTTTTTGAAAAGGAACTAAATGTGTCTGCCGTAGCGATTTTTCATCCAAAGAAATATCTCCTTCTTCCAGCTTAAAGTCCTTATTGCGGGCGGTTCCATATTCCATAGACCCCCCGCCGATAAAATGCTTAGCAGTAGCCAAAACATTAAAATAACTCTCTGAAGAGCCCTGAGTTCCTTGCAAATATGCAACCCCTAATTTTGCGACATTTGCAGTGTCTGATCCGAATGTCTCATAGGTTTTTCCCCAGCGAATGTCTTGAGCGACGTCGAGATTGGGAGAAAAACTCCAATAGATTCCGGTGGCAACCATCTCTTCTGCGGTTGCAGATGCTACGCGTTTTACTAAATCAGCATCCTGGCTTGCACCTAGGCCGATAGAATGAGGAAAAACAGTAGCCCCCAATATGTTGGCGTGGCCATGAATGGCATCTATTCCATATAGAAGGGGAATTTTTAAACAAGTACTTCTGGTTGCAGACTGAAATCCATCTATCATTTCAAGCCAGGCTAATGGCGTGTCTTGTTTGGGTCCTGCCCCGCCGCCACTTAATAATCCTCCTAAATTATATAGCGCAATATCATTAATATCGTGAATACTATTTTTTTCGATTAAAACCATCTGGCCAATTTTTTCCCATTCTGTCATTTTACCTATTAGGTCATCGACCCTTTCTTTGATGGGCACCTTAACATCTAAATATATCGCATCTTTTTGTATACATCTTTCTGACAATACATCCTGCGATGGCAACATACGATTTTTTATAACAAAAAAACCTATTCCCAATATTAAGACTATAGAAATAATGCAAAGCAAAAAGAAAATAAATATTTTTTTCATATAGTCTAGTCATTATAACAAAAAAATCACCCTAACGGTAATTTTTTGGTTTTGCGCGGGTCGTGGATGACGTTAGAACCAGAATAAGAACTAATAGGGGGTATATTTATGCGCCCTATTTGGGACCGGAAGCCGGGGTCTAATTTATTGACTCACAATGATACTTACTGTTGATGGCAATTTGCTGCGGATATAGTTGAGGTCTTGCTGAGAATATAAATTCCCTGTTAAGTTTAGTGTTTTTAAATTGTTCAAATTCCCCAGCTCGTTGGGTAAACCAGTTAACTGGTTATAAGATAAATCAAGAACCTGTAAATTTTGCAACTGGCCAACCTCGGCAGGCACACCAGTCATTTGGTTATAACTGGCGTTAAGAACCTTTAGATTCTTTAATTGCCCTATTTGCGACTGAATGGCGCCAGTTAACGAATTGTGAGAAACATTGAGTTCTTCCAAATTTTTCTGATTAAAAACAGACATAGGAATACTTGTCATGCCCTGGTTGCTTAAATCCAAATTTTTATTTTGAGAGTTTGCGCTGTTATTATACAGCATATTTATTAGGCTAAAATTTCCCCCGTGTTGCCACAAAAAAGATAAAATCAAAACAGTTAAAATTATAGCTATTACTAAAATTATTTTATTCATAAATTTCTATATTTGGCAGCTCACTCTAACCCACCCTGCCAGGTGACTAAATATTATTTTTCTTCGCAAACAACTTGCCCAATATTATTCCAACTAAAACCGAAATTAACACCGCAAGAAGTCCTATTGAATAAAGATATATATTTTGTAAGGTGTTAGAATTGTTAGTATTGCTTAGCTTGTCTGCCTCAAAAACAACTAAAGTGCCCTCATTTGGTGTTAGCGCTGAAGCAGTTTTATAATCATTTGAAAAAGAAGTTTTGTCTAAATTATCCAGTCCGCCAACAACATACAGGCTCTCATATGTATATCCACCCTCCCAACAATCACCCTTAGTTGAAAGCAACAAAACTATTTTTTTATCAAAACCAGGTATGGCATACCCTGCAAAAGTGAAAGGTTGCTCAAGATTACAGCCAGTTATGGGTAAATCAATCACCTTTTTATTATCTTGATAAACCGAAGCTATAAAATTAGCGCTTTGAATTTCATTAGTTTCTGGGCCATATTTTTTGTAATCTACAAAACTTACGTCAATGGAAATCTTATTTTTCTTTAAGTTAATTTGCGCCAAATTATTAAAATTTGAAACAATTTTATTAATTTCCTCGGCAACAAGAGAAAATTCATAACCGCTACTTGCTGTTAACTTTTCTCCGTCACTGCAAGAAAAAACTACTTGAGATTGGCCGGAAACTAACGAAATTTTCATTAGCTCTGGCGGACAACCCCTCCCACTTTCAGAAACCTTTGTATAATAAACAGATTCGTCCTGTGGGTTATATCTAAGATCATAAATGAAAGTCGGCCCTCCAACAGTAGCCTGCACAGTGCCAACTAAAACCCCACTAAAAACTAACATCGCGAACATTACCATTAAAATATATTTATAGTTCATATTTATTTATTTTAGTTATTAATTAGCTCATCATATCAAAAAGTCACCTCAAATGAAAGGTGGCTTTATGATTTTGCGCAGGATGGTGCCCGCTGGTAGTTTTAAGAAATTTTTCTTCCGGTTAAAAAATGCCAAATAATGGCGACGAGAGCCAGAACTAAAAGCGCATGAACCAAGCCTCCAAGCGGATAAAATGC
>Ga0247841_10008758_pt1 | contig 14411 bp, 19 predicted proteins | sample LaCruzMarch2015__2_FD_192410 | JGI IMG/M metagenome (GOLD analysis project Ga0247841, IMG submission 192410) | Freshwater microbial communities from meromictic Lake La Cruz, Castile-La Mancha, Spain - LaCruzMarch2015_18m | ecosystem: Environmental > Aquatic > Freshwater > Lake | place: Spain...
TTGGTAAGAGCAAAAAATATTATAACCAAAATCACAAGCCCAACAGTGGCCATCGTGAATACTCCACTCCTTAGATGTTTGAACACAATTTTTAGGGTAAAAAGTAATACTTATATTATTTTACCATGCCAGAACGCCGGCACCAACAGCGCAACAGTGCAAAAGTATTTAACACAAAAAAATACACCGTTTTGAAAAAGGCGTATTTCCATGGTTGTTTTATTTTCTTTCTAAAACTACAAAAGAATAATCGTATTTATTTTTTTCGTCGGCCTTGCAATCAACCCGCCTTGTCTCCTTCCATTCTTTCAGGTTAACTTCGGGAAAATATGTATCGCCCTCGGGGCTTGCATGAACATAAGTCAAATATAATTTTTGAGCTAATGGCAAAAACTGTTTATAAACCGACGCCCCGCCACAAACAAAAACCTCGGGCACATCTTTTATCATTTCAACAGCCTCGTCTATAGACTGCGCCACTGCGCAATCTGCCGGAGCAACATAATTTGGGTCGTTGCTTAAAATTATGTGCTTTCTTCCGTGCAAGGGCTTTCCTCCAATTGAGTTAAAAGTATTTAAACCCATAACAACGGTTTTGCCCAAAGTTGTCTCTTTAAAATATTTAAAATCTGCCGGCAAATGCCAAGGTATGGTGTTTTTGTTTCCTATTACTCTGTTTTCCGCAACCGCGGCAATCATTGAAATCATACTGCCATGGGGGCTTTAATTGTTGGATGATATTTATAATCAACCAACTTTATGTCCTCCATTTTAAAGCCAAATATATCTTTTACTTCGGGGTTTAACCATAATTTTGGCAAAGGATAGGGCTCACGCGCCAATTGCTCTTTCACTTGCTCAAAATGGTTTAAATAAATATGGGTATCGCCCAAAATATGCACAAACTCATGGGCTTCTAAATCCGTAACCTGAGCCACCATATGCAAAAGCAATGAATAAGAAGCAATATTAAAAGGAACTCCCAAAAATGTGTCACAGCTTCTTTGATACATTAACAAAGACAATTTTTTGCCTACGCAGAAAAAATGAAAAAGCAAATGGCATGGCGGGAGGGCCATCATGTCTAATTCAGCCGGGTTCCAGGCAGAAACAATAATTCTTCGGTCGCCCGGGTTTTTCTTTAATTGGTTTATGGCATTGCTTATTTGGTCAATTGGCACATCTGTGTATGGCGATTTCCAGCTTCTCCACTGAACTCCATAAACTCTACCCAAGTCCCCTTCAAACTTTGCTTTTGGCTTCCAATAATCTGCATTGGCATTTCCATCCCAAATATGACACCCCATTTCCTGCAATTTTTTATTGTCCGAACTCCCCGACAAAAACCACAAAAGCTCGGCCTTCATTGTTTCAAACGCCAATTTTTTGGTAGTCATTGCCGGAAACCCGTCTTTCATGTTAAACCGCAAAGCCTGCCCAAAAATTGCGCGTGAACCAACTCCGGTTCGGTCGGGCCTGTCTGTGCCCTCATCCATTATTTTTTTTAACAAATCTAAATATTGTTTCATTATAATATTTTTACTATTTCTTTTTTTATTTCCTCAAAAACCTCGGGAATTGACCTCTCGCCATTTATTGTTACAATTTCTCCGCCCGAGGCGGACCCGCCTAGGGCGGGAAACATATTTGGTATTTTTTTGTAAATTTCGTTAACTTTGGCAAGTTTTTCTAGTTTTTCAAAAAGCTCTTTGGGCTCTCCCCTTCCTTCAATTCTTTCAACGCATGATTCGGGATTAACATCAACTATTACAGTTAAATTGGGCAACAAAAACTCTTCATTTAATTTTACCAATAAATCAACATCTAATCCATCGGAATAACCGTAAGCAAAGGTAGAAAAAGCATACCTTGAAGAAACAACAAACTTGCCCTCTTTCAACGCCGGAATAACTTTGTTTTCTAAATGCTCTTTTCGGTCTTGAACATATAACTTTTGCAATTCCATTGGCTCTACGATAATTTCTTTTCTTAGCGCCTGCCTTACTTTTCTGCCGGCCTCAGAGTCAGTTGTTGGCTCTTTTGTAACCACAACAGTCCTGCCCAATGCCTCTAAATGATTTACAACCAAATCAACCTGCGCCGATTTGCCCGAACCATCGAGCCCCTCTATAACAATAAATTTTCCCGGATAATTATTTTTAATCATAATTGTTGAGTTGTTAAATAAATATAACATAACTAATTTCCAAAAAAAAGAGGGACAAATGTCCCTATTTACAGGCGTCAACGAAACGAACGAAAACACCTGCTTCCTTCAATGCTCCCACGCCAAAATTCTTTGGGTGAACGTCGGCAGAGAAAACGCAATCTTCTATGCCTGCGCGAGCGATCATACTTGCCGAACGAACATCGATGACGGCGTTAGTGTACAAAACCGCCTCTCTCCCAGAAATGGAAACCCCGACGGATAAAATATTAGACAGCACCGCGCTAACAGGGTCTAAATAGTCGCAACTGCCGTTTGAATGGCTTGTTGCCACAATCTTTCCATCTACAACAACAATAGCGGCCTTATCCTCGCCCGATAAACCGGCAACGCTTGAGATAACGTTCATAAATCCGGCGTCTTGCTCAGCAATCTTCTGCCAAAAAGCCGATGTTCCTTCTTTTATGCCCATAAGACCAGTTGACCCAAAACTACCCGCGCCCCTTTTAGTTTCAGGCAGTTCTTTTACCTCAACCAAAACCGGCACTAAAGCTTTAGAAAAAACCAGCTGGGCGATGCGCATGTTCGGCTCAATCGTAAAAGGTTCTCGGCTTGTGTTCCACAAAAGTATGCCGGCCTCCCCACGAAAATCAGGGTCAATGGTGCCCGGTGAGTTCAAAAGACATATCCCCTGCTTCGTTGCCAAACCGCTCCGCGGTCTTACCTCGCACTGCCACGGCCAAGGAATGGCAAAGGCTACACCAATTCCCAACAAGACACACTCACCTGGCGTGTCGTGCGGGCCAATTATAACCGGCAGTTCGCCAATCACCTCTTTAGATTTTCTGTCAAAAACTCTTGACGCATAAACATCAAACCCAATCGCCCCGTTGCTTGCTATTTGGGGCAGCTGTGCATCGTCTCTTATTTTCTTTACCATGACAGTTTTCATGTCCACCTCCAGTTTGTTGAAAAATTTCCTGGGTCTTCTTAAATTTCAATGAGCCCCAATACAATATCCTACCACAACAAAATAAAAAAAGAAGGGCTGACCCTCTTTTTTTATTCTTTTTCTATTTTAGAAGAATACTTTCCAACTCCTTAATATTGTGCACCAAATAATCAGGACTCAATGCCTTTAACCTATCTTCTGGATAAAAACCCCAGGTTACAGCGATTGTTTTAACCCCCGCCTGCTTTCCTGACTCAATCTCATGGTTAGTGTCGCCTATAAAAACTGTTTCCTTTAATTTAAAATTATTCCTTTTTACTAAGTCGTGTATAACTTCTGACTTGTCGTGGATATTAGCCAATACTTCAACAAAAATGTTTTCTAAATCAAATTTTTTTATTTCAGAAAAAATAGTCGTAACAGGGTCAGAGCTCAAGACCGCCATAAAAACCCCTTGCCCTTTGACTTTTTTAATAAGTTCGGCAATTCCAGAATACACTTTTGCCGGCGGGCAATCTTTGCTAGAAATTGCCTCGTAGTATATTTTCTGCTCTTCTGCTAATGTCATATCGGGATAGTATCTGTTCCAAAATTTCATATATGGCTGTTCCCAGTTTTGCTTCATTTCCTCGAGGGTCATCCCCTTTCCGCCGAGTATCTTAAACATTCTATTAACTACCCAGCCGTGGTCTTCTACTGCATCTTTTATAACACCCGACCAATCAAAAATAATATTTTTAAACATTTGAGATCTTCTTTATATATTCGTTATAAATTATCGGCGCCCAGCCTTTTGTATTGCCGGCCTTATCGGCAACTTCTTCTGGTGCGAACAGCTCTCCGGCCATTTTATCCTTTTCTTTTACTAAAATGTTGGGAGTACTGCCTTCAAAAAGATAAACTAACCCCAAGTGCACTCTTTCAACGTCTCGGCCGTCGTCATTTAAAATGCCTATTAATTTTTGCGACAAAAATTTATCTTTATACTCCACTTCTTCCGACCATTCTCTGTCTCTGCCAGCTTCCAAAATGTCTTCCCCGTCTTTTACGTCATCTTTATTTATGTGCCCGCCAACTCCTATTATATAATCATTTTTTAGTCTCTGCTCTCCGGCCTTTTTTAAATAGCGATATAAAAAATACTTATCTTGATATCTAAAAAGTATATATGGAATTATTTGCTGAAACGAAGGGTCGTTTTCCATGTCTCCCCTGCGCTTAAACTCATAATTTTTCTTTATCAAATCCACATAATAATCTAAATTATCCCCGCCTGCATCGATATGCGAAGCATTGCGGGCAGGAGTTTTAAGCCCTTGCCACCTACCTTTCGCAAAAATTATATCGGCCCTTACAACTAAAATTTGTTCGTCGTCTTTATTTACCATAATTTTTATTGGTTTTTATATTCTTCTACTGAATCATCAACAACAACTAGCTCCACGCCGGCGTCTTTAAACAACTTCAAAGACAATCCATCGGAGTGGTATCTTTTTTGAGAAACCACTCTTTTAATGCCAACCCTCACTATTCTCATGGCGCAGTTGTAGCAAGGAACCATTTTTGAATAAATTGTTGCCCCTTGGAGCGCTATGCCATCTTTGGCGCACTGCAAAATTGCGTTTTCTTCACAGTGCAAAGTTCTTACACAATGTTGCGACTGATTTCCATTTTCATCAATAACTGTTCGCATCAAATGGCCCACTTGGTCGCAGTGTGGTTGGCCCGGAGGAGCTCCAACGTATCCGGTTGCAATAATTGTATGCCCAGGACCCACAATTACCGACCCGCTTCTGCCCCTGTCACAGGTTCCCCTTCTGCCTAATGGCTCTAGTAAACTCAAAAAATATTCATCCCACGACGGACGCACATATTTTTCTCCCTCGGCATGACTCGGGACAGGTTTTATATCTTGTGGCGTTTGTTTTACTTCTTCCATAAGTTTCCATTATTCTATCATTTATGCAAAACAAAAATCAAGGACGCCGGTATAAAAAAGCCCTCGATAGAAATATCAAGGGCTGTTCACGAGAGTAACTTGCCAGTTAATGGCAGAGAACTCCCGTATCATCGGAGTGAAGCGAAGACATCAAAGACGTGAATTCTTCCGGACGCGTAAAATGCCTTTGAGCGTAGTTCTGAGCAATGGCTGGCTGTTCAATTAGCGTGCTCAACGAATTGATAGGAACCTTGCGTTGGTTTGACCCCTCTAAAACAATCGAGGCAAAAATTTGGTCGTATCCCTTTACACCAGAATTCGCCCTCATTTGAGGAACCTGTGCCAGCCACGTTGCCCCAATCCATTTTGCGCGCGGAAATCTCCACGCATTGTTTTGCCAGAGCTTATTCATGGTCTTGCCCGAACTGATTACATCGTCAATAACAACGATGGTTTTCACCTGCAGATTCATAAAAATCTCAGGCATAATCAGCCCTGCGGTTGCCACAGGGTCACTCCCTGGGGTCCAGAAGCGTTTGGCGTAAACACTTGCGCCAAAATTTTGCTGGCAAACCTTAGAAAACTTTTTGGGCCAATTTGAACCGTTCCCCGGAAAAACTAAAAGAGTATATTCTTTAGTCGCCACCACATCTGCCAAAAAATTTTCCAGCGCAACAGCCAAACCACTGGCGAACAGAAGAACCAAATCCTGTCCGCCAATTGTTTTTAGGCCACGCAACTTCTCTTCGTCTGCTGGCTCTAACATCTCGTCAACCAAAATAACGCAACCGTCGATGTGGCGATGATCGCCACATTCAAAACCTGAAAAACGATCTGAAAATTTCATTGCTCTACTCCTTATTGTCAACGTGCTTATTTTCTTTTATGGCAAAAGAAAATAAAAACCCCTTCCAAGAAGGGGCTGAGCGTGGTTAGAAATTTTACAAAATCACAACCAACCCCTTCCTGCAAAGGAGTTGATATGATGGATTGAAATTATTTTAATTACTTCTTGCATAATTCTTTTTTTGCTGATTCAAGAGCTTTTTTGACTGCTTCCTCTGGGGTCTTAGCTCCTTCGGTTAAAACAAGTTTTCCCTCGTCTAAATAATTATTTATCATTTTATCGTAATCCGGATTTATTCCTTCAATTACTATATTTGGTTTTCTGTTTCTGTAGGCAATACAAACTTCTGCAAGCGTGCCCGCACCACCCGGAATGGTTATTATTGCGTCACAACTTAATATCCCTGCAAATAAGAAGTCCCCTACATCAATCGGCGTTAATACTTCTATGTCAACATATTTATTAGACAGATTTCTTGTTCTACCCGGAGTTCCAACGGTTACACCGCCCCTACTCTTGGCGCCCCTACTGGCAAGCTCCATTACGCCGTCCATGCCACCGGTAAAAACAATAGCGCCCTCTTCCGCTAATAATTCGCCAATCCTTTCGGCAATTCTGCAAATCTTTTCTTTTAGCTCAGCATTCTTAGGATATTCGCCCTCCGCCGGCCCCATAACCCCTATTTGAATTTTTCTGTTTTGGTTTTCCATAACTATTTTTTAATCCTTCTTAATATTAATTTATACCCTCCCATACCTCCATTTAGCCAGTCCGAAACCCTTGCCACAGTAGTAGAGCTTAATCCGGTTTCCTTGATAATTTCGGTGTAAGGAACTTTTTTTTCTAACATTTTTGCGGCCTTCCATCTGTTTCCAAATTCAATAAGCTCTGATTCTGTTAATAAATCACGCAAAAATTTTCTGGCTTCCTTGGGGTTTTTGATAAGAAGCATGGCGGCTATTAACTCATTTATTTTTTTATCGTCGTTTTTTGAAAACATATCACTTTACTTAGATAAAGTAAGTATAGCAGATTATAAAACCCTGTCAATGGCCGAACCATATAAATAAAAAGCAAGCGGTTTTTCACGCTTGCCTTTTATTGATTTTTGTTTTGTTTAGTCTTTTACTTCAACGCCCATGTTTTTTGCTGTGCCGGCAATTATTTTAATTGCCTGTTCAATGTCTGTTGTGTTTAAGTCGGGCATTTTCTTCATTGCCACTTCCTTGAGCTGGGCCTTGGTAATTTTGCCAACTTTTGTTTTGTTGGGCACGCCACTTCCCTTTTCAATGCCAATTGCCTTTTTTATCAGCTCTGCAGCCAAAGGTGTTTTCAATTTAAAAGTATAAGACCTGTCTTTATAAATTGTAACCTCGGCCGGAATTGTAAAGCCCGCCATTGCCTGAGTTGCCGCATTAAACTTTTGGCAGAATTCAGCAATGTTTAAACCATGCTGAGCTAATGCAGGTCCAATTGGAGGCGCCGGTGTTGCTTTCCCGGCTGGAATTTGTATTTTTACGACTGCTTTTAATTCTTTTGCCATATTTTTATTATTCTACTTTTTTAATTTGTAATGAATCTAATTCTACTGGGGTGTCTCTGCCAAACATATTAACCAACACTTTAATTTTTCCCTTTTCCTTGTCAATTTCTGAAACCTTGCCTTCAAAACCTTTAAACGGCCCATCTACAACTTTAACCATAGCTCCAAGTTCAAAATCAATTGTAAATTCAGGCTCTCCTAGTTCCATTCTCTTCATAAGGTCGTCCATATCAATTTTAGAAACCGGAATTGGCGTTGTTCCCGCCCCTAAAAATCCTGTTACCCTGGGCGTGTTTCTAACCACATACCACGAAGCATCATCGACCACCATTTGAACCAAAACATAACCAGGGTAAATTTTTTCTTCAACTGTTTTTCTTTTCCCGTTTTTAATTTTTATTTTTTTTTCTTTTGGAACTATAACATCAAAAATCTTGTCTTCCATGCTCAAACTCTCAATCCTTTGTTTAAGGTTTTTTGCAACAGCGTCCTCGTACCCCGAATAAGTGTGTATAACGTACCAATTTTTTTCCTGTTCTATAACTTGTTTTGGCATAACAATTTTGAAAAAGTTTACTTTAAAACAAATATCTTAATAATCTCTGTGAATATGAAATCGAGCCCTCCTAAGAATATGGCTACTACAGCGGTAATTCCCAACACAATAAACGTGTACCTCAAAATGTCTTTCTGCGAAAGCCAGCTTACTCTCTTCATCTCAACCCAAACTTCTTTAAAAAATAAATTTATTTTTTGTGTAATATTCATGGTTTTTAAAATGGCCCGGAGGCCATCTACTTATATGATAGCCGAACCCAATTGATAAGTCAAGATCTAGGCAAAAAAATAACCCTGACGCGCATGCATCTCTTTGTGATTTGCACGCGCGTCAGGGCCCTGCGACCCTATTCCGGCTCCCCGGCGGTGACCTGCTCGTTGGTGAGCTTCTCCCATGCCAGGGCCTTCACCGCCTCAAGCTCGACATTGTGGGTTCGAGCTATCCGCCCGAGTTCACCACTGCTGACAAGCATACAGAGGATATCCGACGCAGCTTGTTCGCTGTTGAGCAGCAAACAGACGTCTTCTCCGCACAGATTTCTCGCGAGGCTCAACTCCTTCTCAGACACGTTTCCGTTCATAATCCCTCCGGGTTAATGTTTTCAAACAACAAAACCGAACCTAATAAATCAAATATAGCACATATATTTACCCCTGTCAACATAGGACCCATTTTAAAAGAGTTGTCAAAACAAGCAAAAAGCCCGCTTTCAGCGAACTTTTTATATTATTTTAATGTTTAAAAACCTATTCCCGATGCCATCAAACTTTTTGCCAACCTTTTCTGAATGTCTTCTCGGGCCTGGTTTAAGCACTCTTTCAGGGTTTTTTGCTGTTCATCTGTGCCCAATTCAGAATTTAGTTTTATATCTTCCACCTCAAAATTGCCGTTCATAACAACTGAAACTCCCCTCTTCTCAACAGTTATTTTTTCTTTTTTGAAATTATCCTGGAGTTTTTTTAACTCCGCCATTTTTTTAAACTGGTCTAACATAAATTAAATGTCTAAATTTTTAGCTGCTTTGGCGTGAGTTTGGATAAATTTTTTGCGTGGCTCAACTTCCTCGCCCATTAAAATATCCAAGGTTTTATCTGCCTCGTGCGCTTCCTCAACAGCAACCTGCAACAAAGTCCTGTTCTCTGGGTTCATTGTTGTCTCCCAAAGCTGTTCGGGATTCATTTCTCCCAAACCCTTGTATCGCTGTATTGAAATAGAAACTTTTCCTAAATCTTTTACAGCCTTGTCTTTTTGCTCATCTGAATAGGCATATTGAACGCTCTTCCCCGATTGAATTTTATAAAGAGGCGGTTGGGCAATGTAAATGTGGCCAGCGTCAACAACAGGCCTAAAATGCCTATAAAAAAACGTTAAAAGTAAAGTTCTTATATGGGCTCCGTCAACATCGGCATCGGTCATAATCACAATTCTGTGATATCTTAATTTTTCAATGTCAAAATCCTCGCCAATTCCTGTTCCCATGGCAATAATTAGGGCCTTAATTTCTTTTGAGGCCAACATTTTGTCTAATCTGGCCCTTTCTACGTTCAAAATTTTCCCGCGCAAAGGCAAAATTGCCTGAAACCTTCTGTCGCGCGCCATTTTACTAGAACCGCCGGCCGAGTCTCCCTCAACGATATATATTTCAGATTCTTCTGGTTTTCTAGAAAGGCAATCTGCTAATTTTCCAGGTAAAGCCAAACCCTCTAAAGCTCCTTTTCTCAGCACTGTTTGCCTGGCAGCTTTTGCCGCCAATCTTGCCTTGGTTGCCAAAAGACAATTTTCTATAACGGCTCTTGCGTCTGCAGGGTTTCTTTCCAAATAATCAGAAAGCCCCTCAGAGGTTGCAGCCTCAACTGCATTTTTAGCTTCTGGGTTTCCTAATTTTGCTTTTGTCTGCCCTTCAAATTGCGGAGTTCTTATTTTTACAGAAACAACTGCGGTTAAACCCTCTCTAACGTCATCTCCGGAAAAATTTTCATCTTTTTCCTTCAAAAACCCTTCTCGTCTTGCGTAGTCGTTTAAAGACCTTGTTAATGCTGTGCGAAAACCCGAAATATGCGTTCCGCCCTCAACTGTGTAAATATTATTTGCGAAAGATTCTTCGGTGCACTCCATTTCTTGAGTATACTGAAAGGCCGCTTCAACCCAAATTCCATCTTTTTCTACGCCCACTGAAAAAATATTCTGGTGGCGCGGAGTATTCCCCTGGACAAGATATTTTACATACGAACCAATTCCCCCTTCAAAATAAAATGTGTAGCTTGTTTCTTCTCCCTTTATCCTTTCGTCTCTAAACACTATTCTTACGCCCTTAGTTAAATAGGCTTGCTGGCGCAAATGACTTAAAATTCTTTTTGGGTCATATTTTATTTCCGAAAAAATTTGCGGGTCGGCGTCAAATGTTTGTGTTGTTCCTGTTTTTTTAGAATCGCCAACTTTTTTCACATTTGCCTTTGGTTTGCCTCTAAAATATTCCTGTTCGTAAACTCCTCCATCGCGCTCAACATGCGAAAGCATATAAGTTGACAATGCGCACACAACAGAAATACCAACTCCGTGCAGACCTCCAGAAACCTTATAAGCTTCCCCGCCAAATTTTCCTCCGGCGTGCAATGTTGTCAAAACTGTTTCTAAAGTTGACTTCCCTGTGTCGGGATGCTTTTCAACCGGAATTCCTCTGCCATCATCAGAGATTGTAACCCTATTGTTGGGCAACAAAATAACTTCTATATTTTTGGCGTATCCTGCCATTGCCTCGTCCAAACAATTATCCATAACCTCCCAAATTAAATGATGCAATCCATCAAGCCCCGTGCCTCCAATATACATTCCGGGCCTTAATCTCACGGGCTCTAAACCCTTCAAAACATAAATGTCTTTGGCAGTATATTCGCCTTCTTTCCTTGTTTTTTTGGCCTCTTTTGCCTCGGCCGGTTTCATTTCCGACTTTACTTCTTCTTCTACTGGTTTGGCCTTTTCGTTTACAACTCCAGTTTTTCTTTCCTCTACAGCTTTAATGGGCTTCTCCTTTTTGTCGAGTTTCTTCTCGGGTTTTGACGCAACCTTTTTGGGTTCCGGTTTTTTTGCTTCCGGCTTTTTAGCCACTGACTTTTTCTCGACCTCCTCGTCTTTAGATTTTATATTTAATTTCATTGTTTTTTAAAAATTAAACTAACGCAAAACTGCATTTAAATCTTGAACAGTTTTAGCGCGAATTTTTTCTTGTATAACATTTATTTCTTCGTTGGTTAAAGTTCTTTCGGGCGAACGGTAAACAATTCTAAATGTATAGCTTTTTTTAGCTTTGCCAAATTTTGCATCGTCCTCATAACTATCTAAAAGTTTTACTTCTTCAATAATGGGGACTTCTGTCCCGCCCGAAGCGGGATCCCGCTGTGGCGGGACAAAGTCTCTCACAATCTCGTAATAATTATTTAAATTTATATTTTTATCAATTATAAAAGAAATATCTCTGGAAATTGGCGGATACTTGCTGACTTCTTTAAACTTGCTGTTTATATCTTTAAACTGGCTAGTAATTCTTGGGTCTTCAGACCACAAAATTCTTATATCCGAAATTCCCATTTTTATCATTGCCAACCTTTCGCCAAACCCAAACGCCCAGCCGTTATAAACTTCCGGGTCTAAACCAAAATTTTTCAAAACAACTGGGTTTACAATTCCGGCTCCGTTAACCTCGAGCCAGTCACCGTTAAACATAATATCCATTTCCAAGCTTTGAATTGTGTAAGGAAATTCATCATCAACAAATTTATATTCTATGTCTTTGCCGAAAATTCCTTGAGCTAAATCAATTTGAGCATCTTTCAAATCTTGCTGGGTAATAAGCTTTTCAGATTTTTTGCAAATGTATAATCCGTCAATTTGGTGAAAGGCAGGAAAATGGTGCTTGTCAATTTCATCTTTGCGAAAAACAATTCCCGGAGCCAACACTCCAATATGGCCGTCTTTTTCAAGCCTTTTTAAAACTTCCTTGTCTTTCAAATAAAAAGACCACATAGCCGTCATCTGGGTTCTTAAAACATATTCATCGGTTACATAATAAGTATCGGTTTCCCTTCTGCTTGGGTGGTCTTTAGGAGTATTTAAAAGGTCAAAATCATCGTTAACTGAAATTATTTTTGGAAAATCAATTAAATCAAAATCTTTGAACCTTGGCAGTTTTAATATTTGGTCAAACAAAATTTTCACAGGAGAATTCTCCTTTTTTGTCAGGTCGGGAAGCTTCAAAAGCCTTTTAATTCTTTCGGCCTTAATGTCGGTTCTTTTCTCTAGCTCTTTTAGCAATTCCTTCTCCTTTTTGTCTTTTATGACTATGCTTTTCCTCATATATATTCTTTAATTATACTCTTAATTTAAGGGTAAGGCAAGCCCCAAAAGTGGATAAAATCTTGCTTTGCAACAGAATATATGCCATTATTAGGGTGTAGGCATCATTATTAAAATTAATAAATTAAAAACTGGTTGACAAACAATCTTTTCAAAATGGTCCAGTCTTCATTGCAATGGACTGAACGATGCAGAAAATATTGTTTATCTATTAGTTATTTATAAAATGCCAGCAAAAGCAAATTCGGCTTTCATGAAGCCGTTAAAACTGTCTGCTGATTTAGAGACAGTCGTAGGAAAGGGCCCTATGCCACGATCTGAAGTTGTTAAAAAACTTTGGGCGTACATCAAAAAAAATAATTTGCAGGACCCAAAGAACAAGAGGAATATAGTTGCCGACGCCAATTTAAAACCAGTTTTTGGCGGAAAAGCAGTAGTGAATATGTTTGAAATGACAAAATTAGTTTCAAAACATTTGTCTTAATTAGCATCTGCTAAGCAAAAAACACCCATGAGGGTGTTTTTTGTTGGCTAGTAGAATTAGAATACCAATATGCCAAGACCGGTGGCTATAAGAAAAATAGAGATTACTTTTTGAAAAATTATTTTCCTCGATAATTCTTCTTTTAGAATTTTGGGATAAAAACGCGAGATAGACAGCGTCATAAGAAAGAGGAACACATATTGAATTCCCCTTAAAGAGTTTACTGTTGCTAAAAAGGCTATTGGTGACAAAGCTATGGCAAAGCTTTGTAAAAGGTTCCCTCCCCCGCCAAACACTTGAGCGCCCAAAAAAACTGTCTGCGTCTTTTTATCCCTTATTATTTTTTTCTCAAAAATTTCTTTCCTGGAGCTTTTCTTTAAAAGCAAGGTTGAAGCTACTAAGAATATAAAAATACCTATCCAAATAACTCCCGATAAAAATGCCTGATTTATGAAGACAAACTTTAAAAAAACGTAGTCAAAAGAGAACATCAAAGAAGAAAAAATCGTAATCTTTATGAAATCTCCGGTGACCTCTGCGGTTTTCTCAACAGAAATGACGGCGCTACCCACAATTAACATTATAAAGGCCAAAATATCTGTCCCGGACATTGTTTGAGGACCCCAAAAAATCCAAGTCAGAATAAAAATAAATATAGGCTGGGTGGCTCCGATGGTTGCTATAACTTTTGAAACATCGAACCTCCCTAATGCAACATACATTGCATATAAACCCACGACATGGACAACGGCGTCTAAAATAATCCAGACAAATCCCATGACTCCGGGAAGGCTGAATTTTACAAACGGTATAAGTAAAATTACAAATAAACCAAAAACCCCAACATAAAAAGTATATGCTTTAGGTTGGGGCGCCTTCCGGACCGTTCCGGATAAAACTAATTTATCGCAAAAAGAAGCGAGCCCAAAAAACAAATAAGCCAAAATTGCTACTATAAGCCACGTTATCATAATTCTATTCTACTAATTAATTAAACAAATAAAAAGCCCGTGCTAGTGAGCAAGAGCCTGCTAAATTGTTTCGGCAAACTGCCGTATTGTAGCCGGGTACAACCGGCGCTCCACAATCTTGATGCGTTCGTGAAGAGTTGCTTGGTTGTCACTGGGTAACACGGGCACAGCTTCCTGGGCCAGAATTTTTCCTTGGTCAAGGTTTTCAGTTGCAATATGAATGGTGCAACCTGTGACCTTCACACCAAAAGCTAAAGCATCTCTTACCGCGTGGTCGCCCTTAAACGAAGGTAGCAACGCAGGATGCGTGTTGAGAATCCTGTCTTGATAAACTTTGAAAATAATCGGATCTAATATCGTCATGAAGCCCGCCATGGCTACGAAATTAATACCGAATAGAAGTAAGGTGCGGTTAATCTCTATAGTATAACGCCTTCGATCAAACGTTTTGCTAAAATCCGTGCGCTCCACAAGCTGCTGTGTTATCCCGGCATCTTTTGCAATTTCCAAACCACGGCAATGCCGATCTGCTAAGACCAGGGAAATAGGGAGACGGTCCTGTATCATCGCCTCGAGCAAAGAGCCCGTTCCAGAAACAA
>Ga0247841_10008759_pt1 | contig 14410 bp, 8 predicted proteins | sample LaCruzMarch2015__2_FD_192410 | JGI IMG/M metagenome (GOLD analysis project Ga0247841, IMG submission 192410) | Freshwater microbial communities from meromictic Lake La Cruz, Castile-La Mancha, Spain - LaCruzMarch2015_18m | ecosystem: Environmental > Aquatic > Freshwater > Lake | place: Spain...
GCCAGCTGCTTTTGATATGAATGGAAAATGGAGCGAAAATCGCGCTTGTCATTTGCTGGAAACAAAAATAAAACTTGCCGAACATGCCAAAGACAGTGTTTGTGGACAGTTCCAGTGGGTTTTCAGTTCACACGATAATCCGGGTCGTCGTCAGCCCGATGAAGCATTCCGTGCCATTGATAAAGTCGGGCCATTTAATTACAAAGGCCTGTTCACTCCCTGGGAAGAGCCAACGGATGCTTATTACATGTTTCGAGCCAATTATGTATCGGCAAAAAAAAATCCGATGGTTTATATCGTTTCGCACACTTGGCCGGATAGATTTTCAGAACGTACTCGTGCTACGATTGAAGCCTACAGCAATTGCGATAGTGTAAAGTTATATAATGATGCAGTTGATTCAATATATTTGGGTAAAAAGAAAAACAACGGACGTGGCACGCATTTTATGTGGGAAAATCGCGATGTGCGTTACAATGTGCTTAGAGCTGTGGGTTATTATGGAGGGAAAGCAGTTGCTGAGGATGTGATTGTTCTGAACAATCTTGAAAAAGCATCACATTTCGAAGCGCTTTATTCAAGTGAGAGTGTGACTTGGAGTCACACTCTCACTAAGGGCGAACCCAATTACAATTATCTTTATCGCATCAATTGTGGCGGCAATAATTACACCGACGAATTCAGTCAGCTATGGCTCAAAGACGATACAACTTTCTCGCGATCGTGGGCTGCTGATTTTAAAGAACAGAATCCATATTTGGCAAGTCAGAGCGTTACAAACGATCCAATTAGTGGAACACGCGATTGGAATTTGTTTGGTCATTTCCGTTTTGGACGACATAAACTGAACTATCATTTTGCTTTGCCGGATGGTATTTATCGCGTGGAACTTTACTTTATTGAGCCTTGGCACGGAACAGGTGGAGGCATAGGGACAGATTGCGAAGGATTGCGTATCTTTGATGTGGCAATGAATGATTCTGTTGTGCTGAACGACCTCGATATTTGGGCAGAAAGTGGTCATGATGGTGCATTGAAGAAAGTGGTTTATACTAATATTAAAGGAGGCAAATTGGACATCTCATTTCCGGAAGTGAAGGCAGGACAAGCCGTCATTTCGGCTATTGCCATTGCGACAACAAATAAAAATATTAAAGTGGCTATCCAAAAAGAAACCAAATGGAGCTGGTCGGAAGCCGAAATAAATGTGCTGGAAAAGACACCGAAAGAAATGCTTCCCGAAGATAAAAATGTACGCACAACTATTATTTATGAAGCCGAAAAAGCATATTTAAAAGGTAAATTTGATAAAATAAGTATTAAAAACAAAGAAGGTATTCGTTGTAATTCAGGACTTGAAAGTACCATTCATTGGACAATTTCTACCGGATTGGCACAAATTTATATGTTGCGTTTCAATTACATGAATATATGCGGAAAACCGGTAAAAGCGCGTTTGAAAATGATAGCTGCTAACGGAACTGTGTTGAAAAACGATGAAATCACCTTTCCGGAAACATCTGAAAAATGGAAACAGATTAGCACTACTACAGCAGGTTACATAAATGCAGGTAGTTACAATGTGGTTATAACTGTTGAAAATTCAGATGGATTGGCATTCGAATCACTGGAAGTTCAATGATATTTAATGAATAGACATAAGCTTAACTGATTACAATTTATTAAAAATCACGTCATATAATTATCCCATTTTATATTTATTCTTTTTAAAAATCAATTACTTAGAAAAAATGCTTCAATCAAAAAAAAATTATATCATTTTACGATGTCTATTTTGGCTTTTACCAACTTTTATTATTGCACAAAGTAACAAAATAGTCATCACTGAATTTATGGCTGTCAACTCAAAAGGCATTGTAGATGAAGATAATCAATATTCCGATTGGTTAGAATTGTACAATAATACTGAAAATGCTATCGATCTAGCCGGGTGGTATTTGTCCGACAATGCCGCAAACCTGAAAGAATGGCAATTCCCATCCATTATAATTCCAAAAGGTGGTTATATAGTTGTTTTTGCCTCCGACAAAAATCGTACTGACCCAACCAAAAATCTCCATGCCAACTTCAAACTCTCTGGTTCTGGTGAGTTCTTAGCTATTTCAGAACCCGATACAACAATTTCGTATTCATATAATCCATTTCCAACTCAAAGGCAGGATGTATCATACGGCATTTTTCAGGGACAACCCGTTTATTTTACAACAGCAACGCCCAGAGCCGATAATGTTGGGGGAACCTTGCCTTTTGCACCAAATTTTAGTAGCAATCGTGGTTTTTACAAAACAGCTTTTGATGTTTCACTTTCATTACCCGGAGGCGAAGGACAAATTTATTACAGTACGAATGGCACTCGCCCATCGAAAACAACCGGAACGCTTTATACTACACCCATTCGAATTACCACAACAACTCCTCTGAGTGCCGTAACAGTAAATTCGGCAGGAATAAGCAGTGAGATAATAACAAATACCTATGTTTTTATTGCCGATGTGCTAAACCAACCAACTGCTCCGGCTGGTTATCCAACCAATTGGAAAATGGTGGCAAGTACAACAGCAATTCCCACCGACTATCAAATGGACCCTGACATTTGCAATAGTAGTGATTATAAAAATTCAATGGAAACTGCACTGAATTCCATTCCTACAATGAGTATTGTTACAAATATCGGTAATTTATTTTCGGATGCAAATAATGTTACAACCGGCGGTATTTACATTTATACCGGAAAACCAAACGGAACCGGAGTTGATTGGGTACGACCTACTTCGATAGAATATTACGATCCGGCAACCCGTAAAGAATTTCAACTCAATTGTCAGTTAAAACTACATGGAGGCAACAGTAGAAACCCGGCAAATTCGGCCAAACATGGTTTTGAATTGGTTTTTAAGTCTACTTATGGCCCTTCAAAGCTGAATTTTGATCTTTTTGATGAAAATAAATCTGCGAAAGAATTTAATTCGTTGATTCTACGTGGTGGATACAATTACACTTGGAATCTTTTAAATAATGCCAATGCCAATCAACGAGTGGAAGCACAGTACATACAAGATTCGTGGGCAAAAACTACTCAACTTGATATGGGTCATTTATCTGGTCATGAACGATTTGTGCATTTATATTTAAATGGGTTATACTGGGGGCTTTATAATATTAGTGAAGATTATACTAATGATTATATGAAATCATACCTTATTGGCACCGAAAATGACTTTGATGTAATTAAAGAACAACAATACAATCCGTCAACTTATACCACCGCTGTGCCAACTGCAGGAAATTTTCTGGCATGGAAAGATCTTGTAGATCAGGTTCAAACGTCCAATATTGCTAACAATACCAATTACCAGAAAGTGCAGGGAAAAAATGTCGATGGTACAGTAAATACGGCCTACGCTAAACTATTGGAAGTTGATAATTATATTGATTATATGTTGATTAATTATTATATTGGCAATCTTGATTGGGATAAAAATAACTGGACAGCAGCCCGAAATCGTGTATTGAATGATACCGGTTTTCGCTATTTTTGCTGGGATGCCGAAACAACCATGACTACAATTGGAACTAATATTGTAAAAAATGCTATGACATCAACCAATCCTTCAAATTTTATGCAGTATTTAGTCAAAAATATTGATTTCAAAATACAATTGGCTGACCGTATACAAAAACACATGATAAATACAGGTGGTGCTCTCACTCCTACCGGTGCAGCCGCCCGTTATACTAAACTTGCCGGTGAAATTGAATTGCCAATCATTGCAGAATCGGCACGCTGGGGCGATTGCAGTGGCACATTGTACGCCAAAAACACACACTGGATACCACGCAGAAATGCTTTGTTGAATTATTATTTTCCTTTCAGAACCGATACCGTTATTAAACAATTGCGTACTGCAGGATTTTTCCCAACTATAAATGCTCCATTGTTTACTCATTATGGTGGTACTATTAGTTCGGCAATAAATTTGTCAATGACTACCAATACCGGAACAATTTATTATACTACCGACGGAACAGACCCACGAACTTCAATAACCGGAGCTGTGGCGAGTTCGGCAAAGACATATTCTTTCGCCGTCAATGTTGGTAGCAGTATCACCGTAAGAGCTCGTGTAAAAACAAGTACCGAATGGTCGGCAATTACCGAAGCTACTTTTGTATTTACCGATCCAAATGCAGTTCAAACTCCGCTGGCTGAGCAAATAGCTTGCACGAATTATCCAAATCCATTCAACGAATCGACACAAATACAGTTAACATTACCTTATGCGGGTGATTTACAGCTTGATATTTATAGCCTTGATGGACGACTAGTGAAGCAATTGTTTAAAGGAAAAGCACTCGGTGGTATTAATCAGTTTGATTGGAATACAGAAAAAACAGAAACCGGAGTATATATTTGTCGTATCACTTACGATGGAGAAAGCACTTATATAAAGTTGATGAAGAAATAAAAATATAATATCTGAATAAAAAACTCCGAAAGCAAAATCAATTACTTTCGGAGTTTTGTGTTTTAGGAATATGATTTAATAATAACGACCGCCTAATCATTTGATATACTTGAGATTAAAGCGGCAACCATTTAATGCCTATTGATGCAAAACCTGAAACCTTTGTCGGAGTTTGAGTTTCAGCAGCAGTACCTTTTGTAAAATTGAATGTTGAGTAACTTCCAGATGAAGCGTTTTCGGTTAACTCCATACACACTTTATATTGACCATTTGCAACAACTTTTCCACTCGTATCTGTCCCATTCCATACTGCAGTTACTATTCCATGACTACTGCGGGTTGCACCTGTTTTTGCGTCGGTAATGTTTCCTTTTGATGAGCTAATCCATTTTGTCAGATCTTGTTTACGTTGCGCTGCATTTACCAATAGTGTTTTAACGAATGTACCTGAACTGTTTTCCACCCATATTGCAACAATGTTATTTGGTGCATATTGCCCGTTGGAGGTCGTTGTGAGAGTCGAAACTGTTAGACCCGGAGATGTAGAACTGGTATCGGCAGGAGGATTTGTTGTTGTACAACTTATTGATAAAGTGAGAATTGCGCTCATTATAAACAAATTGAGCTTGAACGATTTTTCTTTGATTGTCATAATTAATTGTATTGATTATAAATTTGTTATATTAACGACATCTTCTTTCAAAAGTTGCCCCAAACAAATTTGATTTTTATATAATTAACTATAATTAAAACCTGACAGTACTAAATAATGCCATTCTAAATGGTTTCCATGTAGAAATATATTTTTTCACAAAAGCATCTTCCTTTTGAAGATCATTTGTCAAATTATCAATACTAATTTGCAATCCAGCAATTCTATTGTTAAGGTCGGCGTTGTCGGCGGTTAGAAATCGTAAAGTACTATTTGCGTTATCAATATATTGATGTACAGCTGATAAAAAACCCAAAATCTCTTCGTCAGGTAAGCTTGTTTTTTGAAATTGCTTATTCTTTTGAAGCACATAATTGTTATAAACTTCAACTGCTTTATTGAACATATCTACAGTATAATTGTATTTTTCGTTTACGATTATTTGCTGATTATAGGCAACTCTATTTCGAATTAAAGCAGTCGTCACACCGAATTTTTTAATTCTCCTGTTTTCATTCACCGATTTAACTAATTGATTTTGTGATAAAAGAGCTTGAATAGAATCGTTATAATTGAAGTTAGATGCTATTTTCAATTTTTCAAAATTACCATCTTCAAAATCTTTATGTGTGATTGGATTGGATAGAAATTGCCAAATTGGATCGAAAGGAATATGTGTTTTTATAAACTCCGAGGGCGAAACCAAAAAATACTGATCATTAAACTCTTGTTTGTATTTTCCGTTTTCGAGATGACCGGCTGCCCAAGTTACATCGATGTTGTAGAACTTATTATCTATTTTAATGGCATTCCATGCATGACCAATAACATCCACTTTGCCATTTTGTGAGGTATACCCCGAAATTACATAAGACTGTAGTCCAACCGATTGACAACATGCGTGAAATAATTCGGAGTAATGCTGACAAACACCCTGTCGATTATTCAATACTTCGTTTAAGATTTCCTGCGTGTTAGCATAAACCTTGTTCGAATTGAGTTGCTTCAAATCATATCTAATATTCTGCGTTATCCAATAGTAAATAGCCCGTGCTTTATCAGTAGGCGTAGTTAGGTTTTGAGCCAAATATTGTCCAATTTCAATTGGCGTTTTCAGTTTTGATGGTACGGTTTTCGATTGGTTATCAATTTTGGAATAATCAATACCAAAAACCAAAGAGATTTTCGTAATCAGAAAAAATAACAGAAAAAATCGTTTCATTGTAAACAGTTTTTATAAATCTAAAGAAAAAAGCGTACTCACCATAAATAATTCAGGTTGAAATACGCTTTTAAAAATGTTACTCGATTGATTTCAGATTTAATCAGGAAATTCCATTAAATATGCTTTTATAAATGCATCAATATCTCCATCCATAACTGCCTGTACATTTGATGTTTGGTAATTGGTGCGATGATCTTTTACCCTTCGGTCGTCGAAAACATAACTGCGAATTTGAGAACCCCATTCAATTTTTTTCTTACCTGCTTCAACTTTTGCCGTTTCGGCGCGGCGTTTTTCCAGTTCCAATTCGTAAAGTTGTGACTTTAATAGTCTGATAGCATTGTCTTTGTTTCCAAACTGCGAACGGCTTTCGGTATTTTCAATTACAATTTCATCCATCAGATTTGTAACCGGATTTTTGAACTTATAATGGCAACGAACACCGGTTTCAACCTTATTTACATTTTGCCCACCAGCTCCCGACGAACGGAAAGTATCCCACGTTAAGTTGGCCGGATTTATTTCTATTTCGATAGTATCATCAACCAACGGAACAACATAAACTGAAGTAAATGAAGTCATTCGTTTCCCTTGTGCGTTGAATGGCGATACCCGAACCAAGCGATGAACACCGTTTTCGCTTTTTAAATAACCATAAGCCATTTCACCTTCAATTTGCATGGTCACGGTTTTTATACCGGCCTCTTCACCTTCCTGAAGGTTAGTTATTTCGCATTTATAGCCTTGACGCTCACACCATCGCTGATACATTCGGAAAAGCATTTGTGCCCAGTCTTGCGCTTCGGTTCCTCCTGCACCACCAACAATTTTGATTACTGCACCAAATTTGTCCTCTTCGTGCGAGAGCATATTTTTCATTTCCAGGGTCTCAATTAACTCAAGGGCATGTCGGTACGCTTCGTCTACTTCTTCTTCGGTGGTAACCTCTTCACGAAAAAAATCGTAAGTCAACTGAAGTTCATCGGTTGCAGTCTTTACTGCATTATAACCTGTAACCCAGTTTTTCAGTTCTTTTACTTTGCGCATTTGGGCTTCGGCAGCTTTTGCATCGTCCCAAAAATTTGGAACTTGCGTACGCAAATCCTCTTCTTCTATCTGTATTAGCTTCGTGTCAACGTCAAAGATACCTCCTCAACGCATCCTCGCGCTCCAACACATTTTTCAGTTGGTCTATTGTTATCATTCTTTGAATTTTAAGCCCCAAACCCCTGAAGGGGCTTAAAGACATGTTTGTTTTTTATTGTTTGAAATTGAGTATTTTACGTAGTCAAATGCCTAAAAAAACAGGCAGGGAAGAAAAACTGATAATAATCCTATTACAAAACCAGCCAAAGTTTGTGCCGGTGTATGCGCCTTGAGGCCAATTCGAGAAATAGCCACCAAAGCAGTTATGGTTAAAACTGTGATTATCAACCAAATTGGATTTATTGCCATACGGTAACTTATACCAATGATAGAACCTGTCAAACCTCCAATACCGGCCAAATGAGCACTAATTTTCCATTTCAGATTAATAAGTACTATAATAAAAATGGAAACCGCTGAACCAAAGCCCATGGCAACTATAAAATTTGGAAATTGCAAAGTACGAGACATAAACAATGACCAAAAAACATAAGCCAACAATGAAAAAAGATAGGGCATTGTTCTGTCTTCACGTTTCGAAATAAATAAATCGGATATTTCTCCTTTTCGTATCATTATCAAAATTGGTGTTGCCGGCATTACAGCGGTAAATAAAAAGGTACCAATAATTGCCACCCAGCGCCATATTAATGGTAATGAATAGAATATATCCATATTCATCATCAGAATCATACCATAAGTTGGCATTAATAATGGTTGAAAAATGAGTGATATTATTTTATAAAAATTATTCATTCTGTACAAATTAAATTCTGGTAATTAATTAACTGATAACTGCAAACTGTCAACTGCAAACTGTTTTAAATTTCCTTCCGCATTCTGGCCACAGGAATATTCAGTTGTTCGCGGTATTTTGCAACCGTTCTGCGTGCAATTATATAACCTTTTGTTTTTAAAACAGCGGCTAAAGCATCATCATTAATAGGTTTTCTTTTATCTTCATTTTCAATACATTGCAACAGAATTTGTTTAATTTCTCTTGTCGAAACTTCTTCGCCGGAGTCATTTGTCATGGATTCGGAAAAAAAGTATTTTACCGGAAAAATTCCAAATTCAGTCTGAATATATTTACTGTTACTCACTCTGGAAATTGTTGAAATATCAAAACCTGTTATGTCGGCAATATCTTTCAATATCATGGGTTTCAAATAAGTATCATCACCCTCGATAAAAAACTGTTTCTGAAACTTCACAATAGCCATCATGGTAGTAAGCAAAGTTTGCTGACGCTGTTTTATGGCATCGATAAACCAACGTGCAGAGTCTATCTTTTGTTTTACAAACATCACAGCATCTTTCATTTCTCTACTCTGATTTTGTTTGTTTCCGGCATAATCCTGAAACATTTCGTTGTAGGTAGTATTTACCCTGAGTTCGGGAACATTACTATTGTTGAGATGTACAGTGAGCTGATTTTCATCGTTTTCCAAAATAAAATCAGGAACAATTGTGGACATAGATTTCTCCAAAATATTACCACTCCATGCACTTCCGGGCTTCGGATTGAGATGAATAATTTCACTCATCACACGTTTTAGCATTTCATCGTCCATGTCCAATCCTTTCAGAATCTTATCGAAATGTTTTTTGGAAAATTCCTCAAAATACTCTGAAATAATACGTCTTGCAAGAACAGTATATGGTGTAGATTCTTTACGATCTAGTTGTAATTGAAGGCATTCCTGAAGATTGGAAGCACCTACTCCCGACGGATCAAAGTCACGTACCAAATTGATAATTCGATACATATCTTCATCTGAAGTTTGCAATCCAACCTGAAAAACAATATCGTCAACCATAGCTTCGGGTGTGCGGCGTAAATAACCCTCATCATCAATGTTACCAATCACATATTCAGTCAATAAACGGTCTTTTTCCGACAATTTCAACAGTCCCACCTGATCAATCAAAAACTCATGAAAGGTCATACCAATAGAAAATGGAATATCTTCGTGTTTATCGTCCTTTGATGTGTTATTTGATTTCAATTTGTAATCAGGTATGTCGTCATCTGCCATATATTCTTCAAAATCAACATCATCATTATTACCGCCATCTTCCGAATTGAAATCATCATCCGACTCATCATTTTGATTTTCTAATTCAGCGCCTTCTTCCAATGCCGGATTTTCTTCCAGCTCCTGACGGATGCGTTCTTCCAACTCTAAAGTAGGAACTTCAAGCATTTTTATTACCTGAATCTGAGCAGGCGAAAGCTTTTGCTGTAATTTTTGTTGTAATTGCTGTTTTAGCATAACAGAAATAAAAACGAATAAAAAATCTAATTGACCACAAAGATACTAGATTTTTTTAAGATAAGTGCAAAATGCAACTTGCAATATTATATGATATTTTTAAAGGCTCATTTTCGAGAGAAATTTGTGTTTATATCCTAATATTCAGATGATTTGCCAAAACAAATAGATATTGAATAATTTTGACTAACTTTGCACCCTCAAAAAAAAAGATTGTATTACATGCAGAAAATTAGAAATATTGCTATTATTGCCCACGTTGACCACGGTAAAACTACACTGGTAGACAAGATGTTATTGGCCGGTCATTTGTTTCGTGACAATGAGAATGCAGGAGAGTTAATTATGGATAATAATGACCTCGAACGTGAAAGAGGGATTACCATTTTAGCCAAAAACGTATCTATCGACTATCTTGGATATAAAATTAATATCATTGACACACCGGGTCACGCCGATTTTGGTGGTGAAGTAGAACGTGTATTAAATATGGCCGACGGAGTACTTTTGTTGGTTGATGCCTTTGAAGGACCAATGCCACAAACCCGTTTTGTGCTACAAAAAGCTTTGCAAATTGGCTTAACGCCGATTGTTGTTGTAAATAAAGTGGACAAACCTAACTGCCGCCCCGATGAAGTTCATGAGGCTGTTTTCGATTTGATGTACAATTTGGATGCAACGGAAACGCAATTAAATTTCCACACCATTTATGGTTCAGCAAAACAAAATTGGATGTCGGAAGACTGGAATAACCAGACTGACAGCATCATTCCATTGCTTGATGCCATTATCAAATATATTCCTGAACCTGAATACCTCGAAGGAACACCACAAATGTTGATTACTTCGTTAGATTATTCTTCTTATGTGGGTCGTATTGCCGTTGGACGTGTTCATCGTGGTACATTGCGCGAAGGTATGGATGTAAATCTGGTAAAAAGAGATGGAACGCCTATTAAATCACGGATTAAAGAATTACATACTTTTACCGGATTGGGACGTACACGTGCCACTGAAGTAAAATCGGGCGATATTTGTGCATTGGTAGGAATTGAAGGTTTTGAAATCGGTGATTCTATTGCCGATTTGGCAAATCCAGAACCATTGAAACCAATTGCTATTGATGAACCAACCATGAGTATGGTATTCACCATCAATAACTCACCATTTTTCGGTAAAGATGGAAAATACGTTACATCACGCCATATTCACGATCGTTTAATCAAAGAATTAGATAAAAATCTTGCTTTGAGGGTTGAGAAAAATATGGATTCGGATATCTGGCATGTTTACGGACGTGGTGTATTGCACTTGTCGGTACTGATTGAAACCATGCGTCGCGAAGGATATGAATTGCAAGTGGGTCAGCCACAGGTAATTTTCAAAGAAATTGACGGTGTGCGCTGTGAACCAATTGAACAACTTACTATCAATTTACCTGAAGATTGTTCAGGTAAAGTAATTGAAATGGTAGCAATTCGTAAAGGCGAAATGTTGAGCATGGAAGTGGTAAACGACCGTATTCAATTGGAATTTTTAATTCCATCACGCGGAATTATTGGATTGCGTAACAGTGTTTTAACTTCTTCGGCCGGTGAAGCAATTATGTCGCACCGCTTTTTAGAATACCAACCTTACAAAGGGCATATCGAAAAAAGAACTAATGGCTCGATAATTGCTATGGAAGGTGGCAAGGCATTTGCTTACTCGTTGGACAAACTTCAGGATCGTGGAAGATTTTTTGTTTTTCCACAAGATGATATTTACGCCGGACAGGTTGTAGGCGAAAGTGCAAAAGAAGGTGATATGGTAGTGAATGTAACTAAACCAAAGAAACTCACTAACATGCGCGCTTCGGGTGCTGATGATAAAGCCAAATTAATACCGCCTGTAGTTTTCAGTCTCGAAGAGGCTTTGGAATATATTAAAGAAGATGAATACGTAGAAATTACACCTTTGTGTTTCAGATTACGTAAAATTTATCTTGACGAAAATGAACGCAAACGTTTGACAAGAAAGTAACTGGTTAATTAGTTGATTGGTTAATTGGTTATTAGTTAATTAGAAAATTGGTTGATTGGGAAAATAGTCCGTCAGTTGGCGGATGAAAATAAGATGAATCAATGACTTATAATTTGGTTACTACACCATAATCAGCTAAGCATAACACAAGTTTATTATTTGTTAGAAAGAAATGTGAATATGAAAAGAAAAAGTTTTTTTTTACTGTTTGCACTCACAATATTTACGAATGGTCTTTTTGCTCAATTGGGATTAAAAGCCGGAGTAAACATGGCAAGTGAAATAAAATCACTAAGTCAAGCCGACATTGCAGCAGGATTTAGCACCAATAATTTAACAGGATATCAAATTGGCCTTGTTTATCAGGCTATGCCAAAAAAATCGGGGTTGGGAGTAGAAATTGCAGCTTTGCTTTCTCAAAAAGGCAGTACAATTGATAGCACCAATCTTGTCAATTCTATAACTGAAGGTTACAAAGAGTTGAATTACATTGAAATGCCGTTAAATCTTCGATATAGACTTTCACTTGGCTTTGTTGGCATTTACGGATTTGCGGGAGTTTATGGTGGTTATGCTTTGAGTGGCAAAATTGTCGACGAAATTAAAGAAGTAACTGAAAATGAAACTTTTCAAAGTTTTATGGATCATGTAGATTATGGATATAATTTTGGTGCCGGCATTGAGCTATTCAAAAAAATTCAATTGGGTGGAACATGGAGTCAGGGATTAAAAAACACCTCAAATTCTACAACTACCACTACTAACAATCGTGTTTTTTCAATAAATCTGGTGTATATGTTTTGAGAAATTGTAGTTTCACAATTTGCATATTGAGAAACATTATTCATAATCTCACTTTAAGTGAGGCTATAAATACAAAGTAAATGGCTAAATTCTAAGAATAAAGAGGCTGTCTCAAAAGGGCAGCCTCTTTAATTAGAAGGAAACTTTCATTTATCTGATTAATTCTTCAAATTTACAAATGAATTATTGCACAGCAATTTTTGTATTTCCTTTCGAGGTATTTACAATATAAATACCCGGTTGTATCGTCAAACGGAACTTGCCATCAGTGATTTTTCCATTGGCTACAGTTTTACCTGCCAAATCGAAAATGCGTACATTACCCACATAATTAGCAATTCTAACTTCGCCATTTGCATAGTAAGCATTTAATTTTTCGATAGTTGGATTATCAACTCCGGATAATAATTTTACAAAAGTAAATTCATCTAAATACATGGTATGTAAAGTATTATCAGTTGCATTCTGAGAGAAGAAAAGGCCTTTAATAACTCCCTGAGATAAGAACAATGGGTTTGTAGCCCAGAAATCGGCAAGTGGAATGGTTACTTCTGTCCATGTATTGGCAGGTATATTGGCTGACAAATAATTGGCCATGTCAATTTTGCCTGTTGCGTTTGGATTACCACTATGAGCTTCTAAATTTAATTTTGGCAAAGCTGTTTTTGCTAAAACTGCAGGTGAATTTACCCAGAATTTTAGATGTGTCATGCCCGTTAAATCGAACGATGTCCAACCCACTGCTGCTGTCATTGCCATCCAATTACCCGCTGTAACTGACTTCCATTCAAGTTTCAATGCGTTTGCTCCAGCCTTAACAGGTGTAGTTACACATGGGAATTTGTCTCCGTTTGCCATTCCCGGTGCTTCCCAGTTTTCAGTTGCAACTGTACTTGGTGCAGTTTGATTAATCCAACTTTGGTCGTGGAAACGGTCGTTAGCACTATTGCTGAAAAAAGTTTGTGGTGGAGTGATGGTAACAAAAGTAATTTCATCGATATAGAGTGTATGTTGCACATTATCAATCGCACTCTGTGAAAAGAAAATTCCTTTTATCAAATCTTTTGCAATAAATAATGCGTTAGTTGCCCAAATATCAGCAAGCGGAACAGTTATTTCTGTCCATGTATTTGCGGCCAAATCGGCTGTTAGATAATTAGCCAATTCTACTTTTCCGGTTGCATTTGGATTACCACTATGTGCTTCGAAATGAATTTTAGGCATAGCGGTTTTTGCTAATGCTACAGGAGAATTCACCCATAATTTTAGGTGAGTCATGGTTTTAAGATCAAACACTCTCCAGCCAACAGATGCTGCCAGTGCCATCCAATCGCCACCTGTTGCCGATTTCCATTGAAGTTTAAGTGCATTAGCACCTGCTTTTACTGGAGTGGTAACACATGGTAATTTATCACCATTTGCCATGCCGGGTGCTTCCCAGTTTTCAGTAGCCACAGTACTTGGTGCAGTTTGGTTCACCCAGCTTTGGTCGTGAAAACGATCACTTGCACTATTGTCGAACAAAGTAAGCAAAGTTGGAATAACCGGAGGAACAATGGTTGGGTCGAAAATTACGGTAATATCATCGATATATACAATAGAGTTTAAATCAACCGGTGTGTAATTGTCAGGAAACAAGCTTAATACATTGATATTTTTAATACCATTGGCATAAATATCAAATACGATTGTTTCCCATTCGTTGGTTTTTGATGCTGGTTTTACAGGGTCAAATTCTTTATTAATTGCACCTTCACATTTCATACGAAGTTGCGAAGTGGCATTAGTACGCAAGTAC
>Ga0247841_10008760_pt1 | contig 14409 bp, 13 predicted proteins | sample LaCruzMarch2015__2_FD_192410 | JGI IMG/M metagenome (GOLD analysis project Ga0247841, IMG submission 192410) | Freshwater microbial communities from meromictic Lake La Cruz, Castile-La Mancha, Spain - LaCruzMarch2015_18m | ecosystem: Environmental > Aquatic > Freshwater > Lake | place: Spain...
TGCTGTAAATTTATACCGCTGCTAATCATCTCTACCTCCTTTTTCTTATATCAATAAGAAAAACAGATAGATAATGATCGCTTGACTATAAACTGTCAACCATCATTTTGTTACGTATAGCAGGAAGGAGCCCACGGGGAAAGCCATCTCAAATATCAGGAAACTCCGGCGGCTGCTTGCTGAGAAATGCCGTAATACCCTGGATGCATTCACCGGAAGTAATGAGTGTAATCGCCTCTTGGCACTCTAACTCAAGGGCCTGCTTCATTGTGAGTTCTTGTACCTGTCTGATAACTGTCAGAGCATGCCGTACTGCTCGCGGACCATTCTTGGCTATCCTTTCCGCCATGTCCATGGCTTCATCCAGGGCCATCCCCGGGGCGCTGATGCGGTTGACGAGCCCGATTCTCAGGGCTTCATTCGCCCCAACCTTCCGGCCGGTTAAAATCATATCAGCGGCATGTGATGCGCCTATCAGCCTAGTAAGACCCGGCCCGCCGCCCCAGTCGGGCATGAGCCCCAGTTTCACTTCCGCAAAACAGATCACCGCTTGAGGATCCATCACCCGAAGGTCGCAACGTGATGCCAGTTCCGCTCCGCCGCCATAGGCGTCGCCGTTGATGGCTGCAATGACGGGGACGGGCAGCGTTACCAGATCATTCACCGCAGACTGCAGGCGTTTTATTAAAATTTCGATTGGGGAACGCTCGTGCTTTTGCACCGACTCAATCAGACCACTTACTTGGGGGTTATCGGGATTGATATCGAATCCGGCACAGAAGGCCTTGCCGGAACCAGAGACAATAATGACGCGGGGGAGATGTTCTTTCAGTTCCCGTACCGTCTGCTCAAGGTCCGACCACATGGTTTCGTTGAAGGCATTCCGGCGCTCGGGCCGTTCGAAGGTTATTAGTGCAACCTTACCTTTTCTCTCAGAACGTACACCATATTCAGTCATACCCGGCACCCACCATTTCAGTTTTACCCCCACAGTCGAGAAGGCCCAGCGCCATCCGGGCGAATCTGAAAGCAAGCGATCTTAGTCTCCTATTCATGGGGTTGACCTCATCGTCATAAGATCTTTATCACATCGGTCGTGGTGTAATCAACGGCTTCATTAAGCTGTTGACATTTTGGCCCGATGAACCATATTCTGAAAACCACTAAACCGGTTTTCGGTGCGCTGCAAAGGGAAATCCTGATGAAGAAAAATCATGGAAAGGGAAGCGCGATCGGGTTTGTCGGCGCGGGAAATAGGGACAGCCACTGATTAACATGCGTATTATCAATTAGTGGCTGTCCCTGATTAAATCTGATTAAATCAAGCGTCAAATATCTTGCCGGGGTTGAGGATGCTGTTGGGGTCCAACGCCTTTTTTATCGACCTCAGCATCGCCAGGTATTCCTGCGAGACCACGAGGGGCATGTACTTCTTGCGCTTGTGTCCGATGCCGTGCTCGCCGGAGATCATGCCGCCAAGGCGGGCAGTGATCTTGTAAAGGTCGGTGAGGATCTTGGGCAGGGTATCATGCCACTTTTTCAGCGTCCAGGCCGGGTTCATGACCGGCGTGGCGTGGAGGTTTCCGTCGCCGGCGTGCCCGTAGCAGGGGATGCTCACGTCATACTTCTTCGCAAGCGCCTGGAGCTCGCGGACCATCTCGGGGATCGCGGCGATGGGCACGACGACATCCTCCAGGCTCTGGTGTGGCGAGATCACCTTAAACGCTTCGGCGATGTTCTTCCGTACTTTCCAGATCCGCTGGCTGGTGGTGTAGTTGTCGGCCACATACACTTCGATAGCCCCGCTTTCCATGCACAGCTCCCCGATGGCCTCGTATTCCCGCTCCACCTGTTCGGTGCTGGGTCCATCTACGGTGATAAGCAGCATCGCCTCAGCCTTCTGGTAGGGAATGGACTCATTGAGGTACTGGCAGGTGCCCTGCACGGAAGTCTTATCCATGAACTCGATGGCGGTGGGGATGATGCCTCCGGTAGTCATGATCTTTGGCACTACTGCGATGGCTTCGTCTGGTGTCTTGAACAGGCACAGCAGGTCGACATTGGCCTTGGGTAGGGGCATAAGCCTGAGAGTGATCTTGGTGAAAACCCCGAGCGTGCCCTCCGAGCCCACCATGAGCTGGATAATGTTGTATCCGGTGACGTCCTTGACGAGCTTGCCGCCGAGGTTGATAATCTCACCGGTGGGGGTGACGATCTCCAGTCCGATAACGTAACGAGCAGTGACGCCATATTTGACGGCCTTTCCACCTCCGGCGTTTTCCGCCACGTTGCCGCCGATGTAGCACGTCTCCAGGCTCATGGGATAACCTGCATAGAACAGGCCGTCGCCCTTGACCAGATCGTTTATCTCATTGGTGACCAGGCCGGGCTCGACGGTGATGGTCATATTCATGCGGTCGTATTCGATTACCTTGTTCATGCGGTCCATGAGCATGACCACGCCGCCGTGAAGCGGTACGGCGCCGCCGGAGAGCCCGCTCCCCGCTCCCCGCGGCGTGATCGGGATGTTGTTCTTATTGGCCCACTTCAGGATGGAGGCAACTTCCATTGTTGATTCCGGCCGTACCAGCGCTTCGGGCATGTGGGCATACTGAGATTCGGCCACCTCGTCGTGTGAATAGGGTTCGAGCTTCTCCGCGTCGTCGTAGATAACGTATTTTGCGCCGACGATCTTGGCCAGTTCGGCGGCAAGCTCCGGTGTAACGAGGTTGTAGGGCGAATTATTCTTAACCGATTTTTTTGCAGAGTCTTTGGTTGTCATAAAATCATCCTCGCGGGAAAAATTTCTGTTCATGAGCAAGACCGGGCCTGCCGGATCTTCTCTGCCAGCACCGGAACAACGTCAAAGAGATTGCCGACGATGCCGATGTTGGCCACACGGAAGATCTGGGCGTCCGGATCGCTATTAATAGCTATTATGTTCTCACTGGTCTGCATCCCGGCCAGATGCTGGATGGAACCGCTGATGCCTATTGCAACGTAGAGCTTGGGGTTGACTGTCTTACCCGAAAGCCCGACCTGGTGGGGATAGCTTAGCCAGCCGCGGTCGATCACCTCACGCGAGGCGCCCAGGGCGCACTCCATCGCTTCCAGCAGTGGCTTGATGATCTTGAGGTTCTCACCTTTCTTGATACCTCGCCCGACAGAGACGATTACATCCGCATCGGCCAGGCCATGCTCATCCTCGCTCTTCACGAAACCCAGGCGCTTGATGCGGCTGAAAAGCAGCTCGGAAGGGGCCTCCAGGTGTTCTACTTTGCCGGTGCGGCTGGCCTGCCGCTGAGCGGGCCGGGTTGATCGCGGGCGTACTGTCGCCATCTGCGGTCGGTGCTTCGGCGTCTTGATTGTTGCCAGGATGTTCCCGCCAATCGCCGGGCGGGTCTGCAGCAGGTTGCCGGTCTTGTCTTCGATTCCCAGAATGGTGCAGTCGGCCGTCAGGCCTGCGTCGGCCTTGATCGCCACGTAGGGCATGAGCGTCCTGCCGGTCGAGGTCGCACCGGCAATGATAATTTCCGGGTGATACCGGGTGATCATGTGCAGCATGCACGCTGCATAGGGCTCGACCAGGAAATGCTCCAAGGCCGGCGCTTCCATTGCGAGCACTCGATCTGCCCCGCGCTCGATGAGCTCCTGCAGATCCTCTTTGTTAATGTTGTGCCCGAAGATGATCGCCGTTAGCTCCGCTTGGCGCTTGTCAGCCAGGTCTCTTCCACGGGTAAGCAACTCGTGGCTGATCCGCTGTACTCTTCCGGCGGACTGTTCAGCCAGTATCCATATGCCTTTGTGTGCCATGGTACGCTCCATTTTGAAATTCGAGTTATATTAATTCCTTTGCCCGAAGGTATTCGACCACCCTGTCCGCCGCAGTCTGAGCGGCCTGTTCATCGAGGGCAAATAATTTCTCGCAGTCGCGGGCTACGGTGGGGCGGAATATCTTGACCACCCGGGTTGGTGAACCGTTGAGTCCGAGCTTGTCGTGTTCTATGGTCAGATTTTTTGCACCCCAGACGCTGAGATCCATCTTCTTGGCCTTTTGCTTACCGCGCAGCGTCGGCAGGCGGGGATCGGCTATTTCCTTGACCACGGTCAGTACGGCAGGCAACTGGACCTGCAGAACTTCGTAGCCGTCCTCCACCAGGCGGTGGACCTTACAGAAGCCATCGGCGACCTCGTCCACCTTGCTGATGTAACTTGCTACCGGGAGGTTCAGGAAGGATGCGATGCCTGGCCCAACTTGTCCTGTATCTCCGTCAGTGGCCCTCTCGCCGCAGATGACCAGGTCCACATTGCCACCCTCGGTGGCGAGCTGTCGAATGGCGGCCGACAGCACGTAGCTGGTCGCCCATGTGTCGCTGCCGGCAAAGGCCCTGTCGCTGATAAGGACCGCCGAGTCGCAGCCCATGGCGATGGCTTCGCGTACGGCGAGTGCCGCCTTGGGAGGACCCATGGAGATGGCTGCCACTTCGCCCCCATAAGTTTCACGAAGCTGTATTGCAATCTCGATTGCATAGAGGTCAAGCGGGTTGATAATCGCTTCGACCCCATCACGGATCATCGTGCCTGTGGCCTCGTCCATCTTCACCGCGCTGGTCTCAGGCACCTGCTTTATCGGGACAACTATGCGCATAAAAAGACTCCTGTGCAGATATTTTCCATATTATATCATTCAAGGACGGTCAACGTCACTCTCTTTCGCTTTCCGACGCCCTTCCATCCCCGTCATCTTAATTGACGTTCATTCGAACCGAATTTGTTGCAGTATATGTGATTGCCGCAGTCGCAAATAAAGACAAGGCCATCCAAAAAAAGTCTCTTCTTGAAGACGATCGTCGAGCAGTTGCGACAAACCTTGAAGATCGCCTCTCCATCAATTCCCTGAAACGCCGAGATTCCGACTTTTGATCTATTCTGTCCGTGATTTAATGTTTGTCTGTCCATAATGGGTTCCTCTTCTATTCCGGATTTCCAAATCTGAATCCGGTCGGCCTGAACGGAAATCGCGCAATGGCCACCTCGAAGAAATCCCCCGTGGAGAAAGGAGGGGGGGCCGGCTGGCGCAGCCGGCCCCCTATGGCAACATCAGCATTACGCGCCTGAAACGTATTTTTCTTTGCCTGCCGGTTTGGCAGTATTGTGACTTAAAAAACAATAGCGAACGCGATATCCAAATAGGTCATCTTTTCAGTCTGCATTAACTCGGAGGGGGGAGTCGCCTCCCCCCGGTGAGCCGATCTAATGGAAAACCGTTTTAATCGTGCCTTCTTTCGTCACCATGCCTTTGCCCAAAAGGCGCGACGATAGCGTAATAAGAACTGCGGCGGCAAATGTGATTCCGAGATAGAAAAGACCGTCCGAATTGACGCCCTTCGCCGCTGCCGCCACAACAGCCTTGGCGGCTGCGGGCGCCGCCTTCTCTACGGTCGGAATGATCCAGGTGAAGACATAGGCCTGGAGCATACAGATGATGCCGACCACCGTGGTAAGGATCAGCGAATGCTTCAGGGTGAACCGGAAGATTTCTGACTCTTTGCCGACCATGTTAGTCGCCGCCGTGGCGACGGAGATCGACTGCGGGGAGATCATCTTGCCGCATACGCCGCCGCAGGTGTTCGCATTGACGGTAACAAGGGGATTAAGACCGAGCTGATCTGCCGTAACGGCCTGCAGCTTTCCGAACAGGGCGTTCGTGGACGTATCGGAACCGGTCATGAAAACACCCAGCCAACCAAGAAATGCGGCGAAGAACGGGAACAGCCAGCCTGTGGAGGCGAAGGCATAACCCAGGGTGATGGCCATGCCGGAGTAGTTCATGATGTAGGCGAAACCCAGGATCATGGAAATCGTGACAATCGGCCACCTCAACTGCTTCAGGGTATTGCCGGCGACTTCCAACGCGGTGCGGATAGAGGCACCCATCACCGGGATCGAGAAGCACCAGGCCAGAAGAATGGCCGTACCGGCGGCGCTCAGTGCGTTGAAGGTATAAACGGCGGCCTTAGCCTTGCCGACGTGGTCGATCACCATGTTGTTAAGGCCATCAATGGGCAGCTTGAACAGGAAGATCTGGTTCATGGCGGCCTGTACGGGTTTGATGCCCCAGGCGGCAACAAAAATGGAAAGGAGAATAAAGGGCGCCCATGCCCGAAATACCTGGCCGCCGCTATAGTTGAGCGTTGCCCTGCCGTTGCTCCTTGCCTCCTCGGGGAAATGCCAGCTTTCCTTCGGATGCCAGAATCGCAGGAAGATAACGGTGCAGATGATCGAGCCTATGGCTGCGAGGATATCCGGGAGCAACGGACCGATATAATTGGAGGACCAGAACTGCACGATGGCGAAAGATCCGCCGCAGACCAGACAGGCGGGCCAGACTTCGAGGCCTTTCTTCCAGCCGGCCATGAGAACCACCAGATAAAGCGGGACAAAGAGGCTCAGGAAGGGCAGGGTACGGCCGACCATCTGGCTCAAGGCCATTAAATCCACACCGGAAACACTTGCGCCGACGACGATGGGAATCCCGATGGCGCCGAAGGCAACCGGGGCCGTGTTGGCCAGGAGACAGATGCCGGCGGCATAGAGAGGATTGAACCCGAGACCGGCCAACATGGCGGCGGTGATCGCCACGGGCGTTCCGAACCCGGCTGCGCCTTCAATGAAGGCACCGAAGGAGAAGGCGATAAGCAAGGCCTGCATGCGGCGGTCATCGGAAATCGTTGCCAGGGAATTTTTGATCACTTCAAACTGTCCCGTCTTTACGGACATATTGTAGATGAAAAGAGCGGTAATAATGATCCAGCAGACGGGGAAAAGACCGAACAGAGCTCCGTACGCGACCGAGAGGCCGGCATACTGTACCGGCATGCCGTATACGACACACGCGACGACTACGGCCAGTGCCGTAGCGATCATCGCTGCCCAATGGCCCTTCATTTTCAAAACCGTAAGACCGAGAAAGAGGAATATAATAGGAACAGCCGCAACCAGCGCCGACAACGCCAGGCTCTCCAACGGATTAACATTCATTGCCCAAGTCATGATCGTTTACCTCCTTTACGGATAATTTTTTTTGGTGATCGTTTGATCCCAGTCAACCCCACGTTCCCCCATGGACTAATATTAACTGCCCAAATCATGATGTCATACCTCCTCTTGGTGAAAATATTATTATATGATCGCCGTCGATCCCATTACGCAAATTATTCTTCAAAAAAAAGTTGTCCCGTGTTTTTTAGCGAGTTGAGGGCAAAAGAGATACCCTTTTTTATTCTCTTAAAGCCCTGCCCTGGTCCGCCTATTAACCATGTCTGATGGTCAGACCATATAGATGGTCGGATCATTTTGTCAAGTGTTTTTTTGTGGACGGTGGATTCATTTTTCTATTCGATTAATGTCCAGTAAATCTAAAGCGCTATTTGAACTTGTCTTCCATCAGCTCAGCAGGATGTTTTGCTTTGATCTTCGAACCTGATTTATCGAGACCTCCCCCGATCTGTATCAAACAGCCAGGGCACTCCGCAGATACGTATTCCGCGCCCGTGTCCTCGATATTCTTCAATTTGCATTTGAGCATCTGCATCGAGATTTCGGGCTGTTTTACGGTATATGACCCTCCCATGCCGCAGCACGTGTCGCACTCGAACATCTCCTTCAGCTCGTACCCGGCCGCCGTCAGCGCGGCGCGAGGTTCCTTGTATATCCCCACGTGCCGTTTGGCATGGCAGGAATCATGATAGGTAATCGACTGGAGCTTGAGTCCGTCTTTCGGGGTCAACTTCTTTTCTTCGATCAGTTTATTCACCAGTTCCGAGAACATGATTGTTTTGGCCGCCACTTTTTTGGCATCAGGGACCAGACTGTCCATGTTCTGATCTTTCAGAAGCTGCGGCCATTCCTTTTTCAGTGCGGTAGCGCACGTTGCGCACCCCACAACCACATATTTCACGTTGTCTGCCAGAAGCGGCTTGATATTGTGCGCCGCGGCAGCGGCGGCCATATCAAAAGAGCCGCTTCCCCAATGGGGTATTCCGCAGCAGGACTGGTCTTCGGGAAATACCACTTCCATGCCTGCCTTGTTCAGGACTTTTACGATAGCCGCTCCGATCTTGGGGAATACGAATTCAATTGCACATCCGGAGAAGAATGAGACCTTTGTCTTGCTCTGCGGCTGGTTGATCTTCTTGAATACATCGCGGAAGGGAACCGGCGCAATCGTTGGCAGGCTCCGGTACTCCGCAAGATTGGACAGGAACATGGGCAGGTGGCGGATGAACCCCTCTTTGACAAAAGGCTTCTGCGCGATAGAGGCGGCCCTCAACATGGCATGGAAGAGCTTGCGGTTGTTGATCACCGACAGGGCGGTCTTCTGAATAAAGGGCAATCCCTCCTTTGATGCCACACGGCGGCGGAGTTCGAGAATCAGCGCCGGGATGTCGATCTTGCCGGGACATATCTCCTTGCACTTGCCGCACCCGATGCAGAGCCCCTGGATGTCCTCCGTTGTCTTCAGCTCATTAAACCACGCGGTAAGGATCGTGCCGATGCCGCCGGTATAAATATGACCGAATACGTGGCCGGTCACCAGGCGATAGACCGGACAGACATTCAGGCATGAAGCGCAGCGAATACACTGGAGCGCTTCCTTGAACTTGGGGTCCTTCGCCATGGCGGTCCGCTTGTTGTCCATAAGTACGATATGGAGCTCCTTCATCGAACCGTCGGTATTTGGCGAAGGTCCGGTGATAAAAGAAACATAGCTGGTTATAAGCTGGCTGGTTGCGCTCTTTGGGAGTGCGGTAATGATCGGCGCTGCATCAGAATAGTTCGCCACGAGCTTCTCAAGTCCGACCAGGGCCACATGGATCTTTGGGAGCGTGGTGACGAGGCGGGCATTGCCTTCATTGGTACAGATAACGAGCGTGCCGGTCTCGGCAATGGCGATGTTGGCGCCGGACATGCCCATATCAGCTGCGAAATATTTCTCCCGCAGCTCCTTGCGCGCGACCTTGACCAGTTGCTGGATGTCGGTGGACTGCTGCTGATGGGTCTCTTCGCTGAAAAGGTCCGAGACCTCTTCCTTGGTCAGGTGCAGGGCAGGCATGACCATGTGCGAAGGCGTCTGATGGGCAAGTTGGACGATCCATTCGCCAAGGTCCGTCTCGTCCGCCTGAATGCCGTGCTCGGCAAGATGCTGGTTCAGATGGATCTCTTCGGTTGCCATGGACTTGGACTTGACGATCTTTTTGACGCCCTTCTCTTTGCAGAGATTCGTGATGTAGTCCTTGACCGCCTCGGGACTGTTCGCCCGGAAAACCATGGCGCCGCGGGCTTCGGCGGATTTCTTAAACTTTTCGGCAAGCTCTTCAAGATGTTCTGCCGCGCTCCCCTTGATCTCGGCAATCTGGTTCCTGAGCGCCTCAATATCGATGCCTTCGTATGCCTTGGCGCGGGTGGCCGGGTAATTCCACCGGTCCAGAATTCCGGCGAGGTTCTGCCTCTTAAGGGCTTTGTGTATTGATTGTGCCAATTCCGTTTTCATTAGTTCATGCCTCCTAATTCATCAACGCATACGATAACAAGCCGCTCAGGGCCGTGGACACCGATGGCGAGCACGCGTTCAATGTCGGCGGTCTTGCTCGGCCCGGTGATCAGGGAGATACAGTTACTCTTATCCGGATGCATTTTTATCATGAGCGCAGGCAGATCCGCCACAATCCTGTCCGAGGGAAGCAGGGCTACGTGAATCCATGACAGGGAAGATGCCAGTCGCTGCTCAACCGCAGAGGAGTCCTGTGCCAGCGTTCCCATATTCGCCAATCCCCACTCCATCTGGGTAATGCCGATCTTTGCATTTTTTGCCAGCTCGCGGGTGACTTGGAATTTCAGGCCGGGTACCTTTGCTGCGAGAGCCGTTGTATCGACTCCCTTGAGGATCGGGGCATCGGCCCAGATTGCATAAGAGCCGGGAGTGTCCTTGATTTCTTCCTTCTTAAGGAACCCTTCGATAAAATTGAACGCCTCGGCGTTGGTGCCGAAACGCTGCACCTCGGTGTTACCTGCCGCTTCGGCCGCTGCTTTAAACTGATTGAACATGGCTGCCTCCCCCTTTCACCGTAATTATTGCGGAATCATTAACATCAAAGATAATCCCTGGTATGCTTCTTGTTCCTGTCCGGTGGTCAGACCATAATACTGGTCGGATCTTTTTGTCAAGTGTTTTTTTAGCGGGCAGTGAATTTATTTTTCTATTGGGTTAATATTGAGTAAATCTGGATTGTTACATTGAAATATGTTTCAAAAAATCCCCTTGATCAGGTAATGATCCTTTCTCAAAGTTGATTTTTGACATTAAGATTTTTTGCCAAGGCCGCCTCGGCAAAGATCAGGTGATCCAGCATGGCCTTCTCGGCAAGGGACGGGTTTGCGTCGCGGATGGCCTCATATATGCTGCGGTGTTGGATAATGAGCACCTGCGCATTGCCGGGGGTCAGATACAACTGCTTGCGGGCTGCCGACACCGTCTTGTGAAAACTGTCGGAAATAGTATGGAGAAGTCTCAGGAGCCAACTATTCTGCGTTGCTTCGGCAATGGCAAAATGGAACGCCGTATCGCTGTCCTCTCCCTTTTCCGAATCAAAATTGTCCAGCCCTGCTTCCAGCTTTATCAGATTTTCTTCGAGCCTGGCCAGATCAATGGGGGTTGCGCGGGAGGCCGCAAGGTGGGCTGCCGCAGTCTCGAAGATCTTCCGGATCTCATAAATTTCAAAGAAAGAACCTTTTTCTGTGGAGATAAACATGGCCAGCGGGAGGATGATGTCGTTGGTACAGGTCTCCTTAACAAAGGTTCCCCCGCCGGTTTTTATCGTCAAGAAACCCATTGCCTCTAAGGCTCTGAGTGCCTCCCGCACCGAGGCGCGGCTCACCTGAAGCTGTTCGGCCAGTTCCCTCTCTGATAATAATCTATCCCCCGGTTTCAGGTCGCCGTCTGCCATCAGCCTTTTGATCTGTTCAACTATTTCTTCATAGATTTTTCTGGATTTTATGGGGCGAAGTTGCATGGACATTCCTCCGTGTATAGAGTGCTGCATGGTTGTCATGTCAGACAACCATGCAGGTCATGTGGTCTGACCATTGCGATTATAGAATATTACCGCGGTTGTCAATCTTTTTTTGCGAAGGCGTCATCATTAGGAAAGGAAATTTGGGGCGTTTGTCAGGTGAGAAGTTGAAATTCTGGTTCAATTTTTAACGTTTTTGCCATGGAAGCCTCTGCAAAGTTCAGATGCTCCAGCATAACCTTCTGTGCCAGGCTGGAATTCCTGTCCCGGATGGCTTCAAAGATCTTAGTGTGCTGATCCATCAGGATTTGAGGATATCCCGGTGTTAAGTACAGTTGCCGCCGTGCGGCAGAGATGGATTTGTGAAAGGAGTCCGAGATCGTGTTCAGGAGACGAAGAAGCCAGCCATTCTGGGTCGCTTCGGCAATGGAGAAATGAAAGGCCGCGTCGCTATCCTCCCCTTTTTCGGAGTCATCATCCGTCAGGGCGGCTTTCATCTTCTCAAGATTGTCTTCTATCTTGGCCAAGTCCACGGGCGTGGCCCGCTGCGCGGCCAGATGGGCCGACGCAATCTCGAAGATCTTCCGGATCTCGTAAATTTCAAAGAAGGATCCTTTCTCGATAGAGAGAAACATGGCCAATGGCTGGATGATCTCATCTCCACTCGTTTCCTTGATAAAGGTCCCCCCTCCCGCCTTAATCTCGACGAAACCCATCATTTCCAGGGCACGCAGGGCCTCTCTCACGGAAGCCCTGCTGACCTGCAGTTTTTCCGCCAGTTCTCGCTCGGAAAGGAGTTTGTCGCCGGGTTTCAGAGTCCCATTCTCCATAAGCTGCCTGATCTGCTCGACAACCTCCTCGTAGATCTTTTTTGCTTGTATCGGCCGAAAATCCATCTCGCATGTCCCTCAATTGTAATGGTAAGACCATTGACCCTTTTCAATATTTCTACCACTGAACAACGAAGGCTGTCAATCAAAAATATACTTTTCTGAAACTACGGCGATCTTTTAATAGACGTGGATATTTGTGAGCGGGCTGTGCTAAGCGTAGATCTAGAAAAACCTTTTCTATAAGAGAATCTTTTCATGAGTTTCCTGATCGGTGTCATAGTCGGGATTTTTGGCGGGCTTGTCGGTCTTGGGGGAGGCGTTGTCATGGTTCCCCTGACCGTATTCGCATTCAAGCTGGTACAGAAAGAAGCTCATGGCACCAGCCTCGTTGCCGTTGTTTTCACTGGTATTACCGGAGCAATCGCTTACGCATCGAAAGGCGCCGTCGATTATTTCGCCGCCGGACTGCTGGCCGGGACCGCCATTTTCACCGCCCGGGCAGGCGCCCGCTACTGTCACGCCTTGCCCGAATGGAAACTCAAGAGGTTCTTTGGCGGCTTTCTTGTCCTGGTGTCGCTCGCGCTCATCTTGAAACCTCTGCTGGTTTTTTCCCCTGATCCGCTGGAAGGCTGGAGCAGGGTCGCCGCCCTTTTAACCATTGGCGTTATTTCGGGATTCCTCTCGGGTCTGCTGGGTATCGGCGGCGGGGCTTTTATGGTGCCGGCTATGGTCCTCGTCGTAGGCATGAGCCAGCATATGGCGCAGGGGAGTTCCCTTTTGTGCATGATACCGGCCGGGGCTGTGGGCGCTTATACCCACTGGGGTCTCGGGAATGTGGCCAAGCCCCTTTTGCCGGGGCTGATCGGCGGGATACTCATCGGGGCCTCACTCGGAGGCATCACCGCCAACCTTTTGCCGGAGACTATCCTGAGGTTTGTCTTTGCCGTCGTGCTGATTTGGACAGGCATACAATACATGAGATTTCCCGCCTCACCCCTTCCTAAAAAATAAAAGTACCGCCTATCAAAAAAATACTTGACAAAAGATCATACCAGCTATATGGTCAGACCACATGGCCGGTATGGCAAGAGGACCAAATAGGGGGACGTCGCCATTGGTCTATTGGCAATGGGGGATGATGGCCGTAATTCATTAAGCATGGAGAAGAATCATGATTGAGATAAGGTGGCACGGAAGGGGAGGTCAGGGCGCGGTCACGTCCGTCGAGCTTTTGGCGCTGGCGGCGATCGAGGAAGGAAAATACGCCCAGGGTTTTCCGGCGTTTGGTCCGGAGCGCCGGGGGGCGCCGGTTATGGCGTATAATCGTGTGTCGGAAAAACCCATCAAGATCCGTTCAGGAATATACCACCCCGATGTGGTCGTTGTCCTCGATCCGTCGCTGGTGGGGCTTGTGAACGTCACGGATGGTCTGAAACCGGAAGGTCTGCTCATTGTCAATACCTCGAAACCGGCGGAGACGCTCCGGGAACAGCTCAAATACAAAGGCAAGCTGGCGACCGTCGATGCCACTTTCATCGCCCGGGAGGAGCTTGGGGTTCCCATTGCCAATACCACGATGCTGGGCGCGGTTATGAAAGCGACCAAGGTTCTGAAGCTGGAATCACTGAATGAGCCCCTCGATGAACGGTTTGGGAAGATTGCGAATAAAAACAAGAATGCCCTCAAAAGGGCTTATAATGACGTTAAACTGGCAAAGTAAAAAGGATATTGAGGTGTTTTCCATGAAACAGAAGAAATGGCCGGAAGCCTGGCAGGAAGTTACCCCCGGTTGCATGGTGTTCGAGCCGGGGAGCGCCAGTTTGTATAAAACGGGAAGCTGGCGAGCTCAAAGACCCATCTGGGACAATAAAAAGTGTATCAAATGCGGTATCTGTTATATATTCTGCCCCGAGGCCTGCGTCTCCGAGAAAGAGGAGGGCTTCTTTGCGGCGAACCTTGATTATTGCAAAGGCTGTGGAATCTGCGCCCATGAATGCTGGCCCCAGGCCATCGTCATGCAGGAAGAGGAGGTGTGACCATGGGTAAACGTATTGGCATGGAAGTAGGAATTGCGGCGGCGGAGGCCGTGGGGCTCTGTAACATCGATGTGGCCGCTGTTTATCCCATCACCCCCCAGTCCCATATTGCCGAGCATTTATCGGACATCGTTCATGACGGGCGGATTGACGCCGAGTTTATTACCGTGGAGTCGGAGCATTCGTCCATCAGCGCCTGCGCCGGCGCCTCGGCGACGGGAGCCCGGGTCTATACGGCCACCAGTTCCCAGGGCCTTATGTATATGCATGAGGTGCTGCCCATTGTTTCGGCCATGCGGCTGCCCGTAGTCATGGGCAACGCCAACCGCGCCATTGCCGGGCCCCTGAACATCTGGAACGATCATTCGGACATCATGAACCAGCGGGACTGCGGCTGGATCGTCATGCATGCGGAGAACGGCCAGGAGGTCATCGATATGACCATCCAGTCTTTCAAGATCGCGGAGC
>Ga0247841_10008762_pt1 | contig 14405 bp, 8 predicted proteins | sample LaCruzMarch2015__2_FD_192410 | JGI IMG/M metagenome (GOLD analysis project Ga0247841, IMG submission 192410) | Freshwater microbial communities from meromictic Lake La Cruz, Castile-La Mancha, Spain - LaCruzMarch2015_18m | ecosystem: Environmental > Aquatic > Freshwater > Lake | place: Spain...
CAATATTTGAAACAATAATTATTGTCATTGAAATAACTGTTGAAAAACCTGCCGTTGCGCTGAGCGCTGCAATATTTTGGAATCTAAAAAACTGCAGGAAGACAAAAGGTATAACTGCAATAAGGGTGTAAAAAACATTTTTTCTACCATCGGCATATGTTTTATCTTTATCAGAAATAAAATATATTTTAACGGTCAGCCAGATCTGGAGAGCAATAATTATTCCTATAAAAAAGCTTAAAAAAGCATTGTCGCGCCAGATGATATCCCAGGTTCCAAGCATTCCGCTTAGTCCGGTTGCAACAGCAAAACCGGTAAAAAAAGCAGGGAAAAACGTTGGTAATAACTCAATAGTGTTTTGCCTTATTAAAGAAATAAAAAATATCAGACATGTTATCCATAAAACAGTCCCCAAAGCGCTGGCGGCAAGGCTTAGCGGTGCCCAGGAACTTATCTGAATGATAATCCTTATAATACCCAAAGTTACTATCAGCACCAGGAGCAGAACTCTTTTGTTAAAAATCTTAAACAGAAAGCCGGCAAAAAATACCATAATAAAAGTCACAAGAGCATATAGTGCGACCATTGCAAGACTAATGGTGGGACGTTCTCTTAAGAAATTGGTTAAAAGAGAAATAAAGGTTATTAAGAACTGGAGACCAAAAAAAGTATTTATTGCTATTAGCGCAAAATACAGAAATGAAGAATTATTTTTAGATAAATTATTTTCCATTTTTTTATTATATATTATTTTTGGTTATTAATTCAACATAATAGCGGAGTGTTTATAATTCTATATTAGCAAAACTCTTAAAAAAAATTTATCCAGGTTGTGTGAACTGGCAGAAAAAAATAAAATAGCTAAAACAGTGCTCAAAAGGGGACTGTCCCCTTTTTTCCATTAATTAAACATAATATTTATCATAATTTTTATGCGGGCTGTTTGTGCGATCAGGAAAAAATAAAATAGCTAAAACCGTGCTCAAAAGAGAACCGTCCCCTTTTTTAAAACTTTTTCTATGAATACTCTGGCAACTTCGGGGTCAAACTGGGTTCCGGCACCTTTTATTATTTCAGCTACTGCTTCTTCTTCGCTTAAAGGCTCACGATAGGTGCTGGCGCCGGTCATTGCATCAAAGGGATCAGCAACTGCAATAATCCGTGCCTGTATTGAGATTTCTTCTCCCTTAAGCCCTTTGGGGTATCCTTTGCCATCCCATCTTTCATGATGCTCCAGAACAAATTCTGCTATTTCAGAAAATTCACTTACTGAGCTTAGTATTCTATAACCTATTTCAGAATGCCTTTTTATTTCTTTCCAGTCCTCATCATTATATATGAGAGCTTTTTCAAGAATCTTTTCATCAATTGCTATTTTCCCGATATCATGCATAAATCCGGCATTGCGTATCTGGCTGACTTTGCCTATATCAAAATCCATACTTTCTGCAATCAGGCCGCAGATTTCACTGACATTCTCTGAATGATGTCTCTCTCTTTCATTTTTTTCGCCTATGGTATTCATTATCAGGTCTATTGTATTTCGCTTCATAACTAAACTTTTATCAAGCTTGTCTCTATACATATGATCTTCAGCATTATTAAATAATTCCTGAATATTTTCATCTTCTTTGCTCATGGTGGCATAGCCTATGGAAATGGAAACATCAAAATCACCGACTTTCTCTTTTAACGCAATACTTTTTACTCGTTTTATAATCCGCGCTGCTTCAAAAACATCGGTTTTTGGCAAAAGAATTACGAATTCGTCCCCCCCAAGTCTGGCGATAATGTCGTCTGCTCTAAAACCCTTCCTAAGAACATCGGCCACTTTCTTTATAAGTTCATCACCCATAACATGTCCAAATGAATCATTAATAAGTTTTAATCCATTTAAATCGGCCATCACAAGAGTAATCGGAAGATTTCTCTTTGTGTCAAGCCGCTTTAGTTCTTCTTCATAAAATCTTCGATTGTAAAGTCCGGTAAGAGAGTCATGGTAACTGAGATAAATTATTTCTTCCTGCTTTCTCTTTTTATCTGAAATATCTCTAAATACCAGTACCAGACCCATAAGCTTATTTTCTGAGTTCATAATTGGTGCCACGCTGTTTTCAATGGGCCTTTTTATACCTTCTTTTGATACCAGGATAATATTGCTTCCATAATTCACAGCAGTTGCTTTGTCTGTAATATTAAGATTGGGATTTGCACATCTTTCCTGGGTAAATTCATCAATTATATTAAATATTTCTTCCCAGTGCCTTCCAATTGATTCTTCCTGCTTCCAACCGGTAAGCTCTTCAGCTGTCTTATTTATAGTCATAACATTGCCTTTTTTGTCGGTTGAGATAACCCCGTCACCGATAGACGACAAAGTCATGTGCGATCTTTCCTTTTCAATAAATATTGCCTCTTCTGTCTTTTTGCGCTCTGTTATATCGCTACAGAATGCAATCGATCGATTATTGTCAATCTTTGCCGCTACCAGATGCATCCAAAACCTTTTGCCACCTTTTCTGCGAGCAATGAACTCTCCTTGTGAAAAACCATTTGATTTCACTTCATTGAAGTTACTCAGACCATCCTCCAAAAATTCAGGAGCAATAAAATCAGGGATTGACAGATTTAATAGCTCCTCTTTTGAATATCCGGTCATTTCGAGTGCTACAGAATTAGCATCAGTATATCGGCCCATATTATCAACTATAAAAATGGCAAGCGGAGCTTTTTCAGTATATACCCTGAACTTTTCTTCACTTGCATGCAGTTCTTCTAAAGCCCTTTTGCGCTCTGTAATGTCAGTATCGGAGCCGCGATAACCCAGCAGTGTTCCGTCATCTTTTAAGATAGGAATGCCATTTGTAGAAACCCATAGCATGTGCCCGTCTTTTGCCTGAACCCTGTTTTCAAGGTTCACAAATTTTTCTTTTCGACCAAATACATCAAAAGCACCTTGTCTCATAGCCTCCCGATCTTCTTCGGGAGAAAGTTCATAGAAGTACTTCCTTCCTATTATTTCTTCAGGACGATAACCCAGAACAATCTCGCTTACATGGTCGACAAAGGTATAAAGACCATTTTCATCTACTTCCCATGCAAATATCCGGCTTTGCTCACTAAGCTGGCTGTAACGACTTTTGCTTTCCAGAAGCTCCTCCGTTATTAGCATTCGTTCAGCTGTTCGGCCAAGGCGTTCGGCAATAGCTTTTAACAGGGCATTTTCCTGTTTTAAAAACATATCTTTTCCAGATACATCCCTTTCTAACGGATATAAGACTTCAACAAAACCAGCCCTCTTTCCAAAAATATTAATATCTGCTTCCTGCTTTATTTTCGTCTTCCTGTAGTTGTAGGTTTTGTAATCGCTCCCATTTATCGAAATTCTGGCGCATGCAATTTCCGGGTGCTTCCATCCTGTTGGCAGCACGCCAACTATTTTACTAAATATTTCGTTCAGTGAAGCGCCTGGAGCTTCAATAATTGTTGAAATAGCATACAAACAGCCAATCTCTTTAACTCTTTCTTTAAGGCTGGCTTCGATTCTCTTTTTTTCTTCCTCGTTTTTTGTAAAATCTGTAATGTCTGAAATACTTACAATATATCCCTTATGAAAATTATCTTCTTTATGCATAAAATCTGCATTAAACCATCTTTCGTCACCAGGAATTGGGGATTTATAAGCAGCAGATACCTTTTTTATAGAAATTGAAGCTTTTTCAAGAGAATTAATGAACAGTTCTGCGAGTTCTACAGAAAAAAAATCTTTAATGCTGCTGCCAATAATTTTATCGCGGGGCAAAAATAAAAGTTTTTCATCAGAAGCAAAAACTTTTAAAAAATTATATTCTTCATCAAGTTCAAATACTATGTCATTTAATGTAGTAACTAAGGTTGTCTTTTCTTCAATATTTTGAATTTCTTTGGTTATATCATTAAAATGAGTTATAAAATAGTACTTTTGGGGTGAATATACATTTACTCTGTACCATCTTTTGAGAGAATCAGAAAACTGTTCAAATTCCTTTTTCCCGCCATTAATTGCTATATCACCATAAAAACTGATCCAGTCAAATTCATCTTTTCTGATATCCGGTAAAATATCGGTAATTTTTCTACCTGCTATATCCAGGTTATTGAGTCCGGTCAATATTTTAAAAGCAGGATTAACTTCAATAAATTCATAATCGCAGGGGATACCGGCATCATCACAAATTATTCTATGATATGCGTATCCTGATGGTGAATCTTCAATCAGCTGTTTGTAAAAAATTTTATCCATTTTAAAATTCAATAGTATTTATTTAACCAGGTAGCAGCGGGGATTGTATTTCTTTGTAATGATAACACAAATATATTTGTTTTCCCAAAACTTAACAGCCATTAGATTAAAAAAAGGGGGAGTGCGGTATTGAATATACTCCCCCTTTTTTTTTAATTAAACTATATATCTACTTTGGGGCAATTTTTAATTGACTTCTCGATCATTTCATCAGGATACTCAAAGTCAACAAGTTTGCCGTCCATATACATTTCATATGACGTCATGTCAAAATGGCCATGGCCGCTCAAGTTAAATGCTATGACTTTCTTTTCGCCTGTCTGTTTGCATTTTAATGCTTCGTCGATAGCGCATCTAATGGCATGGCTGCTTTCGGGTGCCGGAATTATTCCTTCGGCTTTTGCAAACATCATTGCAGCTTCAAAACATGCATTTTGCGGATAAGCTGCTGCCTCTATCAGGCCTTCATGATAAAGTGCACTTACCTGAGGAGACATACCGTGATATCTTAGTCCTCCAGCATGAATCGAAGGTGGCATGAAGTCGTGTCCGAGAGTATACATCTGAGCAATTGGCGCAAGTTTTGCGGTATCTCCATAGTCATAGGTAAACTTTCCCTTTGTAAGGGTCGGGCATGATGATGGTTCAACTGCAATCATCCTTATATTTTTGCCTTTCAGTTTGTCTGGAAGGAATGGGAATGTAAAACCGCCAAAGTTGCTGCCGCCGCCAACGCAGGCTATCAGAACATCCGGGGTAATGCCCATTTTTTCAAATTGTTTCTTTGTCTCAAGGCCAATAATGGTCTGATGAAGAATAACATGATTTAGAACACTGCCCAGGCTGTATTTGGCTTCTCCGCCGCTTTTTGCTGCTTCTTCGACTGCTTCACTTATTGCAAGACCCAGACTTCCGGGTGAATTAGGATTTTCTGCAAGGGCTGCCCTTCCGGAATCGGTCATATTTGAAGGAGAAGCATTTACGTGTCCACCATACATTTTCATCATTACTTTTCTGTAGGGCTTCTGCTCATAGCTTACCTTTACCATATAAACTGTTACATCAATACCTATAAGGTTGCCTGCAAAACAAAGAGCGCATCCCCATTGTCCTGCCCCTGTTTCAGTACAAAGTCTTCCGCTTCCGTCTTTTTTATTATAATAAGCCTGTGCAATTGCGGTATTTGGTTTATGGCTTCCTACCGGGCTGACTGACTCATTTTTGAAGAATATTTTTGCCGGAGTATCAAGCATCTGCTCAAGTTTTTCCGCCCTTACGAGAGGAGTTGGCCTCCACATTTTATAAATATCGAGCAAATCTTTTGGAATTTCAATATAATTCTTCATGCTGACTTCCTGCTCAATAAGGCTTGGCGGAAACAGTACTTCCAGTTCTTTAAATGTAAAAGGTTTGCCTGACTGCGGATTTATGGGCGGAGCAAGCGGTTTTGGCAGGTCCGGGTTTACATTGTACCAGCTTGTCGGCATCTCGTCTTCTGAAAGTATATATTTTTTTGTTTTGTCTTCCATTTTTTCCTTCTCTCCAAATAAATTTATTTTAATTGTCTGTGGTTAATTATTCTTTCTTGTTTTGACATATAACTATTTTCAAATTTAATTAGCTTTGCCAGATCCAGGTCATTTTTACTGCCTCCCGATAATAGAATTAAGATTAATGGGTTTGATAAATCCTGAGATTTGTGGAATTTATTGGATAATTGAAGGTATGAAACATTTTTGTTTTATACCTGTTATGAGATGTTTTTTAAAATTTAAAATCAAGCCTTAAAAACAAAAAAACCTCTCCAAATCTCAATTCATTCCAAACCACAGTATATTATTTACATAATATGACTGTAATAAAAAATGTAGAGACGAGAGGTCTTGCTTCCCGCGGTGCCACTCTACTTCACTGCATTAACGCAATTTATATAAAAATATAAATATTGCAGTGCTCTTTTCGGATACTTACATATCCTATCCTATGATTACGGAGGATTCCGTTCTGATCTACTTTCCTGTTCAATAATTCCAGATATATTTCCGGATTTCTATCAGACGTCTCACGGGCCCATTCAGACACCAGCTTCGCAGCCGCATTCCCACCATCGGCGGCTCTCTTTGTGCTGCTTAATGCTTACTATTCCCGGTCAAAGACTTTGTACTAATTTTAAAGAGCAACTATTATCATTTGATTTCCTAAAAAATCAAACTTGGAGAATATTATCACAATAAATTATATTTGTAAAATAATTTTTAAAAATTATTTTTTAAATATAATTTCAGAATGAAAAGCCGATATCTGCTAATCAATATTTTCAGAATAAACCGCCGATGTACTGTAGTCAGTGTTTCGGGATAAACAACCGTTGTGTGATAATCAGTGTTTCGGAATAAACAGCCGTTGTATGATAATCAGTATTTGTCTGCCATGCTGCTCAGAGCTTCGCCTGAAAGTTTATACTGGTCCCATTCATTTTTTGGGGTTGCGCCAAGTTTTTCGTAAAATTTTATAGATGGTTCGTTCCATTTCAGAACGCTCCATTCAACTCTTCCGCATTCTCTTTCCACTGCAAGTTTTGCTAAAAAAGCAAATATTATCGAGCCAAATCCTTTCCCCCGCATTTGCGGATCGGTATATATATCTTCTATATATATACCCGGTTTGCCCAGAAATGTCGAAAAATTATAGAAAAATATGGCAAAACTTACCGGTTTTCCTTTATATTCTCCGATAATAGCTTCGGCATACTTGTTTTTAAACAGAGAATTACTAATATCTGATTTTAGAGCACTTACTTCACTTAGACGTTTTTCATAATCTGCAAGTTTTTTTATAAATTCGAGAATTAACTCACAGTCACCTTCTTCTGCAAATCTCAGGGTGAAATCTTTATTTTTTGTTTTAATAAGTTCTCTCATAAGAAATATATTTTTATCATAAAAAAAATATTAATTCAACACAAAAATATGTACGCTCAGAAGCCTTGAGATATTTAAATAAATACCCTTATTTGCTGCTACTAATTTTTTGGTGCAAGACTTTCGAGAGCCAGTCGGATTGCACCTATTACCGGCTTGCCTGTAAGTGGAATTAAATTAATTTTAGGGAAACTGTCCTTAAGTTTTTTTACTATTATTTTATGGAAATATTTTATACATTTAAAATTGTTGCCTACGAAAACAAGGTCAAATTCTTTTTCCTCAAGATGAAGTCTTTTGACAACTGCAGAAATATTTTTAATTACTTCTTCGGCTTCTTCTTTTAAAATTTTAATTGCCACCTTGTCGCCCATTTCGGCAGTTATACATAGAGGAAGTGAAAGTGAAGCAAAGCGGTCTTTTGAAAAAACTTCGTCATATGTCCACCTGTTTAACTCATCAACACTGTTTATATTTAAAAACTCAAAAACTTTTTCGGTTAGAAGTGTATCTTCACCTCTGCCGTCATAAGCCTGCATCACAGCACGCAGTGTCTTGAAACCCATTGAAATGCCGCTGCCTTCGTCACCAAGAATATAATCCCAGCCGTTTGCTTTTGCTTCATTTCCTTCTTCATTAATTCCATAACAATTTGCACCCGTACCGCCTATAACTATTACTCTGTTTTTGTTCATCGAGCCTGCTGCAAGACCAATAACTGTGTCATTGCAAAGGACTGCCCTTTGCAGGTTAAGATAAGGGGTTATAGTATCATTTAATATTATTTTTACAAAAACTACTTTGTCGTAAGAAGTATTAAGCCCAGCAAGCCCAAAACATGCACTTTTAAAGTATGGTTTGCTGTCATTGCTTTCAAGCTCTTTTATTACTGAATTTATTCCAAAAATAAAATTTTTAAGTGCACCTTCCACGCCAATGCTCTTAAAGTTAATCGAGCCTATTGATCTTTCAATAATTATTTCTCCGTCCAGTCCCGCAACAGCTATCATTGTTTTTGTACCGCCACCATCAACACCAAGTATATAATCCAATTTCACTCCTAAAAATATAGTTTTATTAAAAGCCAAAAACCTCAAAAGTAATAACCATATTAAAAAATATCATAATAGTTAAGTCGAAAACCATGAGAGCTTAAGACACCCTGGTCAAAGTCAGCATTAGAACCAAATTGCCTGTCATGAGCAGCATTTTATTGTTTATGCACCCAATAGTTACAATACACCAATTAATTCCGTCCATGAATATGGCTTTTTATGAATTTTAAAAAGTATTTCTTTATAAACGGAGGATATCTTTAATTAGGCTATCCTGCAGCTCTGCCTGTTTTTTTATAAAACAAGAGAGCATAAGGTGGCATGCTTAAAAATGCGATTTCAACAGGTACATTATAGCACAGTTTAATGATTTTTTATTTTAAATATTTTCAGCAGTCAAATCTATTGAAATTAATGATTTACTTTATATTATAGCTGCCAGGACTGATGCTTCCGCTGCTAAGGGCATTTTTTAATAAAACAAGATCCTTCAAACCTGAAATAAGGCCTGTACCACCAGATAAAATATCAAAAATATTCTGCTCACTCCCTTTGATAATTCTTGGTTCTCCTGTAATACCGCCCATTTTTGATGCTTCTTTTACTGCATCGCTGTAAGTGCCAATCTCATCAATGAGGCCTAGTTTTTTGGCATCCTCTCCAAGATAAACCCATCCGGTTGCAATTTCTCTAACTTTTGATACTTCCAGTTTTCTACCCTCTGCGACATCTGCTATAAATAATTCATAGATCTGCCTTGTCTGTTCTTCAAGCAGAGCTTTTTCTTCCTCAGTAAGCTCTCTGTCTGTACTGCCAGCATCTTTGTATTTGCCCTGTTTGATGGTTGTATATTTTATGCCCAGCTTGTCATATAATCCTTCAAGATTTGGCACCTGCATTATAACTCCGATACTTCCTATTTCTGAGGTTTTGTTGGCCATGATTTTATCGGCGGCGCATGAAACATAAAAAGCACCGGATGCACACATGCTGCTTACAGAGACAAGCACTGGCTTTTCAACCTTTTTTAATTCTTCATACATTTCCTGGGATGCTGATGCTATACCTCCGGGGCTGTCCATCCGTATTAAAATAACTTTTACATAACTATTCTTTACTGCAGCATCAAGCTGTGCAGTAAAATTCTCTATGGTGACGCCTCCTGCTGACAAAAGGGTTCCTGCTTCACTGTTTGATATTTCGCCTTTAAAATCAATTTGATAAATTGCATCAGAAGTTGAAAAATCTTTCCCTCTTACTACGGCTCCCAAAAAAATACCTGCACCAAACGCACAGCTGGTAAAAAGACACAGAACGGCAAGAGACCCGAGAACTATGCCTGCGATAGCGCCGCCACTAATTCTTCTTTTTTTTTGTTCTTCCATTTTTTTTTATTTTTTTTATTTTTTTAATAAAAAAATCTTTTTGAAGCAGCAATAACAACTTCCCGCACCCAGATGCACAAAGTATTTTTTATTTTTAAGTTTGGCTTACTGCAGATCTTCAACCCTTATTATATTTAAAACCTGTTTAACGGCATCGAGCTCTAATATCTCGCTGACTGACTTAAACATATATTTATTGGGGACTTTATGTGTTATAAAGACTAACTTTGCTGAGCCGCTCTCCCCTGTTTGTTTTTGAATCATTGATTCAATGGACACGCTGTTTCGGCCAAAAACTTCTGCTATTTTTGCTAGTACGCCTGGCTTGTCTTTAACTTCCATAAGCGCATAAAATTTGTTTTCCATTTCGTCTATCGTCTTAATGGGCTTGTCTATAAAGCAGGTACAGCCAAAAACGGGTTTTTTATTTTCTCTGTTTAAGTTTCTCGCAATCTGGATAATATCGCCGACCACAGAGCTTGCTGTTGGTCTGTCTCCTGCGCCCTGGCCATAGCTCATAACTTCCCCGACAAAATTACCATACAGATAAACTGCATTATTAGCATAGCTGATTGATGCCAGGATATGTTCTTTTGGAATTAATGCAGGGTGAACTCTGGCGCATATTGAACCGCCTTCATCGCTTCCTATCGCAAGTAGTTTAATAACATAGCCCAGATCTCCGGCATGCCTGATATCTTCAAGTGTTATTTTTTTAATTCCTTCCTTATAGACTTCATTAAAGCTGATCCTTGAGTTAAAAGCGATTGAGCAGAGTATTGCAAGTTTGCAGGCTGCATCATTTCCCTCTATATCTGCTGCAGGATTTACTTTTTCTGCATACCCGAGATCCTGCGCAACTTTCAATGCATCGTCAAAACTTAGATTCTCCTTTTGCATCCTGGTCAGAATATAATTTGTGGTCCCGTTTACTATGCCTACTATCTTGGTGAAATTATTTGCTGCAAGAGATGATTTCATCGGACCAATTATCGGTATCCCGCCTCCAACACTTGCCTCAAACAGTATATCAACATTATTTTGGGCGGCAGCAGCAAAAAGGCTTTCGCCTTTGTTTGCAATCAGATCCTTGTTTGCAGTCACAACATACTTGCCCTTGTTTAAAGAATCCATTACGTATTTGTAAGCAGAATCAATCCCGCCAACCAGCTCAACAACTATATCAATGTCAGGATCATTTATAATATCTTCGGGCTTGTCTGAAAATATTGTGCCTTCCCTGAGTTCTGGAGAGAATTTTGCAGCCCTGACTTTTATGTCTTTGTCTGCAACTCTTTTTATTTTTATAGACTTGCCGGTTTTATGGGCAATATATTCTTTCTGGCTCTCAATCAGCTTAAAAACACCGCTTCCGATATAGCCCAGACCTATTATTCCGACATTGACAATTTCATCGTCATTTCTAAAAATTGTATCTTTTTCCAATCAAATCACCTGGCCTTTTATAAGATCATTATAACTTTCACGTTCAATCCAGATACCGGCTTCATTATTTTCAACAGCAGCAATAGCCGGCCTTGGCACTCCATTATAGTTGCTGGACATGGAATAGCAGTAAGCTCCTGCGGTGGCAAGTGCAATAAAATCGCCCTTTTTTACTTCTGGAAGAAACGCTTCCTCAACTAAAATATCTCCGCTTTCGCAGTGCTTTCCTACAATAGTATATTTTTTCCAGTTTGTTTTGTCATTATTTTCTTCTGTTTCGCTCATCCTGTTTACTATAAAGGGGGTGTATACTGCCCCATATAATACCGGCCTTATATTGTCACTCATTCCGCCATCTACTGCGATATAATTATGGACGCACGGTATTTCTTTTACGACCCCGACTTTATATATTGATACTCCGGCATTTCCTGCAATAGATCTTCCCGGTTCCAGCATCAGCCTCTTTATTTTAACATTATATTTATCTGAATACTTATTTAGAGCATTTTTAATGAGAACTGCAAAATCTTTGATGCTGGTCGGATTGTCACCTGGTGTATATTTTACGCCAAGACCTCCGCCAATGTTTATCCAGTCAGGAGTGATTCCAAAATTTTTCTTTACCTCAGCAAGAAATTTAAGCTGCACTCCTATTAATTTTTCATAAGGCTCCACATTAAATATCTGCGATCCAATATGAGAATGTATCCCGCGAAGCTTTAAATTTTTTAATGACAATGCTTTTTTTACTGCTTCCATCGCAACGCCTCCGGACAACCCGAACCCGAATTTTGATTTTTCATTGCCCGTCTGTATATATTCATGAGTTGAGGCATGTATTCCAGGTGTTATCCTGAGTAAAATATCCTGAACCTTTTGATTTTTCCCGGCAGCGCTGTCAAGAAGATCAAGCTCTTCAAAATTATCAACTATGAAACATCCCACATTGCTTTTAATCCCGTATTCTATTTCTTCCTCGGACTTGTTGTTCCCGTGAAAATATATATTTTCAGGTTCAAAACCGCTTTTTAGGGCTATGAAAAGCTCACCGCCTGTAGAAACATCTATTGAAAACCCTTCTTTTTTTACAAGCGCACACATTGGAATACAGTTAAATGCTTTTGATGCATAAATTATGTTTGTTTTTATTCCCTCGAAATTAAAATTACTTATATACTGCCGGCACTGATGCTTTATTGTTTCAATATCATATACGTAAAGAGGGGTTCCGTATTTTTTGACCATCATAGCAAAATCTATCCCGTTAATCTCCAGATGGTTTTCAATGTTTGTTTTGGAAGTAATTGGAAGAAGCATATTCATCTGATTCCTTTCTTTTAAAAATTATATAAAAAGACAAAAAATATATTTAAAATTACATTTTTTGGGGTGCTGATATTCCCAAAACGAAAAGCCCGTTTCTCAGAACAATCCTGGCTGCCGCCACAAGCACAAGCCTTCTTATATTTGCTCTGTTTTTGCCAATTATTATATTGTGTTTATAAAAATAATGAAACTCGGTCGACAGTCTGTATAAATACTGCGTAAGAAAATGAGGTGAATTATTTTTGCATGCATCAAAGATAACATCCGGAAATATAGACAAAATCCAGGCAAGATTTCTCTCGCTTTTATTTTTAAATTCCAATTCCCCCGGATCATTTAATAATTGCAGGTAAAGACCGCCGCCTGAATTACTTATTTCGCTGATTTGTTTCTGATCCATATTTTCAGGAGCTGCATCGCTTAATTTTCTAATTAAGCTCTCAATTCTTGCATGAGCATATTGAACATAAAAAACAGGATTGGCACTTGATTTCTTTTTGGCAAGGCTGATATCAAAATCCATATGTGTATCAAAGGAATTCATCGAAAAGAAATATCGGACAGCATCTTTTCCTACTTCCCCGGCAAGATCATCAAGCGTCATGCCTCTGCCCTTGCGTCTTGACATTTTTAGCACATCTTTTCCTTCAACAAGGCGGACAAGCTGGCCTATAACGATGTTGACATCATCAGCGTTCATGCCTATTGACTTTCCTATTGCTTTAAGTCTTGAAATATAGCCATGATGATCGGCGCCTAAAATATATATAAGAGAATCAAAATTTCTCTCCTTCTTGTTTATAAGGTACATGATATCAGAAGCAAAATATGTGGGATTGCCATCACTTCTGACTATAACCCTGTCCTTGTCATCACCGTAATTTGTTGACTTAAACCACAATGCGCCATCTTTCTCATATGAAAGATCGTTAAACTTTAAAAAACTTATTGTTTTTTCGAAATTATTATTTTTATAGAGTGAGCTCTCTGTAAACCAGCAGTCAAATTCAACTCCGATTGATAAAAGTGTGTTTTTTATAGAAGACAGCATTATATCAACTGCATTTTTCTCTATTGCTGCGTCATCTGTCAGGATTTTACCTGAGTCAAGGATTAGTTTATCCCCATAATCATCAAAAAGCTTTTGAGCCACAACATCAATTGCTGATTCGGGATAGCCATCTGTCGGGTAAGGAAATTCAATGCCTGCTTTCTTGAGATAGAGCGACTTGACGCATTCTGCAAAAATTTTGGTCTGGGTTCCGTAATCATTAACATAGTATTCCCGTACAATGTCGTATCCATTTGCCTCATAAATTGATGAGAGGACATCTCCCATAACGCCCCAGCGGCCATGCCCTATATGCAGACTGCCGGTAGGATTAGAGCTTACATATTCTATCTGAATTTTTTTACCGCTGCCACTTTTATTCTTCCCATAATTACTGCCTTCAAGAAAGAGCGCAGACAGGTTTTGGAATATTGCGCTGTCTTTTATGTTAAAATTAATAAAGCCGGGGCTGACGACTTGCGCACTTTCAAGCATATCCCAGTGTGCAAATATCTTCCCTTTTAATTCTTCGGCAAGATCCATTGGCTTTTTTTTAAAAACTGAAGACAAAACCATTGCAGCATTTGTAGACAGATCTCCGAAATCTTTATTTTTTGGTTCTTCCAGCTTAATAGACTTAAAAAAACCGGCAAAATCTGCTTCATACAATTCGCGGTCTTTTATCTCCTCTGAAATAAATAATTTAAGCTCTTTTAGGAACTTTTCCTTTAAAAAATTAACTGACAATATTTCTCCTGTAAAGTATTAAAAAAAATTAAACTGGAGCCGATGACCGGAATTGAACCGATAACCTACTCATTACGAATGAGTTGCTCTACCAATTGAGCTACATCGGCTTATGTTTTATCCTTTTATAAAAAAATAAAAATAAAAAGATATATTAAAGAAATCAGTCGATATAATCAACTACGTCTG